>Ga0233437_1007464_pt1 | contig 10551 bp, 12 predicted proteins | sample SI_122_August201_FD_182714 | JGI IMG/M metagenome (GOLD analysis project Ga0233437, IMG submission 182714) | Seawater microbial communities from Saanich Inlet, British Columbia, Canada - SI_122_August2016_200_MG | ecosystem: Environmental > Aquatic > Marine > Inlet | place: Canada: British... | reverse complement strand
GATTGCCAGTCTCGGTAGTGGATTTTACTACCTGATGATCGATCAGGGCGAAAAAACAAAGCGTCGTACCTTCCATTCGCTGGCCGTACGCATTTCTCTGGCTATCTGCCTACTCGGCCTGATCATCTACGGTGTCGCCAGCGGCCAAATCGGACACCGCAACCCCTGGGATGGCGGTCCTGTACCTGCGGGTCAAGAGTCGCTGGAACAAAACTGATACGAACCTGTGCTCCTGCGGATCAAAGAGGAGCGCACTTCCTCTTCCCTGAGCCATAATTCGCAGCGGCCGGCTTGATTTCCCGAGACAAAAACGGCGAATCCCGTAGCCTGTACAAAGCAGTACAAACACGTCAACTCGCCGCTCTATGCGGGGCATCACGCCTTACGACGCGCGCCTTTATAGAATATAAACGAACAGGAACAGAAAGACCCAGACCACGTCCACAAAGTGCCAATACCAGCTGGAGGCCTCGAAACCAAAATGGTCCTCTGCAGTGAATTGCTTTCCAATAACCGACCGCAGCAGCTGTATCAGAAGCATTGTCATCCCCATAAATACATGGAAACCATGGAACCCGGTCAACATAAAGAATGTCGAACCATAAATACCGGAGTTGAGCGTCAGGCCAAAGAGTTCATACGCTTCGTAGTATTCCATGAACTGCAAGTAGAGGAAGAACATGCCCAATGCTACGGTGATGCCGAGCCAGCGATTAAATTTGGACCTGTCGCCTTTGAGAATATTTGTATGAGCGAAGTGGCAGGTGAGGCTGGACGTCAGCAGCACGGCAGTGTTCCACATGGGCAGCCACGCGTACCAGGCGTGCGCATCGGCAAACGCCATGCTGGTATGCGCACTGGTAAAGTCGCCATTATTGGCGATGGGTTGCACCGCTGCGCCGCCTACGGCCTCCTGAGGGGTTTGCATCATGGGCCAGGCATACTCAAAGCCCTCCCACAGCAGGTAGTTCATCCTGCCACCCTCACCATCTCCCGCTAGCCAGGGGCCAACAAGCGAGCGAACATAATATAACGTGCCAAAAAAGACGAAAAAGAACATGACCTCGGAAAAAATAAACCAGAACATTCCAAGCACGTAGGATTTCTTCAGCTGGGCGCTGTTCAGGCCCGCAATGTTTTCATCGATGGCTATCTTGAACCACGAAAACAACGTCGCCATAAAAAAGAACAGTCCAACCAGAAAGATAGACCAGGAGTAGGTGCTCTCCTCAGGGTCACCAAATGTCATATCATTCATGATACTGGCGGCACCAAAAATGCTCAGAATAAGTCCGGCCGTCGCACAAATTGCCAACCTGCTCTTCTCGGGTACGTAATACTTTTCGTACTCTGTGGAAGCCTGACTCGTCATTTTTTTCTCCGTTTCTCGAACGCGGGCGACTGGCCCTGCGCGTTAACGACTAGCCAGATCGCCAGCCGCCCTCTCTGTCACATCAAAAATCGTATAGGACAGGGTGATTGTTCCAATATCCCGCGGCAGATCCTGGTCAACAATAAATTGCAAAGGCAGCTCTGCAGAGTCACCCCCATCCAGTGGCTGCCGGTTAAAGCAGAAGCACTCTGTCTTGTGAAAGTAAGCCGCGGCCCGCGCTGGGGACACGCTGGGGATTGCTTGCGCCACCATCGCGAATGGCAGCGGATTCCTGGCGAGAAATACCGTGTCGTTAACGGCGCCAGGGTTGACCTTCATGATGCTCGTCGAAGGCGAGAATCCCCATGGCATACCCTCGTTGTTGGTGGCAATAAACTGCACCGTCACGACTCTGCTTTCATCCACTGCCGCGGGCACTGACGTATAGGCTTCAGTCCCTGTCTTACCGTTGATGCCGAGGGTATCGCAGAGCACATCGTATAAAGGCACCATTACAACAAACACAAACGCGAACATTACAATCGCCAGGCCTACCAACTTGGTCGCGGTATCAATGCTTGGATTGTCGCTCAGTTTAACCATAGTGCGTCTTACTTCACCGGAGGCGGCGTTTCAAAGGTGTGGTAGGGCGCCGGTGTCGGCAACGTCCATTCCAATCCTTCAGCCCCATCCCAGACCTTCTCTTCCGAGGTCGGCTCACCCGCTACAATTGTCGCAATCACGTTGTACAGAAACAAAATCTGCGATGCACCGTAGATGAACGCACCGATCGAGGACATCATATTGAAGTCCGCAAACTGCAATGCGTAGTCCGGGATTCGGCGAGGCATGCCCGCAAGCCCGACGAAGTGTTGTGGGAAAAACGTCAGGTTAAATCCAATAAACGAGATCCAGAAATGGGTCTTGCCCATCGTCTCGTTGTACATGCGTCCACACCACTTGGGCAGCCAGAAATAAATAGCCGCCGTCATGCTGAAGACCGCACCTGCCACCATCACGTAGTGGAAATGAGCCACAACAAAATAGGAGTCATGGTACTGAAAATCTGCCGGCGCGATAGACAACATCAACCCGGTAAAACCGCCCAGCGTAAACAGCACCAAGAAGCCAATACTGAATAGCATCGGGGTCTCAAACGTCATGGCGCCGCGCCACATGGTGGAGATCCAGTTGAACACCTTCACCCCGGTGGGCACCGCAATCAACATGGTGGCATACATAAAGAACAGCTCACCTGCGACGGGCATACCGACTGTATACATGTGGTGCGCCCATACAATAAAGGACAAAAAGGCAATCGATGCCGTAGCGTAGACCATCGAGTCATAGCCAAACAGCGGCTTGCGAGAAAACGCAGGAATGATCTGGGACACCACGCCGAATGCCGGCAGGATAATGATATAGACCTCGGGGTGGCCAAAGAACCAGAATACGTGCTGGAACAGCACGGGGTCGCCGCCGCCGGCTGCCGAGAAGAAACTGGTGCCGAAGTGAATATCCATGAGCATCATGGTAACGGCTCCGGCCAATACCGGCATAACAGCAACCAGCAGAAACGCAGTGATCAGCCAGGTCCAGACAAACAGCGGCATTTTCATATACGTCATTCCGGGCGCGCGCATGTTCATCACGGTAGCAATGATATTGATCGAGCCCATGATCGAAGACAGCCCCAAAACGTGGACAGAAAAGATGAAGAAGGTAACCGACGGCGGCGCATAGGTCGTCGAAAGAGGCGCGTAGAAAGTCCAGCCAAAGGCTGGCGCACCGCCTTCCATAAAGAGAGTCGACGCCAACAACAGGAAAGTCGGAGGAAGAATCCAGAAGCTCCAGTTGTTCATTCGCGGCAACGCCATATCCGGTGCGCCGATCATCATTGGGATCAGCCAGTTAGCCAAGCCCACGAAGGAGGGCATGATCGCACCGAACACCATTATCAGCCCATGGAGCGTCGTCATCTGGTTGAAGAAAGCGGGATCTATCAGCTGCATGCCGGGCTGGAATAGTTCTGCCCGAATAACCATGGCGAAAAAGCCGCCCAGAATGAACATGGCGAACGAGAACCACAGGTACATGGTTCCGATGTCTTTGTGATTGGTGGTAAACAGCCACCTTCCGAGGCCCTTGGCAGGACCGTGATGATGATCTCCCATCGTTAAACCCTCCTATTGGCCTTTCTTGTGGTTGTATACGTCAATGGGCTGAATGAGATCGCCCATGTTATTGCCGAAGGCGTTGCGCTGATAAGTGATCACCGCCGCCATATCGACATCATTCAGCTGACCGCCGAACGCCTGCATCGCGGTACCGGGAACGCCATTGATACCGATGTCCAGGTGTCCACTAACATCCCCTGTAGCAACAGTGCTGCCTGCGATTGCCGTGCCGACACCGCCCTCACCATTGGCTCCGTGGCACGCAAGGCAAGAGCGCTCGTACACCGACTTTCCGCGGGTCATCAGGTCATCCATGCCAAAGGTTTGAGCCATTAGGTCATTGACCTCTTTTGCTTCCGCCTGCTTGTTCGCAAACCACTCTGCGTATTCTTCTTTGCTGACCACGTTCACCACAATGGGCATAAAGCCATGTTCCTTGCCGCAGAGCTCCGCGCACTGGCCACGATAAACTCCCTCGTCCGCAGTGCGGGTTGATATTTCGTTGATAAAGCCAGGAATAGCATCCCTTTTCACCGCAAGCTGAGGCACCCACCACGAGTGAATTACATCGTTCGCCGTTACAAGGAAGCGAATCTTGGTATTCGCAGGCAGAACAAGCGGCTCATCCACCTCCAAAAGGTAGTTTTCACCCTTCGCCTCGGTGTTGTAAATTTCCGCCTGCGGAGTGCGCAGGTTACTGAAGAAAGCCACGTTATCGCCTTCTTCATTGATGTACTCATACTTCCACTTCCACTGATATCCCTTGACGATGACATTCAGCTGGGCTTCGTCATTGTCGTAAATGTCGAGCAAGGTCGTGGTGGCAGGCACCGCCATCGCAATCAAGATGATGAAGGGCACGATGGTCCAGGCTATCTCGACTTTGGTGCTCTCATGGAAAGTTGCCGGTGTAACGCCCCGGGACTTTCGGTGATAGATGATTGAATAAAACATCACACCGAATACCAGGACGCCGATCACGACGCAAATTCCAAGAATAATCATGTGCAGGTCGTAGATTTGCCGCCCGACCTCGGTAACTCCGGGTGACATATTGATACTGCTCAACCCACCGTCGGCTGCAAAGGCGATGACGCTCATCAGCAACAGCACAGGCGCAACCGCGAGCTGTAAAAGCCGCTTCGCTTTAAAACCCATTTCCCGTGTCTCCATTCAGAAAAACTGTATTCCCAGACAAACCCCTTTCCTCAACCATGGCGCTCTCGCAATCGATTGGGAGCAGGCCACTCGGGGCGAATAAACAGGCCTGCTGTGGACGAGCCTCATTTCAAGATGCGGCCTGACGTCAAAAACCGCGCGGATTATAGCGGAACTCTGGCGCGAATCCTACAGAGTTAAAGGCTTTGTCGGATATTCAATATTCACGCCTGATTTCGCTAAAGTTTTAACCCGTTTGCACTGGCACTTCGTGGGTCGGGCTGCTAGCAAAATGCCCGAAATGGTCTAGCCTGAAAAGAGTCTCCCGGCATTACCCCTCTATACAGGTAGCGAGTTTTGGTCACCCCCGGCATAAAAGAAACAATTCGTGTGGCATTATTACAGGAAGAGGAATCAGGGCAGCTACGCCAAAAACTCGCACAGGAAGTGCCGCTGCTGCGGGACAAACTCGTTTTACCTGAAAATGAGCCCGTTCTTGCGCTGATGGAGTTTGTCACGAACTACGTGGAGAGCGTGCCCGGGTGCCTGCATCTGGTAACCGCACTCAGCAAAGAATTTGGCTTTTACGACTACGCCGCGCCCTTTCTGCACATGGCTGAGGACTATTTTCTGCAGCCTCCCAACGCACTGCCACAGGACGGGGGGCTGGAGGCGCTGCTTGATGAAGCGTTTTTGGCCCACAGGCTGCTGGAAGAGGTCAATGATCACCATATTCGCCATCTACAGCGTCCACTGGTGCCGCTGGACATGACAGAGGCCAATATCATCGTGCACCATTTACTCGGCGACGCCTTTGCGACCAGCCTGGAGCAATTGGTGCAGTTTGCGGCGGGGCAGCTGCTCGGTAAGGAGTATGTGTGGGACCAAATCCGCGCGCTCCCGGGCTCCTCCCGGCCCGATACTGCCCTGATCTCCTCCGAGCAGATCATGGGGCCAAAGCACAGTATCCGGCTGCGCCTGTCTGCCTGACGTCAGGAATCCTCACCATCGAGCAGGGTCACAGGCTCCGCAGGGGTATCTACCCGACGCGCCATCGCCCGGCTGACGCGGGTAGGCAGCTCCGCCACGCCGCCGTCCGGGCGGTCTTCAGAAAAACCACAGCTGACACAAAGCCGCTGGTCCGTGTCGAGATCCACGACGATTTTATCTTTCAGTGCGCAGCGTGGGCACACGGCCCCCGCAATGAAACGGCGTCTGTTCGGCTTGTCTGGCATGTAAATACTCCAACAGCCGCGGCTGTCTGGAAAGGCGATGTCATCCCCGCTATTGTAACAGCCCATCACTCGAGGAGGAGCCCGAATGCGCCACTATCGTCCCACCAGCCTGCGAAGTTTTGCCGGTATTTCCCCCACCACCGGTCAGAGAGTACTCATCGATCCCAGCGCAGTGGTCATCGGAGACGTCACTCTGGAGGACGACGTCTCTGTCTGGCCTCAGGTCGCCATTCGCGGAGACATGCACCGTATTTTTATCGGGGCCAGAACCAATGTTCAGGACGGCAGCGTACTGCACATTACCCACGATGGACCCTATAACCCCGGTGGCTGGCCGCTACATATTGGCTGCGATGTCACTATTGGGCACAACGCCACGCTGCACGGGTGCACGCTTGGTGATCGGGTTCTTGTGGGTATGGGCGCAACCGTTATGGACGGAGTCACCGTGGAAAATGAGGTCGTCATCGGTGCCTGCGCGCTGGTAACACCGGGTAAAACACTGCGCAGCGGCTACCTTTATGCCGGCACCCCGGCGCGCGAAATCAGAGCCCTGTCTGAAAAAGAGCGTGCCTACTTCACCTACAGCGCCAATAACTATCTGTCTTTGAAGGACCAGCACATAGAAGAGCTGGAGGCCCTGCCGGAGACGGCCTGAGGCAGACGGCAATGTGCTCTCACAGGGCGTTCATGGCCCCGCGCAACTGCTGCACAACCGGCCCAGTATCCGGGCGCGCACCGTGCCAGATATAGAAAGATTCTGCCGCCTGCTCTACCAGCATGCCCAAACCATCAGATACCGCCCAGGCCGCATGGTGGGCCGCCCAGCGCATAAAGGGCGTGGGCTCGGCACCGTAAACCATGTCATAGCAGCAACCGCGCTCGGTCAATAATTCACCCGGGAGGTCCGGCACCGTGCCATCGAGCCCGGCGCTGGTCGCGTTAATTACCAGGTCAAATTGACGGTCATTCGCCAGCGCGTAGGCACCACCGGAGACCTGGTCCAGGTCCCGAAACTCCCGCACCAATTGCTCGGCGCGTTGCGCGGTTCTGTTTACCACCAGCAGTTCCTGCGGCCTCTCTCGCAGCAAGGGGCCAAGGACACCGCGGGCGGCACCACCAGCCCCCAGTAACAGCACCCGCTGGCCCTGTATCATCCACCCGAGATTGGCGACCAGATCTCGCACCAGGCCGATACCATCGGTATTATCGCCGGCAATCGTGCCATCTTCACGCCGCGTCAGCGTGTTGGCGGCACCTGCCTTGGCGGCTCTCTCACTCAGATGATCTGCGAGATCGAACGCCTCTTGCTTGAACGGCACGGTGACATTGAGGCCGGCGCCTCCCCCATCAAAAAACTGCGCTACGGCGGCGGCAAAGGCACCTCGATCCACCCGCACCGCGCGATAAAGCAGCTCGCGATCGCACTGCTCCGCGAACAGCGCATGGATTTCCGGCGATTTGCTCTGCTTAATCGGGTTGCCGAAAACAGCGTATCTGGGTTTTTCAATCATGCCATCAGGCCTCTGCAAGCCAGTCTTTGTGCTGCAGGTAATACTCGGTCAATTCCGCTTCAGGAGAGCCGGGCTCGGGCCGGTAATCATACTCCCAGCGCACCAGTGGAGGCATCGACATGAGGATTGCCTCAGTACGACCGCCAGACTGCAAGCCAAACAGTGTGCCGCGATCAAACACCAGGTTAAATTCGACATAACGACCTCGGCGATACAGCTGGAACTGGCGTTCCCGCTCACCATAGGGTTTGTTCTTATTGCGCTGCACGATAGGGCGGTAGGCGCGAAGATAAGAATCGCCCACGGAGCGGGTGAACGCAAAACAGGTATCGAAATCCCATTCGTTCAAGTCGTCAAAGAACAAGCCGCCGATTCCCCGAGCCTCATCCCTGTGTTTCAGGTAAAAATACCTGTCACACCAGGTCTTGAATCGACTGTATGTATCTTCGCCGAATGGCGCACAGGCCTCCGCTGCCACGCTGTGCCAGGCAATACAATCGTCCTTATTCGCATAGTAGGGCGTGAGGTCATAGCCGCCTCCAAACCACCATACCGGTTCTTCACCGGGCTTGTTCGCGACAAAAAATCGAACGTTGGCGTGAGAAGTAGGAATGTAGGGATTCTCGGGGTGAATAACGAGAGAAACCCCTAACGCTTCAAAACTGCGACCCGCCAATTCCGGCCGAGCCGCGGAGGCGGAGGGAGGCAGATTTTGGCCGGTCACATGGGAAAAATTAACCCCCGCTTTTTCCAGCACGGCGCCATCGGAGAGCACCCGGCTCCGACCGCCACCACCTTCAGGACGCTGCCACGCTTCAGTCGAGAAGCTCGCCGCACCATCTTCCTCTGACAAAGCAACGCAAATACTGTCTTGTAAACCCAGCAGATAGGCCTTTACCTGTTCAATCTGCATCTTCCATTTCCTTGAGGAAATTATTCGACGCGCATTATACGCCCCTGAAGCCACAGGGAAACCGCTCCCTGGGAATGGTGCGGATCAGGAGCGGACAATGTCCCCGCTTACGAGGTGCCGGATCGCAGTGGGCCGCGCCGATGAGCCGACCCTGCCCGGCACAAAACAGGACACACTGCCTCCGAAATAACGTCGCACCTGAAACGCCTCACGGGCGGGGAGTGCACCGCCCGGATTGGCCGACGTGGAAACCAGCGGCCCGCCCCAGGCAATGCAAAGCGATGAGACGACGGGGTGGTCGCTGACCCGCACCGCAACCGTGTCGTGCGCACCACAGACCCACGGGGGCACACGGTCATGGTGGGGCAATAGCCAGGTAGCAGGGCCGGGCCACGTGGCACGCAGGGCATCAAGCTGTTCAGGGTCCAGACCCGACAACAATGTACCCAATTGCTCGATGTGCGCCGCCACCAAAATGAGCCCCTTGGACTCTGACCGCTGCTTGATTTGCAGGAGGCGCGTGACGGCGGCTCGACTGTCGGGATCACAACTCAAGCCCCACACGGCTTCTGTGGGGCAGGCGATCACGTCTTCCCTGCACAGCGCATCGGTGGCCTGCTTTAGGGCGAGAACGCTCGGTGAAAAAGACAACCTTAGGCCTTCAGTTTTTCCTGCAGTGCTGCGTTTTTATCGGCAATATCGCGGGCATTTGCCTCTCGCTCGTCACGCAACTGCTGCGCCAGTTGAGGATTGGCCACGGACAGGATCTGAGTTGCGAGATAGGCCGCATTTTTTGCACCCGCCTTACCAATCGCAACCGTTGCCACGGGGATGCCCGCGGGCATTTGCACGGTGGACAACAGCGCATCCAGACCATCCAGTGATGCATTCATCGGAACACCAATCACCGGCTTTACGGTGGTAGCAGAGACAGCGCCCGCAAGGTGTGCTGCCATGCCGGCCGCAGCAATAAAAACGGCGCAGCCGCGCTCCTCGGCCTCTTTGATAAACGCTTTGGTTTCTTCCGGTGTGCGGTGGGCAGAGGTGATTCTTACTTCGAAGTGCACACCAAATTTACGCAGCACATCAAAGCTGGCCTCCATTACCGGCAGGTCGGAATCGGAACCCATCACAATTGCGACAAACGGCTCGCTCATGCATTTTCTCCTATTACGTTAAAACAGCGGCTACAAGAGCCTGAAAGACCCGCGATTCTTACTAATTGTGGCGGAATTGGCAAGTTCAACAGCGGATATAACCTGAGGAAAGGCGTTGTACCCGGCCCGCCAACTCCAGATTGGACAATTCTGCCAGCAAGTGCGCCGCTGGGCGCGCTGTACCCGTCACCAGTTCATCCAGAGTAATCGCTTCGTAGCCAAGCAGGGGCAGCAGCCAGGATTCCTCGCGCCCCTTCTCGCGAGCTGTTTGAAAACTCACACCTCGCGGAACATCGCCGACGTCAAACTCTTCGAGAATATCATCCACCGCGCGCACCATCTTAGCGCCATCGCGCAGTAACTGCAGGCACCCAAGCCCCCCTTCATGCAGGGGTGACCACGGCAGGGCAAAGACCTCTCGCCCCTGCTCAAGCGCCGCGCCCGCAGTAATCAGGGAGCCGCTTGGCAGGGCCGCCTCTATCACCACGACACCCAGGGCCATCCCGCTGATGATCCGGTTGCGCTTCGGAAAATGGTGACGACGCGGCGGCGTGCCCGGCGGAAACTCGGATACGAGACAACCCGTCGCCTCGATACGGCGGGCGAGTGCGCGGTTTCGATGCGGGTAAACCTGCTCGATGCCCGTGGCCATGACGGCGACCGTCCGGCCGCCCACCTGCAACGCACCCTCGTGCGCCGCGGTGTCAATCCCCAGAGCCAGCCCGGAGCCAACCAGCAAACCGGCTGCTGATAGCTGGCCACTCAGATCGCGCGCCAGCCGAAGCCCCGCGGACGTTGCACCGCGGCTGCCCACTACTGCCAGCTGCGGAGTGAGTAGCAGGGCGGGGTCACCCAGCACGTATAACAGCGCCGGCGGATCGTGGATTTCGCGCAGCAGCGGCGGATAGTGTTCGTCATCGATTGCGACGGTCGAGACACCGCCCGCGCGGGCATCGAGGTGTGCTTTGCCAACATTCATACATCGTCCTTGACGTTATGTGCGGCGGCGGTGTCGCGGCAGCTAG
>Ga0233437_1007462_pt1 | contig 10554 bp, 9 predicted proteins | sample SI_122_August201_FD_182714 | JGI IMG/M metagenome (GOLD analysis project Ga0233437, IMG submission 182714) | Seawater microbial communities from Saanich Inlet, British Columbia, Canada - SI_122_August2016_200_MG | ecosystem: Environmental > Aquatic > Marine > Inlet | place: Canada: British... | reverse complement strand
ACATTCCTTCCACGAGGCAACCGTCACCAACAAAAGCAATTGCAATATTTGATTGGCTGTCAGCACTAATTTGAGAAGCTATTCCCGTGGCTATCGAAATAGCTGTCCCCGCGTGTGAAGCATCGATTAAATCAGCTTTACTCTCATTACGGCTCAAAAATCTTGACATCCCATCTTGCTTATTAAGAGTCTTAAAATCCTCGCTTCTTCCAGTTAAGATCTTATGGGTGTACCCTTGATGACCCGTATCAAATACTAGTTGATCCTTACTCAAGTCAAAACAGTGATGTAGAGCTATAGTTAGTTCAATTACTCCTAGATTAGCACCAATGTGACCACCAGTTTTGGAAACAGACTGAATTAGAAAAGATCGTACTTCCTCAGCAAGGCCTGCTAATTGATCCAAGCTATACTCTTTTAAATCTGTTGGAAATTTTGTGTGCTTAATTTTGTTTGTTGTCATAATTACTTTCTTTTAGCTAAACAGCATACCGCCATTAACGTTTAAGGTTTGACCTGTTATATATGATGCATGATCTGAAAGCAGAAATAAAACAGCATTGGCTACTTCTTCAGGAGAGCCCAATCTCAGCATAGGAATCACTTTTTTTGCCTCCAAAGATAATTCTTTGAGTTTAACAGGAGTGAATATTTCTGTTTTTATCCAACCAGGAGATACAGCATTCACTCGAATCCCCATACGGGCACCTATCCGGGCCATTGAATGTGTGAATGTTATTAGGCCACCTTTTGTCGCTGCATAATCAGGTGCCCTCCCCCCACCCATTTGGCCGCCAATGGACGCAATATTTACTATTGCACCTCCCCCATTCCGAGTCATGATAGGCATTAATTGTTGACATAAAAAAAATGGGCCTTTGAGATTTACAGCAAAGGTTTTGTCCCAGGATTCCTCAGAGAGCTGAAAAAAATCTCCCTGGTCGAGTATTCCAGCATTATTGACTAAGAGATTTATATCTGAATTCCACTTATCTGCAACCGCACCAATTATGGTTTGTAAAGAATCCCTTTTCGACACATCAGATCGAATTACAAGAATGCTTTCACTAAGTCTACGAATTTTTATCTCTTTGAGGAAACTATCAGCTGCTAATTCATCTTTTGCATAATTCACAGCTACTTTCGCACCGCAGCGGGCTAATGAGAGAGCAATATTTTTTCCTATACCCTTTGTTCCCCCCGTAACAAAAGCAACACTTCCAGAAAACTCAATCTTGATCATGTTTTACTCAATATTTAGGTTTTTATTTACTTGGTCATATGATTTGGCTGTTGCCCATATAAGGCCATAGATGTCAGTGTTATTTTTAATTGTTGTGTTCGGATTATTCTTGTACTCTGGATGAATCACATACATATTTATTCCATCTTGTCCATATCTGTCCTCGTTACCATGAAACAGAGTTTTCCAGCCTGCAACAATTTGTTTATTCTCAATTTCCATAAATTGATATTCTTCATCATAAATTAATTTCAACAATTGATAAATTGGATTGTTTTTGTATAAATAATTTAAAGTGTTTGCAGTGAAAATGTCTCCATGAAAACGAGGTGATATCTCATAAACAAATATCTTACCATTGTTTATCACACAGTCAGCTTTAACAGGCCCGTGATTAATTCCTTGGGCGATTGCACCTTTTCTCAACGCCTCGTAGAGTCCAGTTTTTTTCTTCTCTGTTAGATTTGAAGGAAAATATCCATGTTTTGGGACAGGATATGGTGGAGGTGTAAAAAATCTATCTCCAACGCCGCAGTGGTGGAATCTTCCGTTCCAGAATAAACCATTTACATCATGGTGCGAGCCATCGATATATTCTTCAAGTATTACAATTCCATCTTCTGCGTACTTCTGCGCCTCGTCAAACGCCGTGTCCAGTCTAGTCAACTCACTTATAATACTAACCCCTCTACTACCAGAAGAGGATGAAGGTTTTACTACGATTGGTAACTTGATCTCTTGCTTTATTTTGCTTAAGTGTTCCAAAGTAGATAGTGTAATTGATCTAGGAAAATTAATATCAGCTTTTTCCCAAGACTCTTTCATCAGTAATTTATCAAGCCCACCTAATATCGATCTAGTACTTGGATAATGAATTGATAGGATATCATGAATAACTGCGACAGTAACCAATCCAAAATCGCTACCACAATAACAATACTGAATGTTATAGTCGTTTTTCCATTTTAATACCCAAGTGGATAATCCCCTAATATCTGTACTATCATAGTGTAGCTTAACATCTGCGAATTCAAGCCCAGGAGCATGCTTATTTCTATCATTAACAATGACATTAAAGCCGATCTCTTTGGCCCATTTCACTGTAGGCAATCCTAATTGCCCTCCACCAAGAAATAATAGTGATTTCATAATCTTAATTTTTTCTCCACATATTTAGCCACTCTTTGTGGCTAGGTAATTTAATATATTCAGATCTTCTCCACGCAGTGGTAACCTTACAATGTAGATCATTAATTGTATCCGAATTAAGAATATACTGACCTTTTATTTTTTTGACTTGCATCGTCTTCTCAATATTAACATTCTTGCTGGTAAATAATATGGCTGTAGGTGCAAATATGAGGGGACGTGTACCAATTTCATTCCCCGAAGACGCGCTAACAGCAATTTTGAAAAAGTCAAATGATAAGGATGCACTAGGAAGGAGAATATCGGCAATCAGGTCTCCTCCTAAATCAGCATGTAATTCAATCACAAAAATATCGCCTTTATTATCAATGCGCACTGATAGAATCATGAGTGATTGAACATCCCGGAAACTAAAAGCGAGCCTTGAAGTAACTAAATCCAGCTTTTGTTGGATGATTGTGTCTGATATCACTGAAGGAACACTTATCCCAATTCCCGCAATAGTATTATCTATATTCAAGCCATTTAGTTCATCCCAATAGGTTATAACTTTTGATTTCCCCCTACTCATATGAAATAAAATACTAACGTCAATACCTTCAATGTATTCCTCAATCTCAACTGCTTTATTCCCCGATATTGAACTTGCTATATCAATGGCGTCAGCTAAAGTATCTTTTTCCCAAATAACAGTAATGTTTTTTTTACCCACAATTGGTAAATCTGGCTTTACAATAACAGGGAATGGTATTCTCAAATTATTGATTTCTCCAGGTATAACTCGGGTCCCCCTTACCATCCTGATATCATTATCAAGACAAAATTCTCTTAGCTGTGATTTCTGTGTAGCTAGGGTAGTAATCTCTTTTGTTAGGCCAGGTAAATTGAATTCTTCCGCAATAGCTACAGCAGTATATAAGACGACTCCCGATGACCGGCAAATAACGCCTGCAAAATTATACTTATCTTGAAGAGATCGCAGTCGATTTAATATATATTGGACTTCGAGCGTACTAATAATTATCCGTTCATTTACATACTTAAAACCTTTTGCAGTTGCATCACGATCAATTGCAACAACAGCATATCCCATTTCTAGACTAGCTGTAATGATAGGTATTTGGGAATTATTTGCAGCAATGCAAATAATAGCATTCTGTTTTTTTGACATAGGAATTATCCTATTTGAATTTTTTTAGAAATAAAACAAAAAATAATGTAAACCTAAAGTACTGGACAAATATTTATAACTAAGTTCTTACTATTCAACACTTTTATGTACGTCTTGATATAGATGTTATTGAGAAGATGGCTATAAATGCACATAAGTGTAATATTTATAACTCACTCATCTTGAATCAAAAATTTTAGAATCTCATATTAATATCTCAATGAATTAATATGAACTACCACAAACATTATCATTGACGGATATCAGGGGGGTTAATTGGGAACATATGTGTATAATTGGCCCGCTTCCCACTAAGCTGATCAATATCTTCTTGAATATGAAATTGTAACATCTGGTTACTCGGAGTAATAATTATTTGATCAATTTCATCCCATTCTAAGTCAAGAGGATTGCCAACCATCATTCCACAAAACAATTTTCCTTGTTTCTGGGGGTTTTTATCAACTAGAGTTACTCTACTCGCAGGGAAGCTTTCTGGATAGTCTTGAAGGACATAAAATAAGTCTTGTCCTGCTCCCCACAACACGATCTTTTCCTTTGATTGTGATACTAAGGCCGTGGTACTCTCTAATGCTATTTTATACTGTCTATTCTGAATGGTAATTTGCTTTAGAAAGTAATCATTTGCCAAGACTGCAGAATCTTGCTTACTGAAGATGGCCTTTAATGATGGATAGTTTGTACCAACATCATCATATATTAATATTGGCGATAATCCAATTTTTGTCAAAGCTAGAGATAGAGACGATGAAATAAAATGATTCAGATGAAGGTGATGAATATTTCTTCCATAACGTGGATTTTCAAAAGTTGCTAGCAATCGTGTTGATGGGACTTCAATATACAACAACCCTGTTGGGTTCATTATTTGACTTAATTTCTCTAAGAATAATGAAGGTTCAATTATATGCTCCAAAGTGTGACAGCATATTACTAAATCAGCTGATTCAGTTAGACCAGACGCAGAAAGATCAATACTCTCCAATACACCATTAATCATATTAATCCCAAATTGACCATTTGCATAGTCACAACACTCTTTAGATGCTTCTACACCTTGAACTGAGGCAGTTGTGTACTGTTCTAGACGACGGAGTAGATCACCTGATGCTGCGCCGACCTCCACAATTTTGGATTTTTCAATATTTATATTTGACCTGATAAAATTTACTGTGTGATCGTACTCTGGTTTTTTATAATCTTCTAGAGCACTAGTTGATATATGGGAAACAGGAACGTTTGAATAATAATTTTTTAGCGCTTCTTCATCGGGTCGAGGATAAAGATAAATTAACCCACATTCCTGACAAAGCCTGTATTCGTTATCATCAGTTTTAAAGACATCTTCTGAATAATTTACTGCTAAAGTTTTTTCCTCCCAGCATACATTACTTCGTTGTGAGCCACAAAGCGGACAAATAGTATTATAGTTCTCCATTCTAAGATTCCTTTTCCTTTCTTGAGATAATAGTGATTTGACGACCAAGCCCAATTTCACCAAGCTTCGTATATATCTCCCGCCTTAACTTACTCATCCCAGCGTTATGGAAATTCTTTTCCATTGTCATTCTTTTTTTATGAATTTCTCTACCTATTTCTTTGTTTTCAATGTAGTCTTCTCCCATTAAGAGGAACAGCTCAAGTGGAAAGCTTGAGCTGTCAAAAATGGGTGTCATCCCTCTTGCAATTAATAGTTTCCTTAATGTGTGTGCTGTGAAATAATTCAAATGGTGATCAGGTACCACCCACCAGTGTTTTTTTCCAAAATATTTTACTGCAATATTCTGCAATGGGTTAAAATCATTTGGGGTTGTAATACTCAGGAGTCCTTCAGGCCTTAGTATTGATTTTGCCATTGCTACCATTTCAATTGGACTTATTACATGTTCAAGAACGTTATTTAGATGAATTACATCGAACGTTCCAAAATCCTGAAACGTTTCTCTACAAAAGAATACATTTTTCACATTTAAATTTAATTCTTGTCGTGAAAATTTAAAGGCTGCTTTCCCTGGTTCTACTCCAGTTACATCCCATCCACGATCGCTTCCTGCCTTTAAAAAGAAACCAGGACCAGAGCCTATATCAAGAATTCTTCTTCCGGGTTCTTTCAAATACTCCTCAAATAAATCATATTTCTCATTGTGCTCAATTAACCACCAATCCATATCTTTTTGATGATTACTTATATAATTGTCTTTCTCTTCATTATAGAATTTATCTGAGTAAAATTCCTCTGTTGTTGTTTCATCAGCAAAAGGGACTATATGCTTAAAACCACAGGATGAGCACTCAATTACATCAAACCCATCCTTGCTTAAGATTATTTCACCGTGATGAGTAATTTGCAGATTGTCTGTCCATTTAATTTGCATTTAAATATTCCTAAGAATGTGGTGGGATAGATCTTTTAAGTCAGAAATCGAAAGGTCTTTTGCATGTTTTCTCATCATCTTCATCTTCATTTCATCAATGAGAATTGACACTACATTATTAGAAATAAATTGAGGAGTCATCTTTGAAGTTAATCCAATATTTACTCCGACCCCCACACTTACAAACAGCATAGATGAATCATAATGATCCTCAGTTAAACACATGTATATTGAGGGGACTCTGAGTGCAGCTAACTCATATGCAGTTTGACCAAATGAAATAACGGCTAGATTTGAATTAGACATGAGACTTGCAATATTTGATGGGTTTCTATATATCGTATACTTGAATTGAGCAGAGAAAAGTAGCTTTCGTAATGTATTCTCAAACTGGTACCCAGGTCCAAGAATAATAGTCACTGTGACTTTATGATTTATCAAGTTAAACGCCTCAATAGCCATCTGGGTCATATTATGCTCATCAGTACCACCCATCGAAACCAGAATATTTGGAGTATCATTATTGGGGTCAGGATAATATTTGTTAAATTCTTTCCGGAGGATTACATATGCCCATCCAACAAATAATTTTCCTTTATACTCATGCCATCCCATTTCTTGAACCTGTGGCACGGGTGGGAAAAAAGCAAGATCAGATTCAAGCCGTTTATCTTCTGGATCATCAATAGTTACAACCCTCACACCACTTTTCTTTTTAATATGTATGAGATCACTTCTCGAAAGATTATCTCTTACGTCAAGAATTAGAATTTGTGCTTTTGACATTCTAATACATTCCACTATCCAATCGTTGTAATCAAAGGAATTTTCGTTTGAAGTGAGAACTGGATATGAAGATTTTATATGCTTGATGGCAAGTTCAGATTTCCGGAGGGCAAAAGAAACCTCACAATCATGATTGTCGAACAATTCATCTGCTAAAGCCAGACATCGTACAACATGGCCCATTCCAATTTCAATCGAACCATCACAACGAAAGAGTATCTTCATGCATTCCAGTCGAATGTTCCCACTAAGGAGGGTTTGAAAATATTTTTTTTACTAGCAATTTCCTGGTTTATTAGAGATTCTTCAATATCATCGTTTACCAAATCAACTTTATTTTGGACACTAAGCCAAGAAACTGCCTCGATTAATCCAGGTGTTGCATGTTCCCAAGTCCTTGAAAATAATTGATCCAAAAGTTTATAATCGTTAAATTCATCAACAGTTAACCTATATGAATGTTGAACAAAATATTCAGGGATTATAAGCTGTACATATCGAAACTCGTCCCAATTGTCGATAAAATACCGACTCCCAACATGTTCCAAATCTACAGGATCATTAGTATTATCCATAGCATGTAATAGTGCTCTCGAAGATATTACACCTTGTCCTGAAAGTATTACGCTTTCCGTGCTTAGATAAATCAGATCCCCATCATTTTGCTCCAAGGCCTCTATTTGGGCATCAATGAAAGGTGGGTGTATCAAAGGACAATCACCAGTAATTCTCACAACATATTTATATGCTGCGTCTGCAAGAATATCTGTAAATCTGCTAAGCACATTGTTCAAGCTACCCCGATATATATTCAAGTGGTTTTTACGACAATACTCAGCTAATTCATCATCGCTTGACTCGCTAGATGTAGCGATTATTACTTGGTCGACAAGCCTGCACGACATAGCTCTAGAATAAATTTCATGGATCATCGGTGTGCCACCTAGAGGCATTAATACTTTTCCTGGCAATCGCTGGGACGACATTCTGGCTTGAATTATTGCAATAGCAGATTTAGCCTTCAAAAGCATCTCTCGTAAGCTTTAAAGGCCTCAACCCATCACTGGGGTCCGCACGCCATTCACGGTCAGGTAGTTCTGACTTTGAGGGCTTTAATTCTATCTGTCCATCTGAAAGGAAGCCTCTTCCTACATTTTGAATTACATCTGCCACCTGATTGGGTAACCAGCAATGTCCTGCGGCAAATTCCTCTCCCTTACCATCCAAATCTAGGTGAAATTCTATGAAATCTGCATCATACTTATGCACTGCACGATAAATAACTGCTGGTGATACCGAGTGATCGCTATACCCGATTTTAATATTGTTACATTCAGGAAGTTTCATGCTCCTGACAAGATCGCCCAAAGTATTTAAGGCCGCCAGGTTAACATCTTCAAGAGGTGTTGGGTAAGCACTATTGCAAAGGAGTACTGTTATGTCATGACAATTATTTTGTTGCAGACATTTTATAGCAGAGGATATTTCCTTACGTGTAGCCATACCTATTGAAAAGACTACTGGTTTTCCAGCTTTGGCACATTTTTCAAATAAATCCATCCATAAGAGTTCGTAAGATGCGATTTTATAAAAATCAACATAAGGCTCTAGTATATCAACCGCATCAAGATAAAATGGAGTGCAGCTAAAACTCAAACCTAGATCATGAGCATAGGTTGAAAGCTCAGGAATGAGTTCTTCTGGAAGTTCCCACTGCTTTCGATTACGGTGCACTTCACTCTTCTTCAGTATCTCTTCTGCAAAGAGCTCCTCAATTTTAAATAACTGAAATTTCACTCCTGCGCATCCGATTTCTTTGGCTGTGGAGATAAATTCTTTCATTCGTCCCAGATCACGATTGTGATTTGAAGAAACCTCTGCTACAAACTCAACCATGTTCGCCGAGAATGCTATTAATTGTATCAATGACATGTCTCTGATCTGATTCTGCTAAATCTGGAAAAATAGGTAAAGAGACCTCTTTTAAATAAAAGTTTTCTGAAATAGGAAAGTCTCCATTTTTGAATCCAAATTTATTTCTATAGTAAGGCTGTAAATGGATAGGTATATAATGAACCTGGAGAAGCACATTCGCTTTCTTCATTTTGGCAAAAAAATCCGTCTTGCTCATGTTAATATGCTGGAAATCAATTAGTATTGGATAAAGATGGTATGCATGCTTGACATTAGCTGTAATCTCAGGGGAGGTAATAAAATCATTACCTGAAAAATTACTGTCATATGTCTTAGCGATGCGAGCCCTCACCTGATTAAACTTGCTTAATTTCTTTAGCTGGCTACTTCCGAGTGCGCACTGAATATCTGTGATGCGATAATTAAAACCAAGCTCATGCATTTCATAATACCAAGGTCCATCACTCTTTTCAAGTTGATCAATCTTCTTGCTCATTCCATGTGATCTTAACAATCGAATTTTTTCGTCAATTTTCCGATCATTGGTTAAAACAGCACCACCTTCTCCAGAAGTGATATGCTTAACAGGATGGTAGCTCTGAATAACCACATCCGCATACTTGATTGCGTAATCGGTATCACCAAAATACTCTGCTCCCATGGCATGGCAATTATCATTAATCACTTGCAGACTATATCTGTCAGCTATTTCTCTGATGGCTTTCCAGTCACAGGGATTACCGGCGTAATCAACTGCGACTACAGCCTTAACCCGCCTCCCTTGCCTCAGCAAATCTCGGATTTTTTCCTCTAACTTGTCAGGGTCGATATTATATGATTCTGGATCAATATCTACGAAGGAAGGATCTGCACCCGAATACATTACACTGTTGGCACTTGCTAAAAATGTGGTTGGTGTCGTTAGAATAGTATCACCCGGTTCCCAACCTAGAGCTAAGCCAGCTAAATGGAGTGCAGCTGTTCCACTTGATACCACAGCACAGCACTCTGATCCAAAATGGTTACGAAGATCACTCTCAAAAGCCTCGACATATGGGCCTTGTGTAAACCAATCCCCACCCAATACCTTAATAACTGCGTCGATATCAGATTGGTCAACAGATTGTTTACCATAAGAGATCATAGTTTGACATTCTCCGCAATTAAATTTTTTAATTCGTCTACACTCAGGTAGTGCTTATTAGTCTCGCTGTTATAACTAACACCTTCTTCAAAATTCTTTCCGTTATGCTTTTCGATCAAATAATCTAGCATGGCCGGTTTGGTGCTTGGAACAATGACAAAATAATCCTCAAATGAAACTGTACTTAAAGAGTCAGAAATGGTGATCATCTCTTCATGCAATTTTTCTCCTGGACGAATTCCAATTATCTCATGTTGTGCGTCTGGGGCAATAGCTTCTGCGATATCTGTAATTCGATAGGACGGAATTTTTGGCACAAACAATTCCCCTCCCTGCATTCGCTTCAGGCTATCCAGAACAAACTGGACACCCTCTTGGAGTGTTATGTTAAAACGAGTCATCCTCGTATCAGTTATAGGGAGAACACCTGTGGATTTCCTCTCCATGAAAAATGGTATGACAGATCCTCTACTTCCCATGACATTTCCATATCTCACAACTGAAAATTTGATATCATGAGTCCCACGATAATTATTTGCAGTTACAAAAAGTTTGTCCGACGTCAATTTTGTAGCGCCATACAAATTTATTGGTGCTGCAGCCTTATCAGTACTGAGTGCAATCACTTTTTGGACTCCGGATTCGAAGGCAGCATCAATTACATTTTGGGCTCCAAGTACGTTTGTTTTTACGGCTTCAAATGGGTTGTATTCAGTCGCGGGAACTTGTTTTAAAGCAGCAGCATGGATAA
>Ga0233437_1007460_pt1 | contig 10557 bp, 8 predicted proteins | sample SI_122_August201_FD_182714 | JGI IMG/M metagenome (GOLD analysis project Ga0233437, IMG submission 182714) | Seawater microbial communities from Saanich Inlet, British Columbia, Canada - SI_122_August2016_200_MG | ecosystem: Environmental > Aquatic > Marine > Inlet | place: Canada: British... | reverse complement strand
ACTTCTCTACGAACTCCATATTGTAAATCTACTGTCGATTGAATGTTTTTTCCTGCTATTGTCGCAGTATCACACATTAGTTCTAGGTCTTGCTCTCTTGTTCCGTTTGGAAAATGAATAGCTACTTCAAATTTATTGGAACTAGCTAACCCCTTTTTAGCAATAACGCTCGTGAAATTTGTTACATTAAATGCCATTTAGAACCTTCCTTTGCTGTCGCTCCAAACTGCTGATTTAGATGATTTTCTAAATCTTTCTAGTGGTAAAAATATCGCCATTTCTTTTTCATCCTCTTCTATTTGAATAACTTTTTTGTCGATATGGTCAAACCGATATCGTTTTATAGTAGGAGCAATTTCTCTTATTTTTGACAACTTATTCCAATTTGGCATACCTCCGCCAATTTTAGCAGTCAATTTGTCTAACAGAATAGCTCGAAATCTAGGATTGAGATAGTGAAAATTACAACCAAGAAATGTATCTTTATCTGCACCAATCAACATAATCAATGGGAAGGCATCGTAGTAAGGTAAAGTTTTTTTATATTTTGGGTCGTAGTGATAACAAAACAAATCTCCCAATTCCGCTCTTCTTTTAAGACCCAAAGGTGCTATCTTGTTTGGTGCTTCACGATAAAACTTGTCTGGATTAGTAGAAGAAAATCTATTTTTCGCTTCACCTTTCAGTCCTTTGAGTTTGTCTTGAAACCATTGAGCTGAACGTCTAGCTCTACCTTTGACTTCACCTCCAGCTATTGCTTTTGCTAATGTTGATAATAATCCTGTTACTGCCATTTTGTATAATATCCTTGATATTTTTGTTAGTATAAGTATTTATTCACTTTTCTGGCTGTAACTGTTTCTCTGTCATTATTGACCATTTCCAACCCTTTGTTTTACAAACTCTCTTTGCAGCTTCCCACTTGGCTTCATTAACTAACCAAGTTTGAACTGCTTTCACATATCTTCTCTTCTTCTTGAGCGTTACTTTTTCTATCAGTATTTTCTTAGGTGGTTTGGTTTGGATTTGAGGTTTGACTTCAATAAGCACCCATTCCTTCACTGTTTGAATGAGGAAATCGGGAAAGTATCGGTGTTTCTTGTTATCTATGGGGGATATGTAAGGAATCATGACTTCTTCACTACTCCATTGGAGAATCTTGTCATTTCGGTCACATTGTCTCATGAAACGGAGTTCCATTAAACTTCTATAAATAATGTTAGTAGGGTTTCCCATGTACTTTTTTGGGTTTAAAATTTTGAATTTTCCCTTGTAACGTTTTCTCATATCAATATCTAGGAGTACCACAATGGCTCAGTTTATAGCAGATTTTCCATCAACATTAGGAAATGATGTTTCGGCCGGACAACATTATATGATAATTGATTCTTATGAATCGACAAACGCGATAACTACTGGTGAAACTAAATTATCTTCTATTGGATTATATATACCCGCTGGTTCATTGACGACAAGTTATACAGGAAATTATGAGGGAAAAGAAGGTGCAGCTATAGCTGCTAGAACAGGGGCTGCTAGTGGTTTAATGGGGGGACCTGCAGGTGGGTTTTCATTTTCGCAACTAGCATCATCTTTAGCTGATAAAGTTATTAAGGGGGGATTGGAAGCAGCTGATTCATCTGGTTTTATATCTGCTGGTGGAAATACTCCAAACAACCACATGGCGTTGGTGTATAAAGGCCCAAACAGTTTTAGACAACATACTTTCGCATTTAAATTTTTTCCAAAAAACAAAAGTGATAGCGAAACAGTAAGAGCAATAATAGAAGAATTTAGAAGAGGAACATTACCTAGAATGTCTAATGCTGGAGCAAGTGTATTAAGTGACCCTTTTTTCAAATCTCCTAGACAGCATAAAATAAGATTTTGTAAAGGTGGAACAGGCGCAGATGCTGCTGGGAGCGAAAATGGATATCTATTTACAATTGACACATCAGTTATTACAAATATGGTAGTAAATTTTGACCCTCAATCTGTAATAGGTTTTCATAATGATGGTTCGCCAGTTGCAGTAGATTTATCTTTGACATTTCAAGAAATAAAACTTCAAATTAGTCCAGACAATGTAAGCGGTCAAAATTTGGATTTATCGGGCCCAGTTTCTCAAAATCAATCGGCCAGTCAATTGACAGCAGAACAAACTGCTCAGAATCAACAATTTCGTGAAATTCCAGGCGCAACTGCAAGGATATTGCCAGGCGGTAGACTTTCGGGAGGATTATAACAAATGGCAAACTATTTTAGAAATTTACCAAGAGTTGGTTATGATATAAACGGAACAGGGAAAGACAGTTTCCTTAGTGTGACTAACATAATGAAACGTGTTAAGTTCAAACCATCCGTTCTTGAAGATATATCCAATTACTATCCTTACTATGTTAAAGAAGGAGAACGCCCAGATATTATCGCACACGCTCAATATGGAAACATAGGATATGCTTATTTGATATTGTTGATAAATGATATTCAAGACCCAAACTTTGACTGGCCACTTAGTTCACAAATATTTGAGAAATATATTATCAATAAGTATGGTAGTGTAACTATTGCGTTATCTGGTGTCAAGAATTATTTTCAAATTATCCGTGCAGAAGTTGCAAGAACAGGAACATCCGAAAGAGTTCCAGAAGTCAAGTTTGCTGTTGATGAGACAACATATGATGCGCTTGATACGGCTGACAGATCGACATTAACCGATTATGATCACGAAGTTGAACTGAACGATGCTAAAAGAGAAATACGGTTAATCAATCCAGCTTTCGTTCAAGATATAGATTATCAAGTAAAACGTTCATTGAAATAATAATAACATGGCAGAAACACAAGTAGATAGCGTATTATCTGATCCTTCCTATAATTCTCCTAGAGAAGAAGGAGATTTTCATTTATTGGAATGTACGATACATTCTCCGTCTGGTGGAGCAAATGCAGTTCGATTAAATACTCCAGGCCGATTAGTAAATTTGAATATATACGAAGACCTTTTTTCCAATGTGTTAAAAGGAACATTGACTATGATTGATACTCAGGGATTAGCGGAAACAATTCCATTGATTGGTGATGAGACATTGATTGTGTCTTTTCTGACGCCTGGTGGGGCAGGAACACAGATAACTGCCGAAACTACTAATGGAGATTCACAAACTGTTGCAGAAGAAACAGTAAGACAAAGATTCAAAGTATATGATTGTAAAGAATCCCTCATTGAGAACAGAGCTAAAAGTTATCAATTATTTTTTGTGAGTGAAGAATATGTGCATAGTTCTAAGACAAAAGTAAGTAAAGGTTATAGTGGACAAAAATATTCCTTTATTGTAAAAGATGCGTTGAATAAAATAAACAAAAATATAAAGAGTGTTTATAGAAAAAAAATTTATATTGAAGAAACTTCAACGCCTCAAAATATAATTGTTCCTAATTGGTCGCCTTTTCAAGCGATAAATTTTTGTGCATCTCGTTCTCTGTCGGATGATGCTACACCACAAGACCAAACTAATGCTTCAGCAAATCCAACTCCTAGATCATTGGGTTCATTGTTTGTGTTTTACGAAAAACTCGGAACAGGATTTTTCTACGAATCAATAGAAACTATGATTGGCAAACAGAAAAGTCAAGATAATATTCCGTTGTATCAATACACACCAAAACTAGCAGAAAATCAAAACAATGATTTACGAAAACATTATTTTGGTGTGGATAAGTTTGAAGTGATGAGTTCGTTCAAAACATTAGAAAACTTAAAACAAGGGTTGTTTGGTTCTACGTTAATTACTTATGACCCACTTAGAATGAAATATGATAAGGTTAAATACGATTACCATAAATCAACATTTAAAAGAAAAGAAGAAAGAGATGAACTGACAGGAGTTACAGAAGTATCAACTCAATCTGATAGTCAAATAGATGATACTGACAGAAGGTTTCATGATTTCATTTCAACCGATATAAGTGCTTCTGATTTCAAACAAAATAAATTGATTAGTTCAAAATCTGATTTAATTGGTTCAAACGATACAGTTATCAAACTTGCAACCACAACTAGAGATCACGAAGTATTTAATGCTCCAGGCGGAACCAGTGGACCAGCTGGACAGTTTCCTAATGAAACATCGATTGGAGTAAGTTTAAAAACATTTAAAGACCAAGCAGCAAGGTCAAATAGAGTAGAAGATTGGTTGTTACAGAGGCAAGCACAAATACAAGAATTTGGAAGTATCGTTGTTAATTTTTCGGTGCCAGGTAATTCATCTAGACACGTTGGAGATTTGGTTCGTTTTGAAATACCAACAACGATTCCTGACGATGATCCTAATTTAATGGGAATTCCGCTTGGTCATCAACTTTATAGTGGTTATTATATTATTTCTAAGGTGAGACACATAATAGATAGCCAAGGATACCAAACTGACATTGAACTGATTAAGAATTCGTTCGCAAAAAGATTGCCAGGTCAAGAGGAAGATTTAAGCACAGATGGAACATAAAGGAATAGATTATGCAAACTAATTATTTTCAGGGAAAAGATGGATTTATCTGGTGGCACGGAGTTGTCGAAGACCGCCAAGATCCGTTATATCTTGGAAGATGTAAAGTTAGAATTTTAGGTTGGCACACAGAAGATAAAGCGGAACTTCCTACTGCAAGTTTGCCTTGGGCTCAAGTATTGATGCCGGTTACTTCCGCAAGTCAAACTAACGTTGGTCATGCTCCAGTTGGCCCTGTCGAGGGAACGTGGGTGATGGGTTTCTATCGAGATGGAGAACTTGCACAAGAACCAGTAATAATGGGAACAATTCCTGGCATTCCTGAGAATTTTGCTAAACAAGGAACAGGATTTAATGATCCGAGATTGGATGTTCCTTCTGCAGATAGACAAGGCCAAGATGAAACAGGAAAAGGTATCAAGGGTGTGCCTGGCGAAACTCTTGATGCTTTTCCCTTTCCACCAAAAGACATTAAAACAATATCCGGTGGTGAAGCGTTAGTTACTTCTTATACTGATACGGAACGAAAAGCATTATCGGGTGGTTCTCTTTATCCTAGAGAAACAAACAAACCAACAACTTCAAAGTATGCTCGTGGTAGTGCTGATTCTTCTGCATCTGCTGCGACTGTTGGTATTATTTCAAGTAAAAATAGTAATACAAAGGAACTGGATATTGTTGTACCGTCATTTGCACCATCTGATGCCTTAATACCTAAAGGTCAATCGGTTACGGATACCGTTTCGGGATTACCAAAAGTTGGAATTAATGACTATTTGAAATCAGATGACTATAATTTATTGAGACAAGTTCAGATTACAAAAACAATCTCTCAACCAAATTCTGCTTATTCTGCACAATATCCGTATAATCATGTTTATGAATCTGAAAGCGGTCATTTAATAGAACACGATGACACGCCCGGCAAAGAAAGATTGCACTGGTATCATCGGTCTGGAACCTTTACAGAGTTCCACCCAGCAGGAATGAGAGTAGATAGAACAAACGCACATCGATATAATATAGTAACTGGTAACTATGAATCTATTATATCAGGCGAAGAAAAAAAATCTATAACTACTGATTATACGTTAAATCTTGGCGGAAGATTAACTCTAAAATCTGGAAAAGATATAAGTATAACTTCTGAAACTGGTGATGTAGTCATAGATTCTAATACATTAAATACATATATTGGTGGTAAAAATATAATATTGGATGCAAAAGATACTTTGATTCTTAGAGGGGGAAGAAAGGTTATTCGTGAAGATGATTCTGCTGAAGATAAGATAAGAGGAAATTTCGGATTGGATGTAGGTGGAGCATATAATATAAGTTCTGGATCGATGTCGTTGAGTACTGGTGTAGGAGCACTGAAACTTACTTCTGGTGGCGCACTTCAACAAATAATTGCTGGAAATTCAGAAGAGTCAATTGTCAACAAAGATTATATTTTTGGAAATGTGTTCGCGAAAAAGATTACTGCACTGAATGGTATAATTTCGTTAGAATCAACTGGTTTGATTCCAACTACTGCTGGAATAGATTTGAATGTCGGTCTGTTTGGATTGAACTCTTCTGTAAAAATGTTACCACTTGGAGATATTCTTGTCACTTCTGTTACTGGACCAACAGGAATAACAGTGACATCAACATCTAATATAACACAAACAGCGGCTCTAATAGCAACTCTTATAGGTTCTACTTCAACAATTGTTGGAGCTTCTTCAGGTCCTACTATAGTTGACGGTGCTGTAATTGCACTCGGAGGAACAGGTGCAACAGAACCAGCAGTGTTAGGAACAACATTTTTAAAATTATTTTCAAAACATACACATCCAAGTCCGAATGGGCCGACAGGACCACTTTCACCAGAATTTGCGGGTCAACTTATTTCTACCGTATCAAAGAAAGTATTTTTATCAGCGTAAAATTATGCCATTATTAATGCCAACATTGCAATCAGAGTTAATATCAGTATTTGAAAAAGGACCGGCTGGAAATCCTGCTCCACCACTTGTAGGAATTAAGACAGCTCAAGCTTATTTAAATTTTGTTACGCCAGGAATTAATGCTGGTGCGGGGCCGACAAATGCAATGCCTGGTTCAGTTGCACTTGGTTCGGATTTGGGGGATATATTATCCGCGACAAGTCCTTCTGGAGCATTAACAGCTCAGAAGATGGCAAAAGCGTTCGATTCGTGTTTGCAAACTTATATTTCTCTTTATCAGACTACGATAGTAACAGCATCGGGATTACCTGGCTTAATATCAGATTTAGCAGATTTACTTTCTTCACCAAAACCATCTGCTACTTTGTTTGCAACCAAGTTTGCAACTGCGTTAAATACTTATACAGCATCAGCAACAGTTATTGGAGTAATTCCAGGCGCACCACCAATACCATTTTCGGGCCCAATAGGATAAAAATATAATATGGATGTATCACAAAAGAAACAAGAAATACTTGAACGAATAGCGGAAGCTCCTGCTAGTATAGTATTTGCTAGGATTGACGTTCTTAACGAAGTTCAACTTGCGGATTTAATGAAAGCAGACTTTGTTCCTTTTTTGAGAGGAGCAGCGAATACTTCTCATTCCAATACAGATTCTTTACACGAAGTATGTACCAATCTTGCGAAACAAAGAGCATTGTTACAAGGTGCATCTGTGGGGGATGTTTTAAGTTTTGATATAGATGATGGGTCAGCTGCAACGAGGGCAGCTGGAACTGCAACTCACAATGCAATAGGGGACTTATCATATCCAAAATTTGAAGATTCTAGTTATAGTAACAAAACAACTTTTGGATATGTCGTTCTCCACAATTTGAGTGAAGACGGAGGTCAGCTATCATTATCAACTACATCAAACGCAAACACATCAATCACAAATGAAGATGGTGTTGCTGTATCTTACTTTACCGATTTCTCAAAATACTTTCTGACTGCTGGTCGTGCAAATGGTGAGTTGATTTCTGTGGATGAAAACACAGCACCTTATACTACACCAACTATTGCTGAACCTTTTGTTCCTGCAAATACTATAAATGGTGAAACTTATTCGGGTACAGCAACAAACCCTACTGCAAATGCAGATGTTCGACACGATTTCTTCACAGTCGCAAATACATCTGGTGGTAATGCAGGTGGAGATTTAGATATAGCAGAAAACAAATATGAAGGAAATACTTCTGTTACTATTCTCTTAACAAACACATCTGGTTCTTTTTCTACAAACGATACTCTGACAGATTTTGACGGAGAGACATCGACAGTTAAATCGTTTACGAATACAGCTTCAGTTGTTCTTGAGATGGCAAGTATAAAGGGAACCTTCAACAATGGTGAAACGATAACTGATACTTCAACCACAGCAGATATTTTTTCTTCTCTTGTATCGAACACTCAAGTCACTCTTACGTTGAGTGGGAACACATTTAATACTGCTGCAAATAACGATTTGAGTTTGGGTTTTTCTGTTTCTAATACATTTTCTTTGGATTCTAGTCCTGTAAGAAGTGGTGATATTGTAACCATAACTTCTGTTGGACACGGTGTAACTGCCGGACAGAGAATAATTCTAAAAGGTGCTGATGATGCGTTTGGTGAGTTCAATGATACTTTTGTTGTAAAGGAAGTAACTACAAACACAATAACTTTTTCTACTACAAACTCGATATCAGTCACACCTACTGGAATATTTTCGTTGACAAAAAATATTGTATTCGGTCAATCAAGTAACGCTTCCGCTTCTGTGAATATAAGAACAGTCAATGCTTCTGCTAATCTTGTTTTCCAATCTTCTAATTTAAGTGCAGGATTTCAGATAGGAAATACAATTACTAGCACATCTGGTGGTTCGGGAACAATCAACAGTAGAACGATAACTGGTTCTTGGTATCAAACAAAAACTTCAGAAGTCAAAACATACTACACCACCTCAACAAGTGGAACGTGGAACTATGATGCATCAACTAATCCTTTAGGTATTGAATCAACAGCTAATGTTGGAATATTTTGGTTAGATGAGTTCAAACCTGTTAAAATCAATCAATTAGTTTCTAGTTCTGGTACAGGAAATAGTTTCGTTGCTCCTAAAGTAGTTCTCGACATCGCACTGGCTACTTCTAGTGATACTTCTGGAGGTTGGAACGATTTAATCACCACTAATCTGCCAGGAATATATTTCGCGTATCCTCTCAAAACTTATGAGAGTCAAGTTCACGGAACAACAACTACACTAGAACAATATAGTAATTTTGCGAATGTGATTATTGCTCCAGAGGGATTGGATATTAATTATGATTGGAAACCTCTTGGTAACTCTTCTGGTGTAGCAACAAATAGTACTCATATCAATACCGATGGTTCTGTGGTTACAACAGCATATAATCCAGAAGAATGTACTACTTTAGATAAGGATGAGTTCAACGCTCATTTGGGGCCGTATAATGATGTTGCTACAGCAAACTCAACTTATGGTTATCCGACTGCAAGCGATGATATTATTCTTTCTGCTATTTCTTCCAATAGATCAAGTGGTAAGAAAGTGGGAACTTCGGGAGCAGTTTATCCCTCTGTGAATTCAAATCCATTTTTCCCAGCTGTTGGTGCAACACACAAACCAGTTGCTAATACTTCTGACGGTTTTACAGGAACACAGCCGGGAGGGTTGAACGCGAATGACATTTATGCTGGTTATTATGCTCAAATAGATACTGGTGGAGTAGACCCAGGCACAACAGCTGCGCCACAACAATTTCGATACGTTATTCAAAATGACCTCAAGTGGACATATTCAACTTCTCCATTTGCTGCTCCTGTAGGTGCTGCGGTCTCAACTGGTCAGGGTCAACTTTTTAATAAACCAGTGCTAACTTCCGTAACTACAGGGCATGCCGCAACCTATGATGGATACTCAAAATCAAGTGACGGATTTGGTGTATTGATTGATAAAATCGAAAATGAAAGCGGAAAGGTTTATACTCACACAAATGTAATTCCTCAAAGTGCGTACACTACTAGCTCTACCCTACCACATGCTACTACTCCGCCAGGCATAACTGCGGGCATTAGTTATACCAATAGTTCAGGAGCTCCTGCTACATATACTTCATATACAACTTCTGGTTTACGTTCAAGCACTTATGTTGGAACACATGCATGGGCAGTAACATCTGTAGCCGGTTCTGGTGCAGCTATGAGAGTAACAGTTACAACAACAACCGATACAGTAGCTGCTGTGTCACTCGGAGGTTCACAAAGTCCAGCAACGATTTATACAGTATCACGAAGTGGGCCTACTGCCGTTACAAATTATACTTTTAATACGGTTCAAGCAATGTTGAATGATGCAAATACTGTTACTTTTCATTCGATGGTTACAACTCTTCAAACAGGAAATGATGCCACTTATGGTGCAGGGTATCGTGATCCAAATGAACCATCTAGTCCGAATATTTCAACTGATGTTACTTTTGATGCTAATACTGCTACAATGAGTGATTTAGTCTCATCTGCTAATTCATATCACCAAACTTTAATTTCTGCATTTAATACTGCGTATTTTGCTTCTGGTACAGGAGCTAGTCATACTTATAATCGAACAACCTATAATGCGTGGTTATCGGGGGTTGGAACATTTCAAACTGCACTTACATTAAGAATTACAGAGATTAGTAATCGTATTGGGTATCTGAACGGAAAAAGTGCAAGTATTGCAGATGGTGGAACTGGAACAAAATCAACTGGTCACGGTACTACAGCTGGAGGATTTGCGGGAACAACTTTTAATAGTGGTTCGGGATATGCAAACACAATCTATGCTCATTGCAATTTTCTTGCAGGAAAGAAAATAAAATTATATGCAAAAATACTATCAGCAATAGAGGATATTGATTCGTTATATGAAAACATTAAAACCAAAAGGTCAGAATATTATGAATACAACCAATAAACCGCCCGAATGGGGAAAATGGGGTGAAGGAAAAAAAGAACCTAAGATGAAAGAGTATCTAGAGTTATTGTTGAAATTTAACAATCAATCCATA
>Ga0233437_1007459_pt1 | contig 10558 bp, 14 predicted proteins | sample SI_122_August201_FD_182714 | JGI IMG/M metagenome (GOLD analysis project Ga0233437, IMG submission 182714) | Seawater microbial communities from Saanich Inlet, British Columbia, Canada - SI_122_August2016_200_MG | ecosystem: Environmental > Aquatic > Marine > Inlet | place: Canada: British... | reverse complement strand
TTTTGGAGTAATAAAAATCATAAAAATCAATGTTGCTACCACTAATTTTGTTTAAACTTGAATCAAGCAATATTTCTCCATTATCTTTATTAATTAGAATAACGGTAGATTGAAGTTGAATCATATCTTCAAAATTAAATGGATTTGAGTAATTAAATACCCAAAAAAGATTGATTGAAACAGATACTAAAATAATTATTGACAAGAATAACCAATATTTATTTTTTTGCATGATGTTATTTAAAAATTTAGAGTATTTAATCTTTTTTAAAATAATTTTCAGCATCTAATACAATCAGGAAGAAGTTTTTCTATTGTGTTTATTCTAAATTTCCTCCAATTTGATGAAATATGTTGTTTTTCACACTTTATTAAGATAAAAGAAGTATTCAGATAATTTTAAACTTTGTAAATAATCTCGCCACCATCAGCTAGATTCCACAAATCACACACAGTGCAATCCTTTGCTACAATAGTGCTAAGAAATTCTTTTGACAAGTCTTTATATTGATCATGATTCATTGCAATGAACACAATCTCTGCATCCTTTAGCGTTTCTTTTAAATTTGTATTTAATTCTTTGATATAAGGGTCATGTGTTACAACATCACATTGTTCTCTTATTAATGCTTTTTTTAATTTATATGATAATGAATTTCTAGTGTCATCACTATTTTTCTTAAACGCCATACCTAAGATTACAGCTTTTTTGTTTTTCAAAGGTGTTTGTTGTTTTATTTTGTTTAACAAGTATAAAGGTAGATTTTCATTGATTCTCCATGATACTGATATTAATTCATTGAATGGAATATTGTTTAATAAGAAGAATCCATCTTTGTATAAACATGGACCAGCAGTAAACCCTGGTGAGGGGATGTTAGCTCGTTTGTAATCTTTGTTTACTAATTCTAATATTTCATAGATGTTTTTGTTATGTTCCATTGCAAGTATTGCAAATTCATTAGATATTGCAAAGTTAATATAACGGTACATGTTTGTAAATATTTTAGCCAATTCAGCTGACTTAGCATCTGTTTTAGATATTTTTGAAGTGATTTTAATAAACAATTCTTCTGCTTTGTCTGAACTTATATCATCAATTCCACCAATGATTTGAGGAATTTCTTTAATTTCAGCAATAGCGTTACCTTGAGCAATACGTTCAGGGCAAAATGCTAAATAAAAGTCTTTACCGCAAACGAGTTTAGTTTCTTTTTCTAATTTATCTTTAATGAATTCAGTTGTACCAGGTGAGACTGTGCTCCTTAAAATTAAAGTTTGACCAGTTTTGATGTTTTTAACTAGCTTAGGAAAAATAGAGTCAAGTTGTTTAAAGTCAGGATTAAGATGATCATCAACTGGTGTTCCAAGGGTGATGATGACATAATCAGATTCACCTATTTTAGAAGAATCAGTAGTTGGGATAAAGGAAGTTCCTGAGTGTTTTTGCAAAAGTGAGTCCGCATCCTTTTCCATAAAAGGCATTTGTTTATTCAAGAGTTTAGAAATCATATCAGTGTTTACGTCTATGCCATAAACAGTGAAACCAGCTTCACATAAAACAAGAGACAAAGGAAGACCTACACGACCTACACCAATGACACTGACGGTATTAGAGCTACTATTATCTGTGTTATCAACAAAACCACTATCAGCCCCCATAGAACAAAAAGAACTTGGAGATGTTTATATAGTTTTTTGAGGGGAGTTTGCTGTGTGTTAATTGAGCTATAGAAAAAAAGTGATTTAGTGAGCTGCATCGTAAGCAAGTTTTGCGATAACAACCAATTCTTCTTGATGTTTTGCTCCTATTGGCAAAATTGCTTTTCCCTGCATCTCTTTTGGCAACTGAATGGTAATTAACCTCTCTGCTACTTCATCAAATGGTACATCTAACAAATCTATTGAACCTTTATTACCAAAATCTTTAAATGAAAATTTACTTTATCTAATTTTATTTTATTTGCTATCCTAAATTTTTACATTTTATATTGAAGGTGAAAAAGATTAAAAAAATAATAAATGCCTTATTAATTACTGCAAGTTTGTATGTTTTCAATAAAGGATTTATTCCGTTGGTAGGGTTTGTAGGATTTAATTTATGGGACAACCCAACAACTCAAATTGCTATGGGTGCAAACGAATATCATTACATTTATTTTGGGAATAATGAGCAAAAATCACAGCAATATCTCAAACTTGCACATGCTATCACTATGAAATATTTGGAATTGGATAATCCTCCTTTTAGTATTGGTGATAAGTTATCTTCAAAAAAAGGAGACTGCTCAGAGGCCGCACGATTCACTTATTCAAATTATCTTTATTTAACTACTGTTGCTGGAATGCCTGAATTATCAAGTTATGTAAGGTTAGTTGGGGGTGAAGTTATGATGGGAGACACAAAAGGAGCTCATGAGTGGTTAGAACTTGTTCAAAATGAAACATGGATTACTTATGAAACAACATTGAACGATCTTGATGAGTCTGTTATAATTAATCCTGTTTTTATTGATGATTTGATACTAACAGAAACTATGTTGGCGCCAGTTGATTGGGAATATAATCAAACATCAACTTTTCAAAAATTTCCAGATGAAGATATTATACGAACCTATAATCTCCCAGGGGTAGTTAAAAGTAAAGGTTTGGTAAACTTAATTTATTCAAGTTTTATTGACTAATTGTTACATATATTTATTACACAAAGCAATTATACAAATTCTAACAAACAGTAACTGTTGTTATGTTTACTTTTTCTACCCCTCATTAATATCTCACAACGTAATAAATAATGATCTATTAAAATTTGTTTCTTTACAGTAATTTTCTTTGAATATAAAATAAATTTAAGAATAAGTAAATACTTTTAATTTAAAATGAATCTTGAAGATTACGAATTTATATCTGGGAAAAAAGCTTTACTTATGTCTGCAATACTAAACAATTTATCATTTAATCCATTGAACAATGCATTGTAAAGTGCTGCACCGTATAAAACTAATACAACAACCAAACATGCGTTCATTGTAGATAAATACAATATTTTTTTATTACGTTCATCAGCACCATGTTCAATTATTCCAGTTTTTTTGTATTTAATTAAGTCTTTAAGTGAGAACCATAACAACCATACACCAACTATTAAATTAACATAAATAGTTGTTGTTCCTTTACCAATTATTCCTTCTTGTCATGAGAAATCAAAAATATCTCCTTTTAAAAAATATATTTTTGCTGCAACATACATAAGTAATAGAATGGAAAAGACTAGTAGTCCTTTTTGAATATTAAGTATCATAATGTTATTCTATTTCATTTAATCTCACCTTTATCAGGGATGAATAGTTCCTCAACACTGCATTTTAATATTTTACATATCTTTAATGCAAGTAATAATGAAGGATAGTATTCACCACGTTCAATATATAGTATAGTTTGTCTAGTCACATCTGCTTTTTTTGCTAATTCTTCTTGAGTCATATCATGTCTGGCTCTGAACTCTTTAATTCTTGTTTTCATTGTTAGTTATAATGTACTATTTGTAATGTATTGTTAACATAATGTTAAGTTTATATAACATTTTATATATAAATTTATTGGTTTTTGATAGATAAGTATTTATATTACATTTCTCAAACTAATTATATGAGATTATTGAGTTCTTTTAAACCTACAAAAGGCAAAATTTTGTTTGGATTTATAGTAACAATTGTATGGTATATCTTTTTATTTTCTCTGTCAACAAGATTTAGTTGTACGACTTGTCTTCTACCAATAAAGTCAAATTGTTCTAATGAATGGCCAAGAATACTTGCAACTTGTGACTGTTGTTTTACATTTTCTGATTTTATACTTCAATTAGTGGTAATTTTTACTCCATTTGCGGCCGTATATTTAATTTATTCAATATATCAAAACATTCTAAAATTATAATTTTAAGTAACAGCATCAAAATAGTTGTATAATAATGAAAAATAGAATACTTTCAATTTTTTTTTTGGACTGATAATTTGTTTTATCATGATTGAACTTTCCCTTGGTATTATAGGAAAATTATTTATTTTTACTCATTAACTTAAAAAATGAAAAACAGATTATTTGAAAATTATTAATGATTAAGTAAAACTGTTTTCTTTTAATATAACATTAGCTACATTCTCTGCAATTAGTTTATTTCCTTTTAAAGTGCAATGCCCAAATTCTCCTCCAAACATATCCACAAAAATTTGTTTTGTTCCCTTTTCCTTAACCGCCTTTTTAAAAACATTTTCATTATCAACAAATATTATGTCAGATCTATCCTTGAACATTTTCTTTAAAGGTTCAACACTTCGCATAGGGTACTGCATAATTACATGTGTTACACCTCTTTTTTTAAGAATTGCATTTAATTCTTTATAATTTTTATTTGTAATAGGATTATAAAATTTTAATCTAATATTATTTGCTTTTTCAAAATATTTTTCAGCTAAGTCATATTGTCCTAAATCCTCATAATGCTGGGCAAGGCTTCCATAAAGAATATCATTATCAGGATTTTGTTCTATTCCGTTTTTTAACACTTCTTCTGCTAAGTTAGGTTCATTTTTTATTTGATAAACCCAAGCTAACCATATGTAAGCATCTTCATAAAAATCCTTTAAATCAACAGCTTTTTTAAATACTGCCTTTGCTTTATCATACTCTTCTATTTTGCAGTAGAGAACACCAAGTTCAAAATATGCATATCCATCTGTTGGGTTAAGTTCAATAGCTTTTTTCAACATTTTTTCTGATTTATAATCTTTACCAATGTCACCATAAAAAATGCCAAGTGTACTATATGGATGATAATTTTCTGGATTCAGAGCTATTGCTGCTTTAAACATCTTTTCTGCTATATCAACATCATTTTGTTCATGATATACCTCAACCGTTGTCATTTGCTCCCGGTATACTTTTCCTAATATAATATATGCTTGATCTATACGGTCATCTTTAGGAAATTGTTTTATAGTTTCGAATAATATTTTTTTTGCTTTATTGTATTCACCTGTACGATAGAATACTCTTCCAAGTCCAATATATCCCTCTGTGTTTTTTGGACTTTGTTCCAGAATATTTTTATACATTTCTTCTGCTCTATGATATTCTTCCTTTTCAATATATTTTTGGCCAAGTTTAAAATATTCATCTTTTGTTAGAGATTTCTTGAATTTTTGTTCAATATTAAGTATTAAAGAAGTAAGTAGTTTATATGTTCTAAATGAATTAAACACATGTGTAATTTTATTTACTGAACTATTGTAAGGTACTATAGAATATGCATCATTTATTCCCATCATTGTAATTACCATATTGGGATTATATTGGTCTAAATTCTTGTTCAATCTATACAATATCTCTTTTGTGTTTGTTGATGGAATTGCCTCTTGTAACACAACGTAAGTATAGTTAGCGTTTTTGGAATTCAAAATAGGTTCCAACTCACGTGGCCATGAGCTTTGGTTATTGTGTAGGTCAGCGGTTGTTGATTCACCCAAAGTTAAAATTACATATGTATTGTTTAAATTTTCTATTGTGTTGACTGTTAACTTATTATCAATATGTTGTTGTAATAATAAAATTTGTCCACTTACACGAAGTCCAAGTTCTAATAATAGAAAAAATAAAATTATTCCTAATCCAATTAACATAATTTTTTGACCAAGAGATATTTTTTTCATTATCTTTTTTATGTTATTAAGAATATATTTTCATTTATATATTTATAATTATTGTTAAGCATTTTGAATAGAATAAACATTCGTCATCAATCTAATATTATAACTTCAAATTGAATCAAAGTATAAAAAGTATTTTTATAGCAGATATAGTTTACAAACAATTAAGGTGATAATTATGAAACAAAATTCAATATTATTAGGTATTTTTGTGATAAGTATGTTTTTTATTAGTGCATGTTCACAACAAATAACAGATGACATAACAGATGAACCAACTAATGACGCTCCAATAGCTTGCACAGCTGACTGGAGTCCTGTTTGTGGGATAGACGGTGTTACTTATTCAAATGAATGTAGTGCTGGAAATACTGCAATTGCATATCAAGGTGAATGTGGACAAGAAAATGCTTTTACAAATCCTAGACCATGTACTAAAGAATATAATCCAGTATGTGGTGCTGATGGTGTAACGTACGCAAATCCATGTATGGCAGGAGATATGACTGTTGCTCATGTTGGTAAATGTGTCGAGACTCATACATGTACTGGTGAAGAAAAACAAGCAGAAATGTGTACTTTAGATTATACTCCAGTTTGTGGAGATGATGAGATTACATATGGAAATGCTTGCTCAGCATGTTCAAGTGGAGAGATTGATTCATGGACACAAGGTGAGTGTTCTTAATTTTTATCAATTTTTATTTTTTAAAAGTTTATTAGCAGAATTTCTTCTTAACAACAAACTTAAAATACTTTACATGATTTGAAATGATAAAATGGCAAATAAAAATATTATGAAGTTGATAGATTATTCTGATGGTGGAATCTTAAGTAAAGTTATCTTTAGATCAGACGCAAGTCAAGTTACATTATTTAGTATGGCAGCTGGTACAGATATTGGTGAGCATACATCATCAAAGGAAGGATACGTGTATGTGATTGAATGTAAAGGAATTTTTAATTTACAAGGTGAAGACATTTCAATGGAATCAGGACGAATCATTAATATGGATAGAAATGCAAAGCATTCATTGACTGTAGAAAAAAATACATCATTTCTATTAGTTTTAACTAGTTAATTAAATTTTTTTCCAGAAAAAATATGCTGTTTTGTTAAATCTTAATTTTTCATAAAATTTATGGGCTTTTTTTCTTTTAAAGGTTGATGGAAAATGCAATTCTTTACATTTTAATTTTTTTAAAATAGAAAAAATGTCTTTTAGAAATTTAGTTCCATATCCTTTGCCTCTGTAAGGTTCATTAATTATTAATTCTGACAAATAGCCTATTTGTCCTTGAACTTGAATGTCGCTTCTGAATTTGATAGCAGCATAACCAATAATTTTGTTTTTTAATTCCAATACTAATTCAATAGATTCAGTATTATTTAATGAATTTAAATATAGTTTTTGAGTTTTAGTTTTCGATATTTTATCTTTAATAAATAACTGTTTAAGAAGAGACCATATACTTGAAAAGTCATCTATGGTTGATTTTCTAATTGAGAAGGTCATAGGAATCTATAGTATATTTATCCTATTTATACTTTGCTCTAAAAATAAATTATTAATCAAATCGACAAAGTTAAATATCTGGTCCAAGTTTAATGATCTATGAAACATAATGCATTAGTTCCAGTATTGTATGTAACTAGTACAAAAAAAACCTTAGAGTTCTATACAAAAATACTAGGCTTTCATATTGAATATCAAAGAGAAGAAGAAGGATTTGCATATTTATCAATGCAAGGTTTACAAATTATGATTTGTCAAATTGATATAGGTGCCTCATGGATAACTGGAGAGTTAGTATATCCTTTGGGGAGAGGAATAAACTTTCAAATGGAAGTAAAAGAAATTAAACCTATATTGTCAAATTTACAAGAAAATAACATTAAATTATATATGGAACCAAAAGACACTTGGTACCGAAAAAATGATACACAAGTTGGTAATAGACAGTTTTTAGTTCAAGATCCGGATGGATATTTATTACGATTTTTTGAGGATTTAGGATCAAAACCACTATAAGTTTAATTTTAGTAGAAAAATTTAATATACAAATTTTAATAAACATTTAATTTAATCAGCTATTTATATGTCTGAGAAAAAATCTTTTTTTTAAGTAATATTTACTGTAATTTTATGGTCATCAACTCCTGCTATAAGTAAACCAAATTTAAGAAATCTTAGTAATCTTCAGGCACTTTTTTACACATCACTATTTGCATCCATTAGTCTTTTTATAATTATATTGTTCCAGAAAAAACTAAAAATCATAAAACTGTACAAAGTCAAAGACTATTGGCATTTTGCTTATATGGGTTTTATTGGTGTATACTTGTACTATATTTGTTTTTATGCTGCACTAGTTTATTCAACAGCTCAAGAAGCATTTATAGTAAACTATACATGGCCAATTTGGGTAATTATATTTGCATTAGTATTCTTAAAAGAAACACTAAGTGCAAGAAAAATTGTTGCAATTTTGTTAGGTTTTATTGGAGTATATTTTGTTATGACTAAAGGTCAATTTGTTTTTTTATCAGTTTCAAATGTAAAAGGACATATATTTGCATTGATAGGTGCATTATGTTATGGACTTTTTTCAGTTCTTGGAAAGAAGTGTAAATATGAACAAATAACGTCAATGTTTTTATACTACGCTTTTTCATTTATTTTTATTTTAATTACGGTTCTACTTTTTTCAAATATTCCTATGCTAAGTGGTTCTGAATTTATAGGATTGTTTTGGATTGGTGCAATTGCATCAGCTATTGGATATGTTACTTGGTTTAAAGCATTAAAATATGGACATACATCAAAAATGTCAAACTTTATTTTTTTAACACCCTTTATGTCGCTGATTTTTATCTATTTCCTTGTAGGTGAGCAGATTCTAATTTCATCTTTTATTGGATTAATTTTTATGATACTTGGAATACTATTTCAATCAAAAAAGTAGTTTTGAAGTAAAAACTTAAAAATATAATTTGTATTCTTATGTTATAATGGGATTATTCAGAAAGTCAAATGATGTACTAGTTTGTCCAAAATGTGGAGGAACAGATAAAATTGCTGCAGGGTCAATGAATACAAATCATGTACCTACTTCAGGGTTTATAGGCAAACCATTAAGTCCAGCAGTTTACAGGTGTAAAGGTTGTGATTATGAAGGTACATTTTTCTTAATAGATAAATCTGAATTAGATGATTTTAGGAAAAAACTAAAATAAATCATTGTTATTGAATTTCTATTTTCAACCAATCAACAACTTCTTTTAAACCTTTTTCAAAACTTATTTGTTGTTCCCAATCTAGAACTTCCTTTGCTTTGCTTACATCAGGAACTCGTTTTTTAATATCATGTTTAAAACCTTCAACAAACTTAGCTTTGAATTCTTTTTTTTGATCCATAACTTCCCAGATCTTTTTTGCTAGGTCAATCATCTTTGTCTCAGTTGACGTTCCCATGTTAAAGTCTTCATTGATAGCTTTATCTGAAAATGTAGCCATAACAATGCCTCTGGCTAAATCAACAACATTAGTAAAACATCTTGTTTGCTGTCCATCCCCGAGTAATTCTAATGGATATTGTCCTTGCAAGATTTTTTTGACCAAATCAGGAATTACATGACTATATCCGACATATTCACCTGGAAACTCATTGACACCATATGCATTAAATGGTCTAATGATTGTATAATCTAATCCAAATTCTTGTTGAAACTTTCTACAATAGTATTCACCAATGAATTTTGAGAACCCATATCCAGTTACAGGTGGTGGAATTTTATCTAAATCTGATTCTTTTGAAGGAAAAATATTTGTTGACTCAAATACCATTGAACTTGATACATAAACCATTCTTTTGATTTTTGTAGCAACAGCAGCCTCAAATGTTGAGGAATATAATTTATTATTCTCAGATAATATTGTTGCAGGTAATTTATTGAAGTAACCAATTCCACCAATTTTTGATGCAAGATTAATACAAATGTCATGATTTTTGAACGCTTCAATTGTTTTTTGTTTATCTGTTAAGTCTACATTAACAAAATTAACCCTCTCTGGAACTTTGCTTTTATCTTTACTTAAATTATCAGCAACAGTCACAATATGACCTTTAGCTAATAATTCTTTTATTACATAATGTCCAATAAAACCTGCTCCACCAGTTACAATAATTTTCATACTATTAAAAATATTTTTCTAGGTTATAAATTTAACTAGAATACAGATTTAGACATATGAGATCTTAAATATGTGCAAACTAAAAATAAAAAACAATTTAATCGAACTTTTATTTAGTTTTGTTATACATGAATCAAACTAGTGATATAATCTCAAAATTATTTTTAATAATTTTTGGTATAATGTTAGGATTAGTCATGTTGGAATTAATTCTAATATTTTCAGGATTTTTTATAGTCATTCCGCAAGAAATATCAAATATTGAATATAATGAAACTGCAATTAGAATTCTGGCAATTGGAGAATCAACTACAGCAGGTCAACATAATTGGCCAAAAAATTTGGAAATGTACTTAAATAACGGTAGTAGTTATTATAATTTTAAAGTTTACAATGAAGGAAAGGTAAATATTAATACAGCTATAATTCTTAATAATCTTGAAGAATATTTAATAAAATATAAACCTCATATTGTTATTTCAATGATGGGAATTAACGATGAAAGTCATATAATACACAATCAAAAAAGAAAAATTTTATTTTTTGATAGTTTAAAAATAGCAAATTTATCAAACTGCTTTAGCAGTTTAAGGGTTTAAAACCCCGCACTTTAGTGCGTATTTTCTTAGAAATATTTTTTAGCGGCTGGGCCGCAAT
>Ga0233437_1007457_pt1 | contig 10567 bp, 11 predicted proteins | sample SI_122_August201_FD_182714 | JGI IMG/M metagenome (GOLD analysis project Ga0233437, IMG submission 182714) | Seawater microbial communities from Saanich Inlet, British Columbia, Canada - SI_122_August2016_200_MG | ecosystem: Environmental > Aquatic > Marine > Inlet | place: Canada: British... | reverse complement strand
TAGACATTTTGGAAGCCCCATCTCCAAACAACCTCGAAGAATTTTTAGACCGCATTCCCATGATTTTTCACGTGGCCATTCTTTCTCCACATGGCTACTTTGGCCAAGCAAATGTACTGGGCATGCCCGATACAGGTGGACAGGTTGTCTATATTCTCGATCAGGTTCGTGCCATGGAAAAAGAAATGCGACGACGCATTCACGAACAAGGTTTAAATATTGAGCCAGAAATCGTTATCATCACAAGACTCATTCCTGAAGCAGGCAACACAACCTGTAATCAACGCATTGAGCCTGTTATGGGAACAAAAAAAGCCCGCATCTTACGCGTACCCTTTTATGATGCAAAAGGAAAGGAGCTCAAAAAATGGGTGTCCCGTTTTGAAATATGGCCATACATTGAACGATTTGCCAACGATGTAGAAAAGGAACTTCTTTTAGAGCTAGGACAGCGGCCAGATCTTGTTGTTGGCAACTATTCTGATGGTAATATGGTCGCCTCTTTATTATCACAAAAGCTCCATGTGACACAGTGTAATATTGCGCACGCTCTTGAAATGACAAAATATCCAGAGTCTGATCTCTACTGGAAGAAGTTTGATAAAGACTATCACTTCGCCTGCCAATTTACAGCAGACCTTATCGCCATGAATACTGCGGATTTCATTATCACAAGCACTTATCAAGAAATTGCCGGTCAAAAAAATAGCTTGGGGCAATATGAGTCCTATAGTTCTTTTACACTTCCTGGTCTCTACCGTGTTGTTAAAGGTATTGATGTCTTTGATCCTAAATTTAATATTGTTTCTCCCGGGGCTGATGCTGAAGTCTATTTTCCCTACACAGACAAAGAAAAACGACTCACTAATTTTATCCCAGAAATAGAAGAATTTATTTACGGAAAACCTAATGGCAAAACATCTCGTGGCCACTTAAAGGATAAAGAAAAACCATTGATTTTTACAATGGCTAGACTTGATCGTGTGAAAAACATCGCTGGTCTTGTAGAAATGTATGCACTCAATAAACATCTTCAGGAGCACGTTAATCTCTTTATCGTCGCCGGCAAAGTTAACCCCAAAGGAATTTCTGATAAAGAAGAAATCGAACAAAACAAACGCTTTCATGACCTCATGAATAAGCACAAACTTGATGATAAAGTCCGCTGGATTGATTCTCTACATGAAAAAAATCGCAATGGAGAACTCTATCGCTACATTGCTGATAAAAAAGGCGCCTTCATACAACCCGCACATTATGAAGCCTTTGGTCTCACAATTATTGAAGCCATGGCATCAGGTCTTCCTGTGTTTGCGACGTGTAATGGTGGCCCCGTGGAAATCATTGAACACGGCAAATCAGGCTTTCACATTGATCCCTATCATGGACGCCAATCTGCTGAAATCATCGCAGACTTTTTTGAAAACTGTAAAAAAGAGCCTCGCTACTGGGATGAAATTTCCAAAGGATCACTCAAACGCGTAGAAGAAAACTACACCTGGGACCTATATGCCAAACGCCTCATGACCTATTCTCGCATTTATGGTTTCTGGAAATTCGTCACCAACCTAGAACGTACAGAAACCCGTCGTTATTTGGAAATGTTCTACACACTCCAATTTCGTAAACTAGCTAAAGCTGTTTGGGATTCAATGACAACTAAGAAAAAGAAAAAATAATGAACAAAACCTGAGCCATCGATACAGACATCATAATTCAAACGTCAGATCAATATAATCTGGTGAAATATTGGCAAACCATGAGTCGATTGATTGACCATCACCAAAAATTGAGTCAAAAGCGCTTTGAAAAAGTAATGTATCCTCAACACGCACGAAGAGATCCTCTGGCGTAAACACATGGTCACCCCAGATAGGTTTGGGAAGTGTACAAGCATCAAATGCGATTGTTTCCATAGACCCTGTATAGAAAACAGTTTCTTTAACCTCAGCTATACCAGCACGATAATCCATTTCCCCAAAACAAATATCATTTGAACCAGAATGCCAGAGATAGCGTGGTGTTGGGGTATCCAGAACGCGTTCAGGTGGCCTTGAGATAATGCTTTGTTCTTCACCAATGCAAAACTGTCCAACCACATCACATTGCATAAATTTCTGAGCCACCAAAGGACCAAGACCTCCTTGCAAACGATCCAGACGAATATTGAATAAATTCTGCTTGTTATTACTAAAGTCGTAAGTGAGAATAATCACACGCGTGCCAAAAGAAGAATCATCATGAGAAACTTTCGGGTTCACAAAACCCAGCATCCCTTTAACAGCATCACCAGCATCATTTTTCATGTACACATAACTAGCTTGAATATCATTTGTATCAGGATTGATGAAATAGAGACGCGTATATTCTGGGTTATTAAGTTCAGGAGCCACTTTAATTATCCATTTCATTTTGGCATAATTTAACAAAACAACAGCCTCTTCCAGTTGAATCTCTGCATTTTCTAGCACAGGAACACTAAGAGCATTAGTATTAAAGACATTTTGAACCTCAGAACCAAAACGTGTGAGAGAGGCAAACATTTTTAAAACATCGAGTTCATTAATAGTACCCACATTGTATATTTTTCTGAGCATCTTGCGAACAGGAATATTACTCAACGCCGTAATACTCCCCATATCAACTTTCTCAGAATCAAATTGCTGCAAACCAGGCAACTGCTCTTTAAATTCAGGAAAAATATTTGTGCTCGTTAGTTCTGCGGGTGGCTTTGGGTTTGTGATGATTGTACCTACGGAAACCCCTTCAACGGGATCAGCTTTATTAAACACCTCAGAACCTGAACAAGACACTATTAATAAGAGGAGTAAACTTGAAAATATGTAGATAAGTCTTTTCATTATTTTGCCTTCTTCTGGGCTGTCTTTGTTACAGGATAAAAAATTGTGTTTACCTGATACACTTCGTCAAAAGAGACCTTTTCTCGATTCACAAGCTTCACAATTTCCTCAAAACTATTTTGCAAAATTTCTTTTACTTGTGGAATAAGTTTTTCAGAAACAGGTATCGTTAAAGAGTTCACTTCTCGTTTATCAAAGGGCACACTAATAATGGCTTCTTTAGCATCGTGAAAAACAGAACGATAGTATTGATAGGCTTCTAAAGATTCCACATCTGCCGGTGTTTTTACACTCCCTGTTGCTAAAATAAGCTTTCCCTCATCATTACGTGTGAGCAAATCAAGTTTTAACAAAGCATCAATCACCTTTGTGACTTGTTTCGGTGTTACCACTTTATTCAAGCTCTCAGAAATCCATTCCGGGTCTTCTTTAAAATGAGGCAAGCTCACCATTTCACGAATGATCACTAAATACTTATTTGTAAAATAAAGATAACGATCCTTATCAATTTCAGATATCTTTTTATGGGGTTTTATTTTTACCAAACGCTCAAAATAGAGTTCTTTTTCTTCTTCTTTTTTGGCCTGATTAAATAAAACCAACGACTCAAAATACTGCGCTTCTTTCTTCTTAAACTTTAAGGCTTTAATAAATTTTTGAACTGTTTTGGGACTTAAGTTTCTTTTCCCATTCATAATCATCTGCAAATAACTCTGCCCCCCAATACCAGCCATGCGCGCAAAATAGCGGTAAGAAAAAAAGGGGTTCTTTTCCTTTTGGTCTTTGTAGTAGTCCTGCAAGTAATGGCGATAATCTGTATAATTATATAGGTTAATCACTTCTTCCATTATAGCAGAATCATTTTTTATCGCCAGTGAATTTAGTGAAACCTGTGGACGAGGAAGCATGCACTCTATTGATTTGATTAATCTATTTACATCTAGATTTTCTGGAAAGATTTGTTCATCTATATTTGTGGACGCTGGATTTTCGTATTTCATGTATCTATTATCGACAGGTTGTATGGGAATGTTGTGCGACAAACCCTAAATCCGTCCACAACTGTGGACAGCTATTCTTTGAGCCAGGAAAGAACATCCCAGCATCCGCGCTCCCTATTCGCTTTGATCAATAATATCATCCATTTATCAAACACCACAATGTGATCATATTTTAAGCAACTTATGTGACCCTCATGCGATATATAGTTTGTGAAGTAACAAACAGAAAGGCATGGGTATGCAAATAACATCTATTACTGAATTCAAAACACAACTCAAAGAAGCTCTAGATTATGCTGATGCACCTATTCATAACGGCAATGGTGATAATCAAATAGAAACATTTGATGAAGGCAATGTGTTTCGCAGTAGTCTTGTGAACAACATTGATGGCATCGATTCACCTGAAGAAGCCTTACATTTTTTTAACTGGCTCTGTGAAAAGCCAGGAGGAGAAACGTCACGCTATGCGCATCTCAATAATATTGCCCTCACAAAAGGAAATATTGATGCGCTCTCTGATACAAAAATGAAAACATCTTTGCTCAACTACTTCTTTGATCGCATCACAGACGTAAGCCTGCTATGTAAACTCTATACACACACAGCTGATCCTATTTTTGAACAAAGTGATGAGGCGATTATCGCAAAGTACCCTCTTCTTTCTGATCCCTCAACACAAGAAACTAAAGAAGAAGCCACATTGAGCGATGAAAGTCTTCTTGAAATGATGAAAAACAACTACCAAAGACGCCAAGAAAACCCAGAGGCTGTGCAAAACCTGATGTGTAAAGAAGGCACCGGCGCTGCCCCCATTGAGCAACTGCTAAGTGCTATAGAATTCGTGAATTCATTATCTTAGATTTATATGGAAATCAGCGATCTTATTCCTGGATGGGAATCATAGCCAACCAGTTCAAAATTTAATCATCAGTCTACATGATAGTTACTACCCTCACCATTACCAGTGGAATAGTTACTACCCTCACCAGTATCAACAGAGTAGTTGCTTTGATTACACCAAGTCTCTTTTTTATCATACAACTCTTTTAAGACCTCATAAGCACCATCTTTAGCTTTTTTAATACCTGCAATTTCTTCCTCATATATGTTGCCCGCTTTTTGTAAATTACTTTTCAAAGTCTTAGATGCTGAAACAACACTTTTTAATTCTGATAGAATCTCGTGAACATCATCACAAAACTTACCATCATAATCATAAACATCATCAACAGACATGGCGTCACCCTCTGATAAAACAAAATCTTTTCTTAAATCGGCCTTTGCTTTTAAAGGATCAATTTCAGCTTTCATATCTGAAATCACACCCAAAAAAGATATTATTACAAACATAATAAAAAAAGCGGTTTTCAATCTCATGGCAAACTCCTTAAATAATTTTGATCTTGCTTTAAAACATGCAAAAACAATACCAAAAAAACAAGAGTTGTTAACTTATGATTTCAACTAGTTACAAACAACACACCAAGCCATCTGCCAGAAAAACAGTCCTAACAAACCTTAATGTTCTCATTTTGATAATTATATGGCAATTGGAGCCTTGATCCCAGGATGAGGATCATAGCCAACCGGATCAGGGGTCAAAGCTTGACATTAGACAGGTTGGCATGTACTCATAAAAAATGTCACGCCCTTTACGTATAGAATTTGATGGTGCTTGGTATCACGTCATGAATCGTGGACAAAACAAACAAAAAATTGTTCGATCTGATAATGACAGAATTACCTTTTTTGAAGTTCTTGGTGAAACATCAGAAGTTTATCAAATTGAGCTACATGCTTTTTCATTAATGGATAATCATTATCACTTGCTTATTCATACGCCAAAAATAGGTCTAAGCCACGCTATGAGGCATTTAAATGGCGTCTACACGCAAAAAATTAATAAGGCATGGAAAACTGATGGCCCGCTTTTTAAAGGACGATATAAAGCCAAATTAGTAGACGATAAAGACTATCTTATTGAATTGCTACGCTACATACATATGAATCCAGTTGAAGGAAAAATTACAAAAAAGCCTGAAGAACATAAGTGGACAAGTCATCGTTGTTATCTTGATAAAGCAGTGTGCCCGGAATGGCTACATACAGATAGATTGCTTAAAGAATTTGGGGGTAACAAGAAAGTCTCCAAGATAAATTGTGATGATTTTGTAAAACAGGGAACGCCTGTTTGGTTGAGTAAGGCATTACAAAGAAATCGTATCATTATTGGTAGTGAGGGATATAAAGAGTGGGTTTATCATCATTTTGTTAACAAAGAGAAAGAAGGAATTCCTTTAAAGGATAAGGAACGTATAACCAAAGTTCCTGTAAAGTTTATTATAGAACATGTTGGCTTTGCTTATGATAAGCCAATAGCACAGATTCGTAAATCAAGTCCTGGTAAAAAAAATGAGGCTAGATCAATGGCTATTTACTTAACAAGGCAGTTAACAGGACTTAGTCACAAGGAAATAGCTAATTGGTTTCATATAAGTAAAAATAATACAGTTGGTAAGTTAATAGAGAGATATAAAACAAAACTAACAAAGGACAAAAAATTAAATAACTTAACAAAACAGATCAAAATTTCAATCCTGTCTCATGTCAAGCCTTGACCCTATGACCCCATTCCTAATAAGAAAGTCTCATTTGTCTCTTATAAAGTCTCAATAATGAGACTTATGAGATTATAACAATTTAATATTGTCTCTACTTTCATAATATTATTGTATAATTTATTTTCTTCAACTTGGCATGTCTTATGCAAAAGGTAATAAAAAACCTTTATCGGAGACAACAAAATGGAAAAATACCCTCTCGAATTACTTAAATTCTCATCCTTTGGTTATTATGCTTTTGGGCAAAGTGACTTTATGATTACTCCACCAGATTGTTACCTTATTTTAGGTAAGAACGATAAAGAACGTCAAAACAAATATCGTGAAATGGTTGATCTCATAATAAAAGTTGATTTTGCAAAAGCTATAAACTGGGAAGAGTTCGCTATTGTTAGCAATCCTTTCTGGGTCTGTGAAAGATTTGTTGAAATAACAAAAACTTACAGTCAATTACAATAAATGCAATTATACATTAGATAGCAATCGGTGCTTTGATTCCCGGATAGGGATCATAGCCAACAAGTTCAAAATCGTCATACGTAAAATCAAATATTGATTTCACTTCTGGATTGATTTGAATTGAAGGCAGCGCACGTGGGTCGCGCGAGAGTTGTAACTTTGTTTGCTCCAGATGATTGAGATACAAATGCGCATCCCCAAAGGTGTGCACAAAATAGCCTGGCTTACATCCAGTAACTTGTGCCATCATCATGGTCAAAAGCGAGTAACTCGCAATGTTAAAAGGCACGCCTAAAAAGGAGTCTGCACTACGCTGATAGAGCTGACAAGAAAGTCGTTTATCATTATGCACGTAAAAATGAAATAATGTGTGACATGGTGGTGGTGCTGTTTTTTTGCCTGATATGAGTTCTTGTAAATCGCCAACATTCCACCCACTCACAAGAATACGCCGCGAGTTAGGGTTGTTCATGATTTGATCAACCACATCTTGAATCTGATTAATCTTAACACCTTTATTATCTTCCCAACGCGTCCACTGTTTGCCATAAATCGGGCCTAACTCACCATTCTCATCTGCCCACTCATCCCAAATAGTCACTTTATTATCATGCAGATATTTAAGATTTGTTTCCCCTTTTAAGAACCATAAAAGTTCATGAATAATGGAGCGTAAATGACATTTTTTTGTGGTGACCAAGGGAAACCCTTTAGAAAGATCAAAGCGCATTTGATGGCCAAAAACACTGAGTGTGCCCGTACCTGTACGATCTTCCCGTTTTTCCCCATTGTCTAATATATGTTGTAGTAAATTGAGATATTCTTGCATAACAAATTCACCGTTAGTAGGATGCCCCACATGTCGTCAACCAACAAAAAACCAGATTCTGCCTACAGGGCCTATGCCACTTATAGCGTGATCAGTATTCAGTTGGTTGTGGGTGTTGTTTTGGGAGCCTTTTTAGGCAAATACCTTGATACGACTTGGAGCACAAAACCCTTATTTCTTATCATTTGTGTTCTTGTTGGGATGGGGTTGAGTTTCTATACGGTTTTTAAATATATTAAAGCCGTTCAAACCAACAAAGAGAACTAGTTAGGAAAAAATTCTATAATTTGTTAATTGCTATTATTTAGTAATTACTATAAAATAATAGTAATTATATATGAGTAGCATATGAGAAAACGACTAAACACCAATAAACTATCCCTAACAACTGTAAACCCTTTTAAAGGCAAGGCCAGCCTTGTTCTAAGGTCATTACTCGCTCATCCTGAAAAATCATGGACAGGAACAAAAATCGCTATTAACTTAGGTCTCAGTACAGCTTGGGTAAATCGTGTTATTGGCACCCTTGAAATCGAACAAATCATCAAAAGAAGTGGTTTGGGACCTAGTGACAAAATTCAATTAACAAAACCAAAAGAACTCATCAAAAAATGGAAGCAGCACTATCATATACAACAAAATGTTTTCTATCACTATTTAGTACAAGAAAAGAATCCTGTTAAACAATTAAACAACCTTTCAACAAAAATTGGTTTTGATTATGCTATTACAGGATATGCAGCGGCTAATACCATTAACCCTATCGTTCATAATGCCATACCCATGGCTTACCTATGGCCAAAGTCTAACCAACAAAACGATTTTGAATCTTGTGTCTTCAAAATAGAAAACATTTTTAATTTTATACCTGTGAGAAAAAATGCAAACATTATTATCATTAAGCCTATACAAAAGAATGCCGCATTATTTGATTCATATACAAAAAATAAAACACACTATGTAAGTCCGCTTCAACTTTATCTTGATCTTCTTGGGTTAGATCGTGGTGAATTTGTCATAAAAGAACTAGAAACTTACTGGGAGAAAAGGAATCTATCTTATGCCCTATAAATATCCTTTTCTAGAAATACTTGCTGAACTAGACCAACATAACATCCACCCAATTCTTGTTGGTGGCTGGGTTCCTACTGTTTATTTTGAATATCTTTGGAAAACACAACACAAAAACATACCCACAAAAGACATAGATTTTGCTATTAGCGCTCATCAAAAAACAAAAATCCCCATAGAAAAAGTGCTTACGTCAACTAATTATACTCATCGCCACCTCAAAACAGGACATCTAAAACCCTATCAGTTAATCTTTCAGGGAAAAGTTCCCATTGATTTTTTAGCTGATAAAAAACATGCCGATTACATTCATCAACTGGTCGTTGGAAAAGGACTGCTGCTAAATGTAATGACTGAGTATGATTTTTTACTTGATGATTGTATTTCTGTGTGTTGCGACAAACTCACAATAAAAGTTCCTGCACCCGAACGCTATATATTACATAAACTGCAAGTCTATCTTGAACGACCAAAAACAAGAAAAAAAGATCTGGCCATGGCTTATTTTGTCCTTTCAAGATCATCAGAACAGGATAACATCATAAAGAAAGCGCATAAGCTCAGAAGCAACAATACAGCGAATAAAATTATAAAAAAACTTTTTCAGAAACAACCCACACCAACAAGTGACTTCGTGTCTGACATAATAAATTCTTTGAGTATTGATTTTGGTATCATAGAAGAGCCCTCTACAATTGTTTGGTATTTAAAGGAGCTAAATGGATAAACAAGCAGCAAGCCATCAAAAAACCGAAACAAATTTGAACACTATTCTCTGGGCAACCTTAGGAATCGGTTTAAGTTGTTTAATGTTATCATTGGTTTTTTATCCCTCAGCAGGAATCGCTCTCGGCATATTGCTCGGAACAGCGTTATCCACAGCCAATTTATTTTTTCTTATAAAAATTGTTGCCAAGCTCCTCAATCAAAACTACACTCGCGCTGGTTTTACGGTATTATTGATTATTTTTAAGCTAAGTTTTATTGTGGGTATGTTGCTTTTAGCTTTTCGGGTTCTTCATGTGAACACAATTGCTTTTGGCATTGGCTACTTAAGTTTCATACCTGCTGTGTTTTTTTTCCAGTATTTAAATAAAAATACTGGCCACGGACCACGGACTACGGACAACGAACCACAATGATAGCAAGTGCAGAATCATTCCTCCTCGTTCCTTATTTAACCAAGCTTCTAACTGGAAAAACATTTCCATTAGAATACCTGCACATTGCTCATGGCCTGATCGTGCTTTTTATCCTGCTTGTCTTTTCTCTTTTATATAGATTTTCACTCAAAAAAACAGATGATGAAATCATTCCTAATGGCAAGGTTAATCTTAAAAACATTTTTCAAGTTGCTGTGGAACAGCTTCTTGACCTCATGAATAGCATTATTCCCCACCATGCCCAAGATTACTTCCCACTCATTGGTACTATCTTTATTTATATCTTTATCTCCAATTTGATGGGCATCATTCCTGGCTTTTTACCCCCCACAGAAAATGTGAACACAAACTTTGCTGTGGCCATTACTGTTTTTGTTTATTACAACTACATTGGTTTTTCGCGAACAGGTTTTAAAAATTACATCCAACATTTCATTGGACCAAGCCTCGGCTCATCCATTGGTATGATTCTCTTTCGTGTTTTATTCATGGCCCCCCTACTCTTCCTTATTGAAGTTGTGGGCCATTTCATGAGACCTGTTTCCTTAAGCTTTAGATT
>Ga0233437_1007455_pt1 | contig 10568 bp, 4 predicted proteins | sample SI_122_August201_FD_182714 | JGI IMG/M metagenome (GOLD analysis project Ga0233437, IMG submission 182714) | Seawater microbial communities from Saanich Inlet, British Columbia, Canada - SI_122_August2016_200_MG | ecosystem: Environmental > Aquatic > Marine > Inlet | place: Canada: British... | reverse complement strand
CCGACTCTATTCCCTCCTCTCAGCCTTAAAGGTTCCATTTGGCTGGATAAAAATTGCTTCTGTCATTACTCCGGATTCGTCTTCCTTAAACTTCACTGTAAAACCGTCAACAATCTTCAGGCGGAAGGTATGGTCACCTTTGGCTATCAACTCGTATTCAGGCTGTCCTGCCACAAAAAGATACAAGATACCATCTCCTTTCAAATAAAATTTCGTAGTGCTTCCTCCAATTTCGTACTCACCAACATATTTTTCCAGTTCATCCTTAGATATATCGGCAGATTTTTGTTCATGTTTGAATTCGATGGGATCCAGGGTCGCTTCAAGGTTTATTGTTAAACCTGAAATCTCTCCCGCATGATTAGCAAGGAAACTGACTTTTAATGTAGCCGCATCAGTAGTGTCAATACCCGATTCTTTAAGCTCATAAGGATCAAATGTATCATAGTGATAATGCTTAAACCACATCTTCATAAGACTCGTATGGGCAAATAATGAATCATTCTCCAAAGAAATCTCGAAGCTGCCGTATCCCGGATTGGAATAGCTTCCTGTATAATCTTCAAGCGGATGAGATGGTTTTGTACCCTTAATCTGGCTGGTTTCATCCGATTCTTCAGAATCAGCCTTAACTTTTTTTGCCTCTGCCAATGCCTTCTTAATCTTACCAGACCAGTCGGTATGATGCAGGTCCAGAACGCGATCGGTTAGAATATTCCGCACATTACCTGGTACTCCTGAGCCATTTTGATTGGCTAGTACAACAATTCCAATACTGTCGGTAGGGAAGAAACAGGTACTGGCTGAAAAACCATTTATATTACCTCCGTGCTCAACACGATAATGTCCTTTATAAGATGACATCATCCAGCCATATCCATAAGTAGCAAAATGCATATCGGGATTCTCCTTGGTCGGCTGGCTGGAGCTCATTATCATTTGTGGGCCGGTAGCTTCAGCCACATATGAGGCTGACAAAATCTCGCTGCCTTTATACTTACCTCCGTTAATCCAGGTCATTAACCACTGGCTCATTTCGTTCACGCTTGAATTGATACTGCCTGCCGGACTCATACCTGCAATATCATAATAATCCATTTTTCTGATTATACTATCATGATAGAGTTCATATCCGAAAGCAGCATTTTCTCCTATTTTCAAACCATCAATAACCAAATTAGAGCGGGTCATTCCCAGGGGATTAAAGAAGCGTTCCTGAACATTATCCTCCCAACTTTTTTCAGTAATCTTCTCAGCTATTACACCCTGGGCCAGGTACATGAAATTGTTGTAATACCATTGCTCTCTTATGCCGGTAAATGGCTCCTGATGGGCCACTCGCATCAGGATACTGTCTTTTGAATATGATGGAAAGAAAAACCAGGCAAGATCATGTCGCGGCAGACCAGTGCGATGCGTCATCATATCCTTTATTGTAATAGTATTATTCATTTCATCGTTGATAAATGAAAAATATGGTATGTGCTTTGAAGGTTTATCCTCAAACGACAGTTTTCCATCCTTTCTAAGCTGGCCCAGCACTGATGATGTAAATGCCTTGGTGCAGGATCCAATGGCAAAAAGGGTGTTCGCATCAACAGGAACTTTATTCTCAAGATCGCGATACCCGAATCCTTTGGCATAAATAATTTCATTTTTTACCACAACAGCAACTGCAAATCCGGGTGCCTGAAGAAGATCCATAACTTCTTGCAAATCCTTATCAATCCCTTTCAGAAGCTTGGTATAATCAGGTTCATTCTTTTGAGCAAAAGACGAAGCAAAAAAGCAAAAAATGGTTACGAAGAGAGCTAATTTTTTCATTATTTTAGTTTTAATAGTTTTAATAATCCCGTTCCGGAGTCCGGAGTCCCGTTCCGGGGTCCGGGGTCCGAGGTCCGAGGTCCGAAGTCCAAAGTCCGGGGTCAGGCCTCCAACTTCCACTCTCCTCTGTATTTATGCCTTATGTATCCGCTTGCGGTCTCAAGTGCATTGAGAGTGGTATATTTGGTATCGAAATGCGGATGGCCATCTTCCACGCTGAAATCATCTGAAGTAACAACTCTTAGCGTCTCGTTGGATGAAATATTTGTAAAACGCATGTTTTTGCCATCCCATTTCAGTGTTTTGTTCAATCCTTGCAATCGTATAGCCAAAACGCCGAGAAGTACCATCTCATTAAACGGACCGGCGTATGCGAAATTCGAAGTTCCTTCAACACGATTTTCTGGCGATTCCTTGCATGCTCTTATCCAGTCTTGCTCATGCGGACCATCCACATAGCCTATGGCTCCGGGAATTCTTCTCAAATATGGCTTTACCTCTGGTTTCCTACCGGATAATAACCTTGGATTGAATCCACCTGTATCGCAAATCAGTGTATCTTTTGATCCTACGAAAAGACATCCGCCCATACCATCGTTTAATAAAGATTCACCATCCGGCAGGAGATCAGGACGCTCTGGAAGAAGCCCCCCATCATACCAGTGTACATTTACGGCTGGCATTTTAACTTTCTTCATATTCTCACGGGCCGGAAAAACAAACTTTACTTTTTCTGCCTGTGGCGCACTTTCGGTATTAAGCAAAGTGGAACTGCCACTAATGGTATCGGGGTAGCCTAGTTTCAAGGCCTGGTATACCGGATCCATCACATGACATGCCATATCGCCAAAAGCCCCTGTGCCAAAATCCCACCAGCCCCGCCAGTTCCAGGGGGTATAAATTTCATTGAAAGGCCGCATAGGAGCTGAGCCAACAAAAAGATCCCAGTTAAGAGTATCCGGTGGAGTCATAATTTTGGTCGGACGCTGCAATCCCTGAGGCCAGATCGGACGGTTTGTCCAGGAATGAGCTTCTTTGATCTCGCCGATTTCACCATTCCAGATCCATTCACAAACTGTACGCACACCAATACCCGAATTACCCTGATTACCCATTTGGGTAGCCACCCGGTGCTTCGCGGCCAGATTTGTGAGTAGTCGTGACTCATAAACCGAATGTGTAAGAGGTTTCTGACAATAGACATGCTTTCCCATGCTGAGGGCTTTGGCGGCAATAATAGCATGAGTATGGTCGGCAGTTGCAACCATCACTGCATCCATTGAGTCGCCCAGGTCATCGAACATTCTGCGCCAATCATAGAACTTTCTGGCTTTCGGAAAAGCCTTGAAACAGTTATCAGAATATTTCCAGTCAACATCGCATAAACCAATAATATTCTCACTCCCCATAGCCAGCAGGTTAGCATGCCCCTTGCCGCCTACTCCAACACCCACAATATTCAATTTATCGCTGGGGGCTTTATGTCCGAGTCCGCTAACTGTATAACTTGGAACAATAGAAAAACCCGCTCCCGCTATTGCTGTATTTCTAATGAATTTACGACGAGAAACTATGCTCTTTGACATGATGAAATTGCTTTATATTATAATTCTTTAATCTTGATATTGCGGTAATTTACCTTTGTGCCATGGTTCTGAAGTGTGATATAGCCTTCATCAAATTTGCCATAATCCGGATAATCACTCCACTTACCACTGTTGCGTAACTTCATCCAATCATCTGAATACTTTTCGTATTCTACAACAACTTCACCATTCAGCACGTGTGTAATTTGATTACCGTCAATCACCAACATCACCTGATTCCAATCCCCAACTTCTTTAAAAGGTTTGGATATAGGTGGATACATGGCATAATTGGCACCACTTATCTGCCAGTCTTCCAACGGATCAGGCCAGTTTGCATCGTCAATCACCTGATACTCCGTACCGGTTTCGTAAGGATATGAATATTTGGCATCCTCAGCAACCTGATAAATAATTCCGCTGTTAGCCGCCTCAGTCAATTGAAATTCAAGACTAAGCGCAAAGCTTTTGTACTTTTTATCAGTGAGCAAACCGAGTGATGTTTCTGCTCCTCCCTCAGTAAGAATTTTCAAGGCACCATCCTCAACGAGCCAGCAGTCGGGTGCTCCGTTCATATTGAAGCCATGCCAGCCATCAAAGGTCTTACCATCAAAAAGCAGTACCCAGTCTGCCTTTTTTTCAGCCTTGGTCAGAGTATTTAAAGAAGCATCTGCGTCTATTTCTGCCATTAGCGATTCAACTGTAGGTGCTTGATCTTTACAGGAATAAAAAAATATTGTCAGGAAGAGGGGGAGGAGGAGTTTTAGTTTTGTTTTCATTTGTTGTAGGTTTTTAGAATGGAAGAGGGACTGGGGACGTAGGGACTGGGGACTTGGGACTAAGGACGGGGGAGGAAGTCGTTGGTCGTTGGTCCTTGGTCCTTGGTCCTTGGTCCGGGATCCGATGTTCGGGGTCCGATGTCCGGGGTTCGATGTCTATTATTTCAATGATGATCGAAGATATTGATTATTTTACAAATATTCTCCACAAAGAACTTTGCACCACGAAAAGCAAGCACAAATTTATGTTTTACTGAAAACTTTACATGAGAATAATATCCTCAAGATAAGACCGAAGACAAAATTAAAAAATCGGGAATCGGGAATCCCTGAATAAATTCGAGGCAGGCGGAACTGGGGGACTGGGGACAAGGGGACGTCAAAAATCTTTCAGACCAACGACCAGGAACCGTCCCCAGTCCCCAGTCCCCGGACTTCGTCCCTAATTAAAAACAATCTTCCTCGATTCAAATCCCTCCTCAGATGAGAAAACCAGTAGATAGATTCCTTTCTTATATCCTGAAACATCCAGATGACCTGCAGTGAAGTGCTCTATATCCAAAACCTTCTCTCCCCTAATATCATACAAAGTCAAGCCAACAGTTCGGGGCGACTTAATATAAATATTGGTGCTTGATGGATTGGGAAAGATGAGATACTGAGACTCAGTTTTATCAAGATCAACTCCTGTACCCTGGCCAGTTATAAATGTCCAAACAGAGCCGTCAGAGGTGCCCTGTGCATTTCTGCAAATCACTTTCCAGAAATAATTTGTTTCTGCATCGAGACCAGGCGGACTATAACCGCTTCCTCGGCTCACATTACTCATAACCAGATCAGTTGGTGGATTATCTGTGCCAAAAAACAGATCGATTGATTCAGTATTATCACATATTGACCAGCTTAGTTGGCAATTTAACGGAACCGATGTGGCTGTATTTTCCGGATTAGGATTTGAAGGCGCCTGAGGTATCATCCCGATTGAGAAATCACTTCCAGATCGTGGATTAATTCCATATTCTGACCAATCGTAATCAATTACACCAACAATATAATTAAATTGATCACCTGACCGGATGTTATCATAGGCAAATATTTTATCATCAACCTGGCACTCACCGCTACCATCATCGACATACCACTGATTTAGATTATCTGATTCCTGAGTTACTACAGCATTGACAACTTTAACCAAACAGCCCTCATAAGCTTCAGCATGTACCGGATCAATCAAATTACCAGTTTGAACGAGAATTGCATCCGGCAGGGGATTACCTGAACTTAAAATCGACACCTCAGGCGTATTGATTTGAGTTCCACCATAATACTCCATAACTAATCCACTTACTTCAACCTCATCCCCGAGCTCAGGACTTTCATCTCCTTTATAAATATAGATTCCGTGCCAAATACCTCCTTCAGGATCTGAAATGAAAAAATTATTTCCATAAGCTGCGAATCCAATTGCAGTAACAATGCCAGTTACAGTTGCCTCATTATCCACCATCAATGAAGGATAGGTTCCTCCTTCTCCTGGAATTGTGGTATACTGAATATCAAAGATAGATAAGCTTTGGCTCATAAATGGCCAGAGAGCAGATACCCACTCGGGATCATTCCTTTCGGATGAAATTGTCGATCCCAATTGAAGATGATAATTATTATCAGACATGTCGAAAACGGTTTGCCCTTCACCCTCATTCATTTGCCAGTAGGCAATCAGTCCATTTTCTGAGCCATTTAGGAATGAACTCATATGTGACTGAATATCAGCCTGGCTGCGAGCAATATCCCAGACTCTGACCTCAAGCATTAATCCCTTATAAAACCTATCCTGATTAGGAATTCTTCCTCCAATATTCATAGTAGTGGGATTAACACCCTCATGTACAACTCCCTCTCCTTCCTTAATCCCATTTACATAAATAGTACACAAACCATCAGACCTGACCAGGGCTATGTGGCTCCACTCGTTGACTACGATAAGGTCACCATTTGTTCCAACATAAGTCCAATTAGGGCTCTCCCCATACAGTATGCCTCCGGTTCCCTCTAATCTGAACTGCACCGAACAATTATTGTCCAGATTCTTTCCAAAAATAAGCTCTACAGTTTCGACCAATTCAGCAGGTTTTATCCATGCTTCTATTGTTAAATCATCAGAGGGATAATTAAAATTCACTGCCTGAGCATAATCGTCGGTACCATCGAACTGAAGTGCTTTTGGTAATTCCACTCCAATTGAAAAGACAGCATCACTATTATCAAAAGCCGAAGGATTGCCAGCATCTTCAATTCGAATCAGGCAATGGCCTGATTTTTCGTCGGGAACTGACCAACTATAGCTGTTGCTTACTGTTGGAACAGAGGCCGCAATATCTATCCAATTCATTCCTGTATCCTTTGAATAACTGATTTTTATATTGGAGACATTAGTATTTCCCCAGCTTATCGGAATCACATCTTCGTAGTACAGGTATTCTCCACCATTTGGAGACAGTAGCCGTAAGGTAGAAAGGTCATTTATTTCAAAGGGAGAAGAATTCTTGTGGTAAGTGTTTTCATCAGATGTATCAGTAATTCGCACAAAGCATTGCAGCGATGAAGTCTCTGGCACCATCCAATCGAAATGCCCGGTGCTTGCCGGGGTGGAATTACTTATTAACTGCCAGCTGTTACCGTTATCGGTCGAATATTCGATTTTTACGTTTTCAATATTTTCACAACTCCAGTTTATCTGTTGCTGTGATCCTGACTGCCACACTTCACCGCCTTTTGGCGCTAGCAAACTTAGAGCAGTACTCGAAATTTCAAACTCTCGCACAACATTACTAATTCGCAGTTCATCAATATAACCGTCAAAATATGTATTCGATTGATTGCTTGACCCAATGAATAGTGGATTTGAGTTTATTAGTGGCTGAGAAGCCACCTCATTACAATAAGCCATTGAGGCATAATGAAGTAGCTTCCTTTCTGAATCGTGAATAATTAGTTTTAATGTCTTGTCACTTGTATTGCGGGTAAACACAAAATGATACCAGGTATTAAGTTCAAGAAAGCCTCTGTCAGTTCCCATACTGGCAGGATTTCTCTCCACTTGCTCTGTTGGATAGTAGAAACACCGCAAAGAATTTGCATACCAGTCATTACTTGGAATCATGTATACAGCATAATTTGATGAGAATTTATTACTGCTGCCCACTTTGTTGATAAGAGTGAATCTTCTACTCGATGAATTTCCAAATGATTTGGGTTTGAACCACATTTCGATGGTCCAGTCGCCACTTAAATCAAGATTATTGTGATCGGCGATATCAAGGTATGACTGATTGCCCTGGCTACTATTATTTAGGTAGAGGCACTGCCCTAATCCCAAGGCAGAATTATCAACAAAGGATCTGTTACCATGAGGTTCCGGATTACTTGTAAGACTTGACTGATTTTCAAAATCCCCATCAAAATGAAGAAGAACAAGTGTGTTGTTATCAACTGAATAGGGATCATTCATGACAAGTTCTTTCTTCTCATAATTCGGCTCAAGACCAATCAAAGCATCATTCTGATAAACATAGTCTCCAAGTGAATACAGTGGAAAATAGCCATTACCAGAGCCTTTCCAACCCCAATTAATGTGATAGAAATCCTCACCATAATATCCGTCACAAACAAAGTAGTGTCCATAGTGTGTACCATACTCCCATGGCTCAGCACTACCAGCACTGCAGCCCGACATCATTATTGGCCGACCATTATTCAGCTCCTTTCTGAAAATATTGTGCCATTGGGATCTGGTGAAATCATTACGATAAAACACTTCACAATCCGGAGAATAATTGAAATATTTTACTGCAGCTGAGGAATAATTGCTCAGAGTACCACCACTACCGATTGATTCATCAGCACTAACACCTGCATGAAGCATCAAAGTTGCCACATCTGTATATTTTGATTCAGGGTCAGAAAATTTCAGGGTGAGAGGCATATTGTCCCAATTATACACTGTAGATCCAAAATCAGCTTCAACCAAGCCGTATTTTTCATATGTATAACTGTGGTAACCAACTCCTCGCACAGGATATTTCCAGTAACTGAGAACCTGTGCAAAGGCAGTAGGGCCACAACTGGTGTTATGATGGCCATTGTAACTATCCGGCAGGTCGGGATCATTGTCAAGCGGACAATATGCGTTAAATGGCCATGCCTGACCCCAGCGTGCCTTTATTAATGGCTCAACTTCATTAGCAGAATTAGCTGTTTTAAGATGCCCTGACTCAAGTGATTCCCATTCTTTAGAAAAGTCAATTTTCCCGCCTTTATTTTCTCTTTTTGCAAAATCATAAAACGCGAAAAGAGATTGAAGTCCTTGAGGGTCTCCACCCATTGGATAAGGTGAATCAAAGGAAAAACCCAGCACAGGTTTCAATGCATGATCAGCAGATATCATTACCCAGGCAGACTTGAAGTTCACGATGTAAAGAAGAGTCATGCCATCAAATTTCTTGGGGATAACATCCTCAATTCCAGGATTAAGACCATGGGCAGTAGCCCAATTCTCAGATAATTTCTTAGCTTGCTCAATATTCACATTCTGTGCATTTGCAGCAAGGAAATTCAACAGGAAGAAAACTGTAATATAGAAGGTTTTCATAGTCTGAGTCTCATTATTTGGTTAATAACTCTAAGTTATGAAGACCTGAAAAATTCAGCAATTAAGCTCTGTTCTCATTTATAAATCAGTACAGGTTTTCAATCGGATTTCCAAGGGCTATTATTTACGCAAATCCAGGTACTGGGTAGGAGTGCTGCCTTTTTGCTCTCGGAAAGCCCGGTAGAAGGCAGATTTTGATTGGTAGCCAACCATCTTTGAGATAGCTTCAATAGAGTATTTCTCAAGAATCCCTTCATCCAGGAGACGAGTGGCCTCTACAATTCTGTACTGGTTAAGATAAGTGGTAAAATTGCACCCAAAATGTCGATTGATTATTCCGGAAAGATAGCTATGATTAATATTGAGCATTTTTGCCACAGTACCGAGTTTCAAATCAGATCTGACAAAAATTTTGTCATCCTTCATTAAACTTTCAAGCAGCTCCAGATCATGCTCAAATCTACCCGTGAGTTTGTCCAATCTTTGCTCACGAAGAATTGTTATTTCTTCTTCTTGCTGAGCTATCCTGGCATTCTTATCATGTATTCGCAGATAAGCAAAGCGGGTTTTCTGATATTGCCCGTAAAGAAATGCTAACAATATACATATCAATAATATGGAAGAAGCAAGGAGGATAATAAAACGCCTTTGAGCCTTGTTTATTATTTGTTGACGTTGATTCTTGTAATCAAGATCCTTTATCATATTCTGATGTTCAGCCAACTGAAAACGAGCTCCACTAACAGCGATCTGTTGGGCAGAATTTTTATTGAACATCTTGTATAATTCGGAAACATGCTTGTTAAGAATAATAATACAACTATCATTCTGGCCTGTTTTGCCATACAGCTGGGCAAGGGTTGAATAAATTCCAGCTAAGTAGGGATCATCTTTTAAAATAGCGAGCTGATAGGCCATATTCAGGTAATCAATAGCCTTGCTGAACTGTCCGGTTCTGTGATACAAATATCCCAATTGACAATAAATAGAATTTCTATATTTATTTAGATGCTCATTAGAGTTGACCAGATTCAGGCACAGGAGATAATCTTCTTCAGCTAAATCATACCGGGCATTGTTATAATGCAATAAGCCCCTATGGTATAAACCATCAAAGTAAAAGGGATTCACAGGTTTATCCTCGCGAACAGAATCAATAACCTGATTGAAATATGATAAGCCTAAATCGTGATTATAATTACAAACATATTTGCCATTAGCTATAAGCATTTCATTTATCAATTGCTTATCTCCTGACAAGTATGCCAAACTAAGTGCAGAATCAATCAGATTAACCAGCATAAAACTTTGCTCACTTGTATGTCCCAAGGACCATCGCAACAAGTCGTGCATGTATGAATAACTCTGACTCAATTGATAAAATCGTTGATGCGTACGATTAATCTTCATTTCAAGATCGCAGTAATATATTGCAGAATCAACCATATTTAATTGCCTGTAGACATATTGCAAGTGTCGAAAAGTTGCAGATTTCTGATCAATATTATTTAATTCATCACTGAGAGTAATTCTCTGATAATCTATAACAATAGACTCCTTAAACAAGCCCTGATTCAAATAATTATCTGCCTTCAACTGCAGTCCTAATAATATTGCACTTGTGTCTGCAATGGAATAAGCCCGATCCATGGCCATCTGAAGAACAGACTCAGCAAGTTCCATTGAGTCAAGATCAGCCAGTAAATAGTATTGTTTATAAAGAAGAAG
>Ga0233437_1007451_pt1 | contig 10573 bp, 6 predicted proteins | sample SI_122_August201_FD_182714 | JGI IMG/M metagenome (GOLD analysis project Ga0233437, IMG submission 182714) | Seawater microbial communities from Saanich Inlet, British Columbia, Canada - SI_122_August2016_200_MG | ecosystem: Environmental > Aquatic > Marine > Inlet | place: Canada: British... | reverse complement strand
AGAATGGTGCGCCGGATCACCGTGCCCGTCATCAGCCACATGCTGGTATCGGGATGCCCCTTCGTCCGGCCGCTGGTGAGACTGTCGATGGGGGCCAGTTGAAGCTGAGACGCCTTGCCGTCCACGATGATGTTGTTCTCGATGATGTTGTCCTGTCCACCATGGACCATGACCCCGCCGAGATAGGTGCGCACGCAGATGTTGCCGTAGACATGCACGCCACTGGTATAGTCGTCCAGGTAGATCCCCCAGCAGTAGTGCGGGTACTCCCAGACGCCCGGTTTGAGCATGTTGTAGCCACCGGTATCACTCACGTAGTTGTAGCGTACGATGCTGCCGCGCTCATAGACATCGCGCGAGCCCATGCCAATAGCCCCGGTGTCGGACTGCTCCTGGTTGGTATGGTGCACCCGGTTGTACTCCACGATGTTGCGCATGCCATCGAAGCGAATGCCCTGGCGCGGGGTGTCGTGGACCAAGTTGTGCGAAATCACGTTGTCGTGCGTGCAGTTGCCGCCACAGCCGGGATGGATCTGGATCGCGGCCCAGGCGTTGCCGCCGTCGCCAATCTGGTAGACATGGTTGTTGGTGATCAGATTGTGGCTCGCCTTGCCCTCCAGGGAATGCGACCAGTCGCGGGCGCTGTTCAGCACGATCCCCTGCGCCCGGCAGTGGTGGATATCGCAGCCCGCAACCCGATTGTGGTGAGCGGAGCCCGTGAGGTAGATGCCGACGCTGCCGGTGTTGCTGACCGTGCAGGCCGTCACCTTGCAGTGCGCCGCCGCATCAAGGGTCACGGCCGATCCCTGCGTCTCGCCCAATGCGAACCCGTGGAACTGAAGGTGCTCGGCATGCGTGCGCTTCTGCCGATTTCCCTTCACCACGATCAGCCCGGAGCTCAGCGCCACACTGACCTTGCCCTCGGGCGATTCACCGTCTGGCGGCAGGAAGTAGAGCGTCTGGCTCGGACGGTCGAAGTACCACTCACCTGGCGCGTCCAACTCCTCGAATACGTTGTCGATGTAGAATCGGTTGCCCCGGATCAGCTTGTAGCTGGCATTCCCGGCCAGCTCGATGATGTGCTTCTCGGTATCGACTCGCTTGATCGAGACCCGGTTCAGATTCCAGTTCAGCCACGACCAAACGGTCACTCGCGCCAGTTCGGGATGCGCCCACTTCGCGGGATCGACAACATCGGGGTTGTAGTGGAAGAGCGACTTGCTGTCCTTCTCCACCACGCCATCCACATACAGGCAACCACCGGAACGGGGATGCTTGGGATCCACATTCGGCACCCGTGCTCGGGGCTGGCGCTTGTCAGCGAAGAACACGTCCCCCACGCCCGTCTTGATGAAGGGAGTGCCGGCCAGACTCGCCTGCCAGATGCCGCCTTGATAGGGGCACCAACCCGTCACCAAACGACTGCCTTTGATGACCACCTTCTCCTTGCCATGTCGACGATAGACGATCGGGGCATCTGCCGTCCCCGAATCCTGCTGCCCGAACTCCACTGGCTCGTCTAGGTAGTACGTCCCCTCGCGCAACTCCACGACTGCGCCCTCCGGCAGCTCTCCCGCCGCCTTCCGCGCCCGGATCAGGTCACGGGCCCGCCCCAATGTCGCCAATGGCGCGCCCACGTCCAGACCGCTCGCCCCGTCATCGCCATTCGGCGCGACATAGAGCTGCAAGGGAGCAGCACAGAGCACTCCCGTACCGAGGAAAAAGCCAACCAGGCCGCGCATCATGAGCGCCTCCACCTTGCATTGAACTCAGACAAACGAACTGCGACCGCGTGTGGTCCACCCTCACACCGTAGGTCGGCGACCAAGCGATGGCCAGCCTGACCGGGCGCTTTCATCCTGCTCTCACCGACTTGCGGGCACGCAAATACGGAAAGAAAAAGTTGACAGCGCCCGGAGAATGGGGCATTGTTTCTGGTAGAGCGAACGGCTCAGATGTTCGAGATCAAGTATCGGTCCCAGGTCCACGTTCCGAGGCGTCAGATCTTGCCCTAGGCATAAATGCGGATGTCCGCAGCGCCCTGACCTGCTTAACACAAGCCGTTCGCTCCCTTTTTGGGGCTCTTCCGGGCCTGCGGCGGAACGGCGTGGCTGCCACGTAAGTGCTCCGTTCCCGGTCCGGGACTCTACTCGGCGGATCCGACCGGCAGCAGGGCTGGCAGCAGGTAGACCGCCCCGGCATACATCAGAGCCAGGCCGATGACCGCAGTGGCGCCCATGGCCTGGAAGCCGGCGTTGCGGGCGGTGAGCAGCGAGCCGTACCCGAGGAGAGTGGTCACCGTGGTCAGGGTGATGGCAAGCACGGTCTCGGGCGACTGGCGAAGCTGCCCGCCAGCGCGAGCCAGGTGGGTCACGTACAGGCAATCGTCCACGCCAATCCCCACGAAGAGGGGGAAGAGAGTCAGTGTATACGCGCTCAGGCGGATGCCCAGGAGCCCCATCAGGCCAAGGATACCCGCCATGGGAATCAGCAGCACGGCCAGTGGGGCGAGCACCAGCCGGACCCGGCGGAACAACCCCACCAAGACCAGCACCAACACCACGGACACGGCGGCAAATGCCGCCGTCATGCCCCGTTGAAGCAGGTCGTTCAGATGCAGTGAAACCGACGCCTCGCCGGTCAGCACAAAGGCGTCGGCTCCGCCCAGTATCCCGGCCAGTTCGTCCTTGATTGCCCCGAATGTCTCGACGGCAAAGGGGTTGCCGCGGGCGAAGAGGGGCAGGACGAGCGGTCCCGTTGGCGGCAGGCCCTCAGTCGGCACGACCACCTGGAACGGCAGCGATGGATCAGCCAGCCTCCCCATGGCGGCGAGCACCTGCTCCGCATTCACTGCCAGGAACAGGGGGCTCGGGTAGACCCCCAAGTGGTCGGCCAGTTCGTTCTGGAGCACCAGCGATGGCAAGGCCGGATCATACAGCCGGTCGAGCCGGTCCTCGGTCCGCAGTCGCCCCGCGAAGCCCGCCAAGAACAGAGAGACCAAGGCCAACCCCAGCCCCAAGCCAAGTCGCCAGCCACGCGCTCTCGGCAACCAGCACGGGACTGGACACCGGGGGGCCGGCCGCCGCACTCGGTCCAGCATCGGTGGCAGGAACAGGATCACGCAGCCGAACATGAGCAGTGTGCCCAACGCCCCCAACACCCCCACCGAGCGCAGTCCCTGCAAATCCGCCAGCGTCAGGCTGAGAAATGCCGCCGCCGTCGTCAACGCACCACCAAGCATTGGCACACCGAGTCGTCGGTAGACGCGTTCCGAGGGCACGCCCCCGGCATGCGGGTCGCCAGCCACAGCCAGGCAGTGAATCACAAAATCGGCCCCCAACCCCACCAACACGCAGGGCAAGGCGGCAGAAAGCATGTTCAGATCCCCAGTCAGGCGCACACACGCGGCAATGGCGACCAGCAGACCGCTCATCTCATAGCCGAGACCAAGCAGGACCGATACCGGGGAACGCAAGACAACGAAGAGCACGCCACCGACCAGCAACAACGAGAGCAACGAAGTCCAGACAAAGTCCCGCTGCACCGACTCTCGGAATTCCTGCAAGAGCACCGGCCCGCCGGTCAGGCCAAATGCATGCCCCCCCTGGCGCAATCGCTCCCGGACCATCGCGACAGCCCGCTCGTGGTCGGCGGCACCACCTGCCGGGCTCAGCACCAGGGCATGCCAAGACAATGCCGTGTCCCGGGCCTCCGGCGCGGCCATCGGGCGAATCTCCGCCAACCCCGGCATGTCCGAGAGGCAGGGCAACACGCCCTCGGCGGCGACCGCCGTCAACTTGAGATACAGCGTGCGACTGCCTTCCCCCCCTGCCGCGTAGCGCTGGTACGCCACGAGCACCGGGTCATACGGTCGGAACAACTCCAGCCAGTCGGGGTTCATGCGCACCGAACGGAGATCCGCCACCGCCAGCAGCACCACAACCGCCAGCAGTCCATGGGCCGCCTTGGGATGCCTCTGAAGCAGCCTGCTCCACCGGTTCAACAGGGCCACCCACCGGTCTGTCCAGCTCTTGGTCATTCCCGTTCCAGCACGAACAGGGACACATACCCCAATTGGTGCCCGACCTGACGCCACGACGCGAACGACGAGGCATCGAACACCTCCCGCAGCACGCCCTCGATATTCTCGCGGATCTCGGGCTGGCGGAAAAGCAGATAGCCCGACCACGCACAGAGCTTCCCGAACCAATGGGTCGGCACATCCACATCCACGATCACCACCTTGCCACCGGGGCGCAACACCCGGTGCATCTCGGCCAGCGAACGCTCCTTCAACCCCCGGTCCACATGATGGAAGAAGAAGGTCGATACCACCCGATCAAAGGCCCCGTCCGCATAGGGCAGCTCCTCCGCCAGAACCGCGTCAAACGACAGATTCCTCTGTTTGCCGTGTTTGCGCTCAGCCACCTGAATCATCTTGGACGCCGCATCGACCCCGATCACCGAACCGTCGGTGGGCTCGCATTCCTTGGCTATCCGCAAGGTCAGCGTGCCGGTGGCGCAGCCCACATCCAGAACCGCGCTGTTCTCCCCGAGCGCCAGCAACGAGACCACCTGCCGATGCATCCGGGGCTCGTGGCCAAAGGTGACCAGTGGCGACAGGATATCGTACAGCCCCGCCGCGTGGTCAAGGGTACGCCCAGACGTTTTCTGCGCTGGGTCATCCATCGATGGTCTCCGCCAGGTCCGCCAGGTCGAGCACCCGGAACATGGTTTTCGCCAAACGAGCCGGGTCGCCGCGCCGCAACGCCAGCCCGCAGTCGGACAGCGCGGCCATCCCGTCCCGCATCATTTCGTAGCCGCGTAACGCCGCCCCAAGGCCGGCCTCGGGGAACTCCAGGTAGAGCCGTTCGGGCAAGGTCGTCGGATCGCGCGCCAGCAGCGCCGCATACGCCTCCGGTTCCTGCCAGCAGAGCTGGGAGAGCACGTAGTTGTGCCGCCGTTCCCGCAAATCGACGGCCAGGTCTCGGACATCGTCCAGCAACTGGCAGCCCAGGCCGAAGTCAAGCAAGGCGCTCTTCAGTTCCGCCGCCAGCGGCGTGTCCCCCTCGCCAGTGGCATCCGGGCCCACGAAGGGAATGTGGAAAAGCAGTCCGGTCTTGAGCCGGTGGATGACAAACAGCACCTCGTCCGGCGGCGGGCGCTCCTCGACCCCGCGTTCCTCCGTCGCCTCCTGCCCCGCACTGCCAAGCAGCGCTTGGAGCGATCGGGCAGAGATCTGCCGCGCTTCGCCGACGCTGATCGTGCCCTGCTCTACCGCGGACCACAGAATCTCGGTCAGCACCCGGTCCGCCGCCATGATGGCAACCACCTCGCGCATGGTCCGCGCATCGTGGGGCAGACGCAGGGGCAGGACTACCTTGTCCTCAGCATCGAGTAAGTTGTCGGCTCCGGTCACCCAGACTCGGAATAGCTGGTTCAGCTTGCCGAACAACAGACGTCGCTCGGACGGCACGTCCAGGAGCTGATAGACCGAGAGAAAGAGGGTCGAGAACAGGTTCCGCCGAATCGTCAGCGCGTCCTCGGGCAATGGTCCCATGGATACGCGGTACTCGGCAGGCACATCGTCGGGAGTGCGCACCAGCTCGTGGGCCAGCCGATGGACCTCCCGCACGCACTGCTTCTGCTCGCCGCGCGCGCGGCTGAGGACTCGCGAAGTTTCCCAGACTGCTAGCCAGTTCGCCACATGCCATTTCCTTGGTTCGGACACGCCGTGCTCTCCGGTCAGACTCACAGCGCGCCCCACAGTTGCCTGGCTCGGCTGGCCACAGGCTCTGGCCTGATCTATCCATGCACATCGTGACGAAAGCCACTAGCGTGCCCGAGACCAGGGCGTTGCGCACACAAGCCGGACGCAGGCGTATCGAGATACGTCAAGATCGGCGTTGGGGGCAAGACTCTGGGATTGCGTGCGATAGAGGGTTGCAGTAGATGGTTCATGAATAGACCAGGCTAGAACTCGCCACAGTTCTCCTGGACCTTCCGCACCGCGCGCACGATGTCGTCCATGTCCTCGCGGGTGCCGAGCAACATGACCTGGGAGAACCAGCAACCGGTCTCGGTGGAGAACCGTTCGCAGACCGGGCAGACCATCGACGCGTAGTCCAGATCGGGGCGGCTCTCGCGCCAGCCAGTGTACGGTCCGAACGCCTTGTTGAGGAAGAACTCCTGGCGGTAGAGCGGGATCGTGTACCCCTCGGAACAGGGAATTCCCTCGGCGACGAGCGCGGCCACGAACCGCTCGCGGGACGCACCCCCGAAGGCAGCGGCATCGTAGCGGAAGGGATAGAGGTGGTAGGAGTGCCGGTCCTCGCCAAGGCCGCGCGCCATGGGCAGGATGCCGGGGATCTTGGCCAGTTGCTCGTTGAGATAGAGGCCGTTGGCATTGCGCCGTTCGGTCTGGTCCTCCAGCCGTTCAAGCTGGGTGAGCAGGAGTGCCGCCTGCATTTCGCTCAGGCGGTAGTTGCAGCCCAGAATGCGGTGTTCGTACCAGCCGCCGCCACGCGCGCGGCCACAGTGGTGGATGGAGTGGCAGGTATCGGCCAACTCCGGGTCGTTGGTAAGAATGATGCCACCCTCGCCCGAATTGAGATTCTTGCTCGCCTGGAATGAGAAGGAGCCAATATCACCCACGGTCCCCAGCCCCTTGCCCTGATAGCGCGCGCCATGGGCATGGGCCGCATCCTCGACCACGAAGATCCCATGTTGCTTGGCGATGGCGCAGATGCGTTCCATATCCGCTGCCTGGCCGCCCAGATGGACGGGAATCACCGCGCGGGTGCGCGGCGTGATGGCCCGTTCGAAGGCATCGGGGTCGAGACAGGCGGTGTCCTCGGCAATGTCCGCGAAGATGGGTACCGCATTGGCCTCCACCACACTCATGGCCGTGGCCGAGAAGGTGTAGGGCGGCACGACCACTTCGTCCCCCGCCTTGATCCCCGAGGCCAGCAACGCGATCCGCAGAGACACGCTGCCATTGACCACCGCAATGCCGAACTCCGCGCCTTGGTAGGCGGCGAAGGTCTCCTCGAAGGTCTGCACGCGGTCGCCGACCAGGCGCCCCCACTTGCCACTGCGCACCACATCCGCGACCGCTTCCGCGTCCTGCTCGTCCCAGATCGGCCACGAAGGCCAGGAGCCTGTTCGGGAACGAGAACCGCCATTGACTGCAAGCTGCGCCATGTTGAGCGCCTCCATGTGATTGGGTTTGGGGAACGGCAGACAATACCGCCTCAACCAGCAACGGACCACACGTGGTTGGGGACCTGCTCTCGATACGGCTCTGCCAGCCTGGATCATTCGTGCGCTTCGTCGCGTGAATCAGTCAGGCTAGCACCATTTCCCCCTGGCGTGCACCTGCGCAATGACATGGCGAATGCTCCACAGCGAGGCCCGCCCACACGGGATGATCATGAGCACATGCCGCCAGTCTCCCGTCTCGTCGCGGATACGCCCAACGGAGGCCGAGAGGCACTCCTCGTCCCCGCGCAGAAGCAGTTCGGGATCGACACGGATCATGGCGGCTACATGCCCTGCGAGGACATCACGAGCCTCTCCCAGAGCGGTGTTCCCGGTGGGAGGGGTGGTGAGACAGTGGATGGCGTCCGCACCGACAGCCCGCAGATCCGGTAGGAAGTCCCGGATATGCCCGCACATATGAATGACGAACAGCTTGCCCTGCCCATGGCATATGCGGGCATACTGCCGGAGGGCGGGTACGGCATAATGTCGGAACATCTCTGGCGAGATCAGCTTGGTATCAAGGTCCTCCGTGCAGCGGATGACATCGCAAGGGGACGCCGCAGCCGCCTCGTACCAACGGCAACCGGCTGCCGTCATCGCATCCATCGCTGAGATGACCTCGTCGGGAGCGTCGAACAGATCGTAGCTCAACCGCTCGATGCCTGCGTACGACGACGCCAGCGAGTATAACGGACTGGATGGACCACCGCCGAGAACCAAGACCCCCTTCTCGCCAACCCTGTTCTTCTCATCGGCGATCCGCCCGCAATCCGCATGGAACGTCTGGGCCTCGAAGTAGCTCCGCAGGATGCGGTAGTCCCCGGGCTCAGCCACGAAGTGCGTAGTGCGCACACTGTTCACGATTGGTCCTGGTACCGCGTAGCCCTCCGGCAAATCACCGTAGCGGGGGGAAGCGATATGGGCGGAAAGCAGGTGCTGGGTCAGAGAACCGGTCGGCGTGGTCAGAACAGACTTGCAGGTGTCGCCATCGTGCGTGTTCCTGATCCCAACTCCCGCAGGAAGCCGAGCGCGGACGCCATGCACTTCGTGCAAGATTTCACCACCCACGAACTCTGCGACGCGGAGGCGGTCAAGGGGCTCGGCAAGAAGCGCCTTCGGCAGAAATCCCGGCAGGTTGTTCGCGTTCGCGATGTGTACGCAGGCAGGCATCCATTCCGGGTCTCCCCCTCTCAGTACGGCCATGAGATTCTCGTGAGGAGTCATAGTCCTCCTCGCTGGCGGACGTCTGCCCCCGCCGCCCCGAAGTCTACCGAGAAGATGAAGCCCGACTGATTGGTGATCGGATCCGTGGGATCGAAGACGCAACTTCCGCCTCGCTGGAAACCTGCCTTCTCCCAGAACTGGATGCTCGGCAACCAACGGTAAGCATCGCCCGTGTCCGCCTCCGCGAAAGCCCAGCCCTGAATGCGTTCCCAACCAGTCTGTCGTGCCCAGTCGACAAGGTAGCGGGCCATGGCCAGCCCAATGCCCTTGCGCTGGAGTCTGCCGGCGACGCTCAGGCACTGGACCCTCAGCACTTTGGGCTTGAGTTCGGAGAACGGTGTCGGGATTGCACCCACGATGTCCTCGACCCGTGTCTCGATCGGAGCCGACACGCAATGCGGGAGCTGCGGCAGACCGCAACGGAGAGGAATGGCGGGCAGGAAGCCGACCAGATTCCTCCCCTGCCAGGCAGTAACGGCAGCAAGGCCATAGGCATCGAACAGCCTCCGGAAGTAGGCCACGTACGGCGGGTTAGGCCATACGGCATGGCCCGAACAACACTGGATCTCCACCCTCACCTCGGCCTGCGTCTCGTCGTCCCCGACGATGTAGTCGCCAGCCATCGGGCGAATGGTGATCGCACCATCCTCGGTTCTGAGTTCCAGCGGTTCCATGGCTACCCCAATCAGGCAAACAGAGGAGATGCAGAAAGCCGGGCGCGGCGGACAGGTGGTTGCGGTAACATCACGGGCATGACGACAAGTCGCAAGCGCGGAACGACCCTACAGCGCGTGCCGCCTGCGATCGCGTGGGGGAACGGCGGGCCCTAGCACCTACACCAACGTTAGGCAACGTCTCAGACCAGGTACCCCGCGTGACTCTTGGTCGTCATCGCGTCCCGACCGGGATCAGCCTACTCAGAATACCCAGCCGCTTCAGGGCGGAGACAATCAGGAGATCATCAACCGATTCAGTCTGCTCGTCGGAGAACCAGAGTCCATTCTCCTTCTGCCGTCGAATGAGACCGGGCAAGGAACGGTAGGCAAGGAACCTGCCGAGAGGGTGCTCGAACAGCGAGACGAAATGCAGCATCCCAGAGATACGGTGACTTGGCCAGTCGCCATTGGGGTTCTGCATGCCGCTCATCTCATAGGCCGCAAGTTCCTCAAGCCTCGTCCCATGGTAGCCGGGGTGCAGCGCCAGAGCGCCCTGCAGGACCGTCGTGCAGCTCGAACTTGGGGAGGACAGCCGGTTCCTCACCAGCAGTCCCATGTTGTCCCCCAGCCCTAAGCACGTGTAGTTCTCCGCATAGGGATTGCACACGATGCTGCGAACGGCGGCCTTCGTCATGAACCAGGTCGCGAACTCAAGATCCCGGTTCGATCCTGGGGTCTTCACCGAGTCGAAATCGACGCCGCAACTGGGGTCGATCCGCCTCTCAGCCAACGTCGTTCCGAAGATGCCACAGCCACACCACCCGCCACAATCCGAGGAATGGCTTCGGTAGCGGAGCAGCGTCCCGATGGCCTGGATCACCCGCGGGCAATCCCCTCTGTGGCAACGCAAGAGGGCCTGCAAGGCCAACGCAGTAGGCCAGGTGGTGTGCGGCTCGCACGCCTTGCCAGTCTTCGGAAGGAGGTCAAGGAACGGCGCGAAATACTGCTGGCTGAGTTTGTCGAAGAAGGCCCGCTGCTTCTTGCCGGGGACGTCCAGCAACGGCGTCCCCGCTGTCTTGCGGCGGTTGTACTCCTCCCCCCTGTCCTGATCGTAGAGAAACAGACCCGGCATGCCGACCGGCTCCGCGCTCTGTTCCAGCCACGCGACGCCTCGCTGGATCGCTTCGTCTTCGGGCGGCACACCAGACTGCAGGAGCCGGATCATGTCGCCAGCGGTCGTCACGGCACTGTCCTGCCAGCTACCGTTCTCAGCCTGCTTCCCCAGCAGATCCGCCACATATGCAGAGAGCCTGGAATCATCCTCGCCGACGAGTACCCCCAACAGCTCCCTCTTTGCGGGAAGCAATGAGGCATCGCGTAGTTTGGCAAGCCCGGGCATCGGGTCGTAACGCAGCGCCCCAGCCGCAGTG
>Ga0233437_1007446_pt1 | contig 10578 bp, 6 predicted proteins | sample SI_122_August201_FD_182714 | JGI IMG/M metagenome (GOLD analysis project Ga0233437, IMG submission 182714) | Seawater microbial communities from Saanich Inlet, British Columbia, Canada - SI_122_August2016_200_MG | ecosystem: Environmental > Aquatic > Marine > Inlet | place: Canada: British... | reverse complement strand
CATTTGAAAGGAATATTAGAAAATATTAGAGGTTTATATATGGCAATACAAAGGTATGTTGGTAATACAATCACTTGTCTCTCTACAGACACTAAACCTACAAATATTCCTGATGGAGCTAGGTGTTTTGTAACAGACACTAATCAAATTTATTTAAAAAAATCTGGATCATGGACATTAATTAGCATAGCATCAACATCAGGAACTAGTGGAACAACAGGCACTTCTGGTACATCTGGTAATACTGGTGCAAGTGGAACTTCAGGATCTAGTGGAACGTCAGCTACTTCTGGTACTACAGGTACGTCTGGTACATCTGGTACATCTGGTAATACTGGTGCAAGTGGAACTTCAGGATCTAGTGGAACGTCAGCTACTTCTGGTACTACAGGTACGTCTGGTACATCTGGTAATACTGGTGCAAGTGGAACTTCTGGATCTAGCGGAACATCAGCTACATCTGGTACATCAGGAACAACTGGTACATCAGGAACAACTGGTACTTCTGGATCTTCAGGAACATCTGGATCTAGCGGAACATCAGCTACGTCTGGTACATCAGGAACAACTGGTACATCAGGAACAACTGGCACATCAGGAACAACTGGCACATCAGGAACAACTGGTACTTCTGGATCTTCAGGAACATCAGGATCTAGTGGAACATCAGCTACTTCTGGTACAACAGGTACTTCTGGTACAACAGGTACTTCTGGTACATCAGGAACAACTGGTACTTCTGGATCTTCAGGAACATCAGGATCTAGTGGAACATCAGCTACTTCTGGTACAACAGGTACATCTGGAACAACAGGTACATCTGGATCTTCAGGTACTAGTGGCACAACAGGTACATCTGGAACAACAGGTACATCTGGAACAACAGGTACATCTGGAACAACAGGTACATCTGGATCTTCAAGTACATCTGGATCATCAGGTACGTCTGGATCATCGGGATTTACTTTGACTCCAGGTTCTTATATTCATGAACAATCAACACCAGCAACTACATGGAATGTAACTCATAGTTTGGGTGTACAATATGTAGGAGTAACGTGTATAGATTCAAGTGACATGATGATAATTCCATCATCTGTTGAATATTTAACAGCGAATACTCTTACGATTATATTATCATCTACGGAATCTGGTTATGCTTCAATAAATAGTGGTGGTGGAGAAGCTGGTAGTAGTGGTACAACTGGAACTAGTGGTACAACAGGTACGTCTGGATCTTCAGGTACTTCTGGATCTTCAGGTACATCTGGATCTTCAGGAACATCTGGAACAACAGGTACGTCTGGAACAACAGGTACGTCTGGATCTTCAGGAACTTCTGGATCAACAGGAACTTCTGGATCAACAGGAACATCTGGTACAACAGGTACATCTGGAACAACAGGTACGTCTGGATCAACAGGTACGTCTGGTACAACAGGTACATCTGGATCTTCAGGTACATCTGGATCTTCAGGATTTACTTTGACTCCAGGTTCTTATATTCATGAACAGTCAACACCAGCAACTACATGGAATGTAACTCATAGTTTGGGTTCACAGTATGTTAGTGTAACATGTGTAGATTCAAACGATTTAATGATAATTCCAGAATCTGTTAATTTTGATGGTGTAAATAGTCTTACGATTACATTTGTAACTACGGAATCTGGTTATGCATCAATAAATAGTGGTGGTGGAGAAGCTGGTAGTAGTGGTACAACAGGTACAACAGGCACGTCTGGTACTAGTGGTACAACAGGTACATCTGGATCTTCAGGTACATCTGGATCTTCAGGAACGTCTGGAATAACAGGTACGTCTGGATCTTCAGGCACATCTGGATCTTCAGGCACATCTGGATCAACGGGTACAAGTGGATCATCAGGATTTACTTTAACTCCAGGTTCTTATATTCATGAACAATCAACACCAGCAACTACGTGGAATGTTACACACAGTTTGGGTTCACAGTATGTTAGTGTAACATGTGTAGATTCAAACGATTTAATGATAATTCCAGAATCTGTTAATTTTGATGGTGTAAATAGTCTTACGATTACATTTGTAACTACGGAATCTGGTTATGCATCAATAAATAGTGGTGGTGGAGAAGCTGGTAGTAGTGGTACAACAGGTACTTCTGGATCTTCAGGTACTAGTGGTACAACAGGTACATCTGGATCAACAGGTACTTCTGGATCATCAGGATTTACTTTAACTCCAGGTTCTTATATTCATGAACAATCAACACCAGCAACTACGTGGAATGTTACACACAGTTTGGGTTCACAATATGTAAGTGTGACGTGTGTTAATGCATCAGATTTGATGGTAATTCCAAACTCTGTTGATTTTGATGATATAAATAGTCTTACGATTACATTTATGTCTAATGAATCGGGGCACGCATCAATAAATAGTGGTGGTGGAGAAGCTGGTAGTAGTGGTACAACAGGTACATCTGGTACAACAGGTACATCTGGATCATCGGGTACGTCTGGATCTTCAGGATTTACTTTAACTCCAGGTGCGTATATTCATGAACAAGTAACACCAGCAACTACGTGGAATGTTACACACAGTTTGGGTTCACAATATGTAAGTGTGACGTGTGTTAATGCATCAGATTTGATGGTAATTCCAAACTCTGTTGATTTTGATGATATAAATAGTCTTACGATTACATTTATGTCTAATGAATCGGGGCACGCATCAATAAATAGTGGTGGTGGAGAAGCTGGTAGTAGTGGTACAACAGGTACATCTGGATCTTCAGGTACATCTGGATCTTCAGGATTTACTTTGACTCCAGGTGCGTATATTCATGAACAAGTAACACCAGCAACTACGTGGAATGTAACTCATAGTTTGGGCGTACAATATGTAGGAGTAACGTGTATAGATTCAAGTGACATGATGATAATTCCATCATCTGTTGAATATTTAACAGCGAATACTCTTACGATTATATTATCATCTACGGAATCGGGGTACGCATCAATAAATAGTGGTGGTGGAGAAGCTGGTAGTAGTGGTACATCTGGAACAACAGGTACATCTGGTACAACAGGTACATCTGGTACAACAGGTACATCTGGATCTTCAGGATTTACTTTGACTCCAGGTGCGTATATTCATGAACAAGTAACACCAGCAACTACGTGGAATGTTACACACAGTTTGGGTTCACAGTATGTTAGTGTAATGTGTGCAGATTCAACAGACGCTATGAGACTTCCAAATTCTGTTACATTTGATGATATAAATAATCTTACGATTACATTTGCAACTACAGAATCTGGTTACGCTTCAATAAATAGTGGTGGTGGAGAAGCTGGTAGTAGTGGTACAACAGGCACGTCTGGTACAACAGGTACATCTGGTACAACAGGTACATCTGGTACAAGTGGAATTAATGTGTCGAACATTATCATCAACGGTGACTTCAACGTGTGGCAACGTGGGACGAGCTTTACCAGTACGGTTAATATTTATACTGCTGACAGGTGGTATATGTATGGTGGTGCTGCTGGTGATGTTACAAGGCAAACGTCTGGGATTGATGATTCTGAGTATTGTTTGCGATTGAAAGGTTTGACGAACTATGCGGGAGTTGCTTACACCGCTGAACTAAAAGATACAGTACCGCTGTGTGGAAAGGTTCTAACGCTATCGTTTCAGGCGAGGGTTGGGTCTGCATTTGCAGGGACTTTTTTTGGTGTTATCGCTGATAATATAACCGCAGAAGAAAAACTTGTAATACATTCTGTCACGTTAGGTAGCACAGGTGATTTAAGTGGCTCATTAACAACATCCTGGCAGACATTTACTGTTACAGGAAGTGCTGTTTCAACATCAGCATATGTTGCGGGTATATATTTTCAACATACTGCTTCAGACAGTGACGCAAACAACTACGTTGAGATTGCCCAAGTCCAACTAGAACTCGGCTCAGTAGCCACGGATTTTGAGTATGAGGATTTTGGGACTACGCTGGCTAAGTGTCAGAGGTATTATTGGAGATTTATAGGTACTGCTGATGATTACATAGGGGCTGGATTTTATTCAACAACGTCTGTTTTTCAGGCGATGGTTTTATACCCGAAAGTTATGCGTACCATCCCATCAATCACAGCAAATGCGGTATCTGCCTTTGAATTAATGTATGAAGCATCTGCGAATACATCCACGAATTATACAGCAACAACTATATCTAATCATTCAACAAGAATACAAATAACAGGGACTGGCACATCGTTTACCATTGGACAGGGTGGATTAGTAAGGCTTGCGGGTGCAACAGACTGGATTCAAGGTTCAGCAGAACTATAAGAGGAGCAACTAAAATGATAAAATACAAACTCACAGAATCAGGCGTAATCAGGCAAACGGATAACGCATCCATCCCCAACGCTGAAGCCAACTCAGATTGGCAGGAATACCAAACCTGGCTCTCCGAGGGCAACACACCCATACCATTACCACCTTCAAAGTATTACGATCTGGTGGATGATGAGTGGGTGCATAATATTACTGCTCATAAAACAGATATGTTGACATTACTAAATCAAGATGTTCAAACATACATATATACTAAATATGATATAGGTACACAAGCATCATTACAAGCAATCTATACACAATCAGATACACAACAAGTAATCAAAGACCAATTTGATTTACTATTTGTTTGGATAGCTTCAGTAATGAATTATTATTATACAACCAAAAAAAACATTAGGGATACTGAAGATGATAGTTGGGAAGATATAATATGGGACTTCACAACATTTAATGCTACAGATCCGAATGTTTCTTTAGAATCTTATATGAACTAACTATATAGGAGTAGAAATTTTAAAAAAATGCAAAATCGAGTACAATTACCTCATCTTTTGAATACACTCAACTATTCTTCTGGAGTAGAATTGGGTGTATTTAAAGGTGAATTTTCTAAAGTAATATTAAATAATTGGAGTGGTACTCTTTATTTGATTGATGTTTGGAAACCTTTACCGGTTGAAGAATATGATGATGTTTCAAATAATCAGTACCACTCCAATGCATATTCAAATGTAATAGAAAATATAAAAGGATATGAAAATAGAGCTTTCATGTTACGAATGAATAGTATTGATGTTATAGAATTATTTAGAGATCAAACATTAGATTTTATTTATATTGATGCTAATCATACTTATGAATCTGCAAAAGAAGATATTCAATTATGGTATCCAAAGATTAAAGTTGGTGGTATGATTAGTGGTCATGATTATCTTCCACAATATTTATTTGATCAACGACCAAATGAAAAAAATATTCCAATTCTTATGGGTGAGGAAAAAGACTATGTAGGTATGTTTGGTGTCAATCATGCAGTAAACGAATTTGTGGACAAATATAATTATAAATTAAATGTGACCGATGAGTTTCTAGGTACTTGGTGGGTAATTAAAAAATGAAAATAGTATTTTACACAGATAAGAATTTTGAGTATATGGCACAATATTTAATTGATTCTCTAGATATACAAAATGTAAACACAGAATTATTATATTATACTTTAGGTTTTGAATCTTCAATTAATCATCCAAATCTTACTAAAAAATTTTGGGAATTAGATAAAAAGTTTCCTAGATTTGAATTTTATAAACCTAGTATTTTTTTAGATGTATTAGAGAGAACAGATACAAAAGATTTTATATTCTTAGACAGTGATATAATAGTTGGTAAACGTTTCGACATATCTAAATTTAAACATCATTATGATTATCCTTTAGCATCTATTGGTAATTGGGATAAACCTTATGCGTATATGAATTATTCTAGTGGACATCAAGAGATATTTGATGAAAAGAAATTGATGAATTATCTTGGCGTTAAAGAAAATTCTATGTCTTATGTGTATAGTTGTTTTATGAGTATTAATGATAAATGTACTGACTTTTTAAAAGAGTGGAAATCTTTTTGTGAAAATTCTTATTTATTAGAAAACAGTCAAAGTTATTATCCATTTCAAGATGAAACTTCTTTTAATGTATTATTATGGAAACGTGAGAGCACATTTAATTATGGAAGAATATATCTAAATACTCTTTTTTGTGATCCTTTAAAGTTTGTAGAAGAAAGTGAAAATTACCAGGGTAATGTTTTTAATACACCAGAACAATACTGTGATAATTCAAGTAATGTAGTCTTTTATCATGGTATTAAGGATAAGACAGAATTAGAGAAATCTTTAGAATATTTAAAGACGATGTCTGGAGGCGGACACAATGAGTAAAATTTTGTACATAACACCACATCTTTCAACTGGTGGCTTACCACAATATCTTTATAAAAAAATAGAAGTTGTATCTAATGTTAATAATGATATTTCATTGATCGAATGGGAAGATCAAGCGCCTATTTATAGAGTGCAAAAAGATTTAATAAAAGAAATTATAAACAAACCAAATTTTGTATCTTGGGAACAGGGAACTAGTGTAGAAAAAAAGATAAAACATATAAAGAACTTTATTAGAGATTCAAATTTTGATATAATACACATAGAAGAATTTCCAGAATTTTTCTTACCAACTGAATTAATTGATTATATTTATAAAACTACGGAAAGATCTTACAAGATTATAGAAACTTCTCATAATTCTGGATTTCCAGTAGAAGATAAACAAGTTTTCCCAGATGCATTTGTATTTGTTAGTCAACATCAAATTGAAAAGTTTAAACAATTTAACGTACCTTCTTATTTAGCAGAATATCCAATTGAGGAAAAAGAAAGACTTGCAATTAATCGTGAAGAAGTATTAAAAAAATTAGGTCTTGATCCTGAATATAAACATGTATTAAATGTTGGATTATTTACACCTGGAAAGAATCAAAGGTATGCATTTCGAATAGCTCATTTATTAGAAATAGAAAAAATTCGATTTCATTTTGTAGGTAATCAAGCACATAATTTTAGAGGTTATTGGGAACCTCTTATGCAAAATAAACCCAGTAATTGTATTATTCACGGAGAACAATCAAACGTAGATGATTGGTATAGTGTTTGTGATTTGCTTTTGTTTACTTCCACTAGTGAATTAAATCCTTTAGTTCCGCGCGAAGCTCTTTCATGGAATTTACCAGTATTGATGAATGATTTAGATATTTATCAACATGAATATGATTCATGTGTAAATTACCTAATGAATGATTTGTTTAAAGATTCAAATATAATAAAGAAATTATTAGATCTTCCATTTGAAGATGTTGTGGGAGAGGAATTACCAACAATAATACAACCAACGAAAATATCAGATCAAACAAATTCTTTTATAAATGTTTTTAATGAAGTTTATAATAATACAAAGATTCGTATAGATAGTCAACCAAAAATTCAAGTAAATAAACAAATGAAGATTAATTTCAATTTTTTTAATGGTCCTTTTGCAGAAGTACTTGGTGGAGATCCTAGTATTAAATATAATATAGCATTTCATGATGAAGAAGATAGAATAATACATCAGAATACTTTATTACCAAATCATTATACTTTATGTTATCGTAAATGGTTTACCAATTGGACTATCAAAATAAAATCAAAAGATGAATTAATATTTGAACATAAATTTAATCTTAAAGATAAAAGAGTATTAATATCTTTTGAAAGTTCTTCATTAGGTGATACATTAGCTTGGATACCTTATGTTGAAGAATTTCGATTAAAACATAACTGTAATGTAGTTTGTTCAACATTTTGGAACAATTTATATAAAAACTCTTATCCAGAAATAGAATTTATCAAACCTGGAAAAGAAGTTGATAATATTTATGCAGGTTATAAACTTGGTTGTTTTAATCCACCAGATGATCAGAAATGGCATCCAAGTGATTGGAGAAAAGGTTCACTTCAGAAAGCAGCATCAGATATTCTTGGATTAGAATATAAAGAGATTCGGACGAAAATTGATGTATCTAATAGTAAAAGACCTCTTAAAGAAAAATATGTATGCATATCAATTCATAGTTCAGCACAATGTAAATATTGGAATACTCCATCAGGTTGGCAAAAGACTGTTGATTATCTGAATAAACAAGGATATACTGTTGTAAATATTGCAAAAGAAGTTGGAACTTATATGGGAAACAAACCTCTGCGCGGCGTTTTAGACCGTAGTGGAGATGTTCCTATAGAAGAAAGAATAAAGTATTTAAAATATGCAGAGTTTTTTATAGGGGTAAGTTCTGGATTAGCATGGGTTTCTTGGGCTTTAGGAAAACCAACAATAATGATATCTGGAGTAACAGCATCTTTTAATGAACCATCTACAATGATTAAAATACATAATAATAAAGTTTGTAATGGATGTTTTAATAGTGGTGAATATCTTTTTGATAAAGGTGATTGGAATTGGTGTCCAAAGAAACAAAATTTTATTTGTTCTAAAGCTATATACCCAGAAACAGTAATAGAAAAGATAGATAGTTTAATGGAGGTAGAAAAACAAATAGATAATGTATTAGTAGAAAAGCAAATAGATAAGATAGAAACAAGAGATCTACCTATATCTGGTCCTAAATATCAAAGATTAGTTATTTTTACTGGTATTTATAATGGTAGAGAATATGTAGAAAGATGTATAGAATCTATTAAGAAACAAAAATTTGGTAATTTTAGATGTTTTATTGTTGATGATTGTTCATTGGATGATACAGTAAGATTAGCACTTAAAGCAATTAACGGTGACCAACGATTTTCTGTTATAGTTAATTCGGAAAAGAAGTATGGACTTCAAAATATTTATAATACTCTTTACAGGTCTGATGTTATTGAGTCAGATATTGTTGTTCAAGTGGATGGTGATGATTATCTTCCTGATAATTTAGTCTTTAATAGAGTTATTGATGAATATAATAAGAATGATATTTGGTTAACTTATGGATCTTTCCAACAATTTCAAGATGGTCGTTTAGTTGAAGGATTTGCTCAAAAAGTTGACTATACTACTGTAAGAGAGGAACGAGATCATTGGAATATAACACATCTTAAAACTTTTTTAGTAAAATTATTTAGGAGAATAAAACGGCAAGATTTATTAGATTTTAATGATGAATTTTATAAATACTCTGGTGATATAGCATTTATGCTTCCGATGGTTGAGATGGCTGGTGATCATGCGAAGTATTTATCGGAGTTTAATTATGTTTATAACAATTTAAATACTTTAAATGAATATAATGTGAACTCTGAAGCTCAATTAAGAGCAGCATTAGAGATACGTAGAAAAGATAAACAGTCACCGTTAGAAAAACTTTAACTAAATCTTGCGCGACGTTTTAGTAGGGGGCATTTTGAAAAAGTTTGATGAAGATGTATATAGAGAAGTATTTATTTCAAATATATATGAACAGAAAATACAAATAGAAGATAATGATTTGGTATTGGATTTAGGTTGTTCAAAAGGATACTTGTACTTTAAGAATATTAATAAACAAATAGACTATATTGGAGTTGATGCAAGTATATTTAATATCCAAGATTTTATCACTAATCTTTCTGGAGATACAAATCCTGTTCTTTTAAATTTAGCAATAGATGGTTCATTAAACGTAATAGATTTTAATTGTATGTTTCATGAAGGATCACATCAGTTAGTATCAACAATTACTTTTCCAAATCTATTAAAATTAATTAATAGAAGGATAGATTTTCTTAAATTTGATATAGAAGGTTATGAAAAGTTTATCTTTAATGACCTAGATCTATTTAAGAAAAATGTTCATAAGTTTATAGGAGAAGTACATTTTCAATCAAGTTTATTTTCTAGACAAGAATCTTATAATCTTATGGATATACTAAATAATGATTCAGATATTGAGTTAAATATACATTCTATAGATCCAATAGATATTACTGAATCTTATTGGGATAATAGAGATCATTACACAGAAGTACTTATTAATGGTATAATTAAATAGGAGATTAAAAATGGCTTTTGATTATTCAAGACTAACAGAGATTACTACTATTGCGACAACAGCAGCATCGGTTTATACGAATCCGTCTTCAACAGTATCTTATGCAAGACAAATAATTATACATAATGGTAATACTACTGCAGAAGAAGTCATTCTTTATAATGTTCCGATAATGCTGCAGCTGTAGGAACCGCTGGAGAATTAAACGTGTTTTATAAAGAAAGTATGATTGCAGGAGCAACAACTATTTTAGATTTTGGTACTCCAGGTATTATACTTGTAGATACAAATGATACTATTCAAGCGGTTACTGATACAGTTAGTAAAGTAACTATCCAAATTATGGGAGGGAAAGAATAATTAAAATTATTTATGATTTAATAAATATGATTATACTTTAAAACTTATTGGAGATTCAACTTTTAAAGTATATCGACAATTATAAAAATTAATATATATAACTGGTGAATTTACTGGTTATATATATTAAACATTAATAATGAGAGTATAAGATTATGGATCTAAAATCTGGTGATCAATTTCTTGTGAGAAATAAGACTCTAGTTGCTAAAGGTATTAATATAGTACAAAAATGGTGGTCATATGATAATT
>Ga0233437_1007445_pt1 | contig 10579 bp, 8 predicted proteins | sample SI_122_August201_FD_182714 | JGI IMG/M metagenome (GOLD analysis project Ga0233437, IMG submission 182714) | Seawater microbial communities from Saanich Inlet, British Columbia, Canada - SI_122_August2016_200_MG | ecosystem: Environmental > Aquatic > Marine > Inlet | place: Canada: British... | reverse complement strand
GAATACGCTCGTTAACATTATTGAATCCATGAAGGGAAAGTGCTTCTGATAACACACGATCAACGGTCTGACGTGGGTGGAGTGAAGCATAGGGGTCCTGGAACACCATCTGTACCGCGCTGTAGAACTCCTTTCCCCGATCCTTGCTGAGTTCCCGACCAAGCACAGAGATTTTTCCCGACCAGTTTGGAACCAGTCCTGTTATTGCGCGAAGAATTGTAGATTTTCCAGAGCCCGATTCACCTACCAGCCCAAAACTGCCTCCAAAAGAAACCGTGAATCCAGCATCTATAACCGCGTCTACACGCTCATTATCCTCGCCAAACCAGACATTAACATTTTCCAATCCTATTCCGGCACTATTGTCTTTGCTCACACTATTTTCTCCCTTTTAATAATGCCGCTGACACTAGAGTCCCTGCCCCAGGCATCATCACGTTGCAAAACTTCAAGATGGTTTACGGGACGTTCCAGTTGAGGTATGGAGTTGAGGAGCCCGACCGTATAGGGATGGGTAGCCTCATGCAAGCGGTCGGCTCGGCAGGTCTCAACGATCTTCCCGGAGTACATGATAAGAACACGATCACAAAATGCTGAAACTACATTCAGATCATGACTGATGAAGATCAACCCCATGCCACGCTCCCGCACCAGCTTGTCCATGATTTCCAAGACCTCCTTCTGTACCGTTACATCCAGAGCTGAGGTGGGTTCGTCAGCGATAAGAATTTGTGGATCCGGAATAAGCATCATGGCGATCATGATACGTTGCCCCATCCCTCCGGACATTTCATGGGGATAGGCACTGAATACACGTTCCGGGTCACGGATAAGAACAGATTCCAGCATGGACAGGGTTTTCTTTTTCGCCTCCTTTTTACTGGCTCGGATGTGCAGACGATAGGCTTCACAAATCTGGTCACCGATACGCATGACAGGATTGAGGGAAAATTTTGGATCCTGCATGATCATCGAAATCTTGTGTCCTCTCACCCGTTGCATCTCCTTTTCGGAGAGGGTCAAAAGATCTTTTCCTTCCAGTGCGATATGGTCAGCTTCCAAAATACCTGGATTTTTAATAAGCCGCAAAATGGCCCTTCCGGTCATGGATTTTCCAGAGCCGGATTCCCCCACAATCCCTAGCCGTTCACGACCAAGAGAAAAGGAGACCCCACTTACCGCATTAAATATACCGCTACGGGTCGGAAATTTTACATTCAGATTTTTTACTTCCAGAAGATGGGTCATTTTGAACTTTTCTTTGGATCGAGTACATCACGAAGACCGTCACCCAATAAATTAAAAGCAAGGGAGACGACAAAAATTGCCATACCTGGCATGGTCGCCACCCACCAGTGGTCAAGAATAAACTTACGTCCGGCTGAGATCATGGCACCCCATTCAGGTGATGGAGGTTGCGCGCCAAGGCCCAGAAAACCTAGCCCTGCAGCGGTAAGAATAATGCCTGCCATATCCAATGTTACTCGGACAACCAGTGAAGAGATACACAGAGGCCATATATGGCGGGTTATTATTCGCAGGGATCCAGCTCCCTGCAATTTAATAGCGTGGATATAATCCGCATCACGTATGGTCAGGGTTTCTGCCCGGGCAATTCGGGCATAAGGTGGCCAGGAGGTCAGGACAATTGCCAATACCGCGTTTTCAATCCCGGCACCCAGGGCAGAAACAAATGCAAGAGCAAGTATCAGTTTGGGAAAAGCCAGGAAAATATCGGTAATTCGCATCAGGATGACATCAATCCAACCTCCAAGATAACCCGCTGCCGTACCGACAAAGAGACCTACAATGGGAGCCAAAAGGGCAACCAACGAAACAATATAGAGGGTAATACGGGCCCCATAAATCAGTCTGCTCAGAATATCCCTTCCCAGTGAATCGGAGCCTAAAATATAGCCACCTTCCCCAGGGGGCGTCAGGCGCGCGGCAAGATCCTGGGTAAAAGGGCTTTGTGGTGCCAGCAGTGGGGCAGACCAGGCTATCAGTACCAATGCCAGAAGAATTGTTATTCCGAACATGGCCATTGGATTAGAACGTAATTCAAGCCATGACATATACAAGGCGGAGAGTCTGGCTTGATTGCGGGATATAGGTGCATCCGTTGTTAACCACTCATACAGGCTTGAAAATTTCTGAGGGTTTTTTGAATCCATACTCATTTTGCCCTCGGATCGAAAAATTTATAAAGCAGATCGGAAAAGATATTCAGACAGATAAACACCAGACCAACGATGACTGTTCCACCAAGAACGGCATTCATATCAGCGGAAAGAAGCGCTGTCGTAATATAGGAGCCGATACCGGGCCAGGAGAAAATGGTTTCAGTCAATACAGATCCCTCCAACAAAGCAGCATAGGAAAGCGCGATCACCGTCACCAGTGGTACCTTTACATTATCGAAGGCATGACGCCAGATCACGGCGTTTGCCGACAATCCTTTAACTTGCGCGGTAATAATATATTCCTGATCGAGTTGTTCTAGCATAAAAGAACGTGTCATACGGGAGATATAGGCCAGTGAATAATAGGCCAGTAATGCGGCAGGTAGGACAATATGTGAGATGGCATTTTTGAAAATATCCATATCTCCCATAATCAGGCTGTCGATTAAAATCATGCCGGTAATATTGGGCACCATATCCACGTAGAAAATATCGAGCCTCCCCGGTCCGCCAATCCAGCCAAGTTTACCATAAAAAACCAGTAAACCGATAAGTCCGATCCAGAATACCGGCATGGAATAGCCGATAAGAGCGATAACCCGGGCGATATGGTCAAACCAGCTTCCTCGCTTTACCGCAGCTAATACACCCAGGGGGACACCCAGTAAAACACCAAAGAAGGTCCCAACCGTCGCAAGCTCAAATGTGGCGGGAAAGACACGGATAAGATCCTGAGAAACAGGTCGTGCTGTAAGCAATGACTCACCAAAATTTCCCTGGGCGATATCCCTCATAAAATAAAAGAACTGAACCAGTAAAGGCTTGTCCAGCCCAAGTTCCTGAAAGGCGGCTTCATAAGTTTCCCGGGAAGCACTTTCACCCACGATGGAGAGTACAGGATCAATGGGCATGACCCTGCCGATGATAAATGTGACAAAGAGCAAACCAACCATGGTGACCAATATCGTTATTGTGGTGTTGGTCATTCCCTTGAGCCAAAGGGGAACAGAGGGCTTTCTTCGCCTTTTCTCAGGTCTATTTTCTGTTGTCATTACTTTTGATGAAGATCATAGGGGGGAGGGGGGCAACAATCCTCTCCCCCTTAACTTTTAATTAGAGCTTATTTAGTAATTGCCCAATAAGACACGGCAGTGATGGCACCACCTGTATTCAAACCTTTTACGTTAGCACGCATACCGGTCTGCTCAATTTTCTGGAACATAATAGCAAAGGGTGCGCGGTGTTGATGTTCGCGTTGGATGACTTGATACATGGCCGCCCGCTTGTCCCGGTTACTCTCTTTAACTGCTGCCTTGGTATCCTTGGACATTAGAGGAATATGCCATGCGTTACGATAGGCCAGGAGCCCTGTCGCTTTGACTTCATCGCTATTGTCAGGATTATAGGCAAAAGTTCCGGCGTTTGTATTGGGGTCTGGATAATCCGGTCCCCAGGCACCGACATAAATCTGATGTTCACGGGCACGATACTTCGCCAAAGTCTGTTTACCTGTACCCACTTCCAGAGAAACCCTTATTCCAGCCTGTCCAAAAGTATTCTGGATAGATTGGGCAATCTCAATACGTTCCTGTGCCTCACGAACGTTGATCTTCAATTCGAATCCTCCGGATAGACCCGCTTCCTTTAAAAGGGCCTTGCCTTTGGCAACGTCAAATTTATAGGGCAAATCGGAGATTTCCCCCAGATAGGTTCGTGGAAGAAACGCCTGGTGAACCTTGTATTGTCCTTTGAGAAAGGAATCCTGCATTCCTTTGTAATCGATGAGGTATTTTAATGCTTTAATAACTTTCGGATTGGAAAGATTCGGATCTTTCTGGTTCATGGAAATATACATGATACGACCGCGCAGGTCATCAAACACAGCCAGGTCGGACTTCTTTTTAATACTGGCAATATCCTGAGGATTTAGATTTCGTGCCAGATCTATATCACCTTTTTCCAGCAGTAGTCGCTGGGTTGCTGATTCCTGGATATGACGTACAATAACCTTTGTCATCTGCGGTGCACCCCGAAAAAATTCGGGATTGGATTTCAGTGTATAAGATTCATTAGGCTTCCAGTTAACCAATGAATAAGCACCGGATCCCGCAGAGTGAGTTTTCAGCCAACCATTTCCCATATCACCATTTTTCTCATGGGACATAACAGTCTTGGAGTCAACAATACCCCCAATTGTAGAGGTGAGGCAGTTCAAAACAAAAGAAGTGGCATATTTTTCATCCGTGGTGATTGAGAAGGTCATATTGTCAATCAGCTTGATCGTTTGATCCGCGTTTTTTGCAGAAAAACCGAATTGGGTAAATATAAATGCCGGTGTTTTATTCAGCTTAACTGCCCGCTGTAGAGAAAATACGGCATCTTTTGCCGTTACAGGATAACCGGAGTGAAATTTAACTCCAGAACGCATTTTAAATGTAATGGTTTTTCCGTCTCCAGAAACCGTCCAGCTTTTGGCCAGATCGGGTATATAGCCTTTACTCAAATCAGCCGGGTCAAAATTGACCAGTTTGCTGTATACATTACGGCTCAGATCAGATCCTGCGAATTCGAAGGACTGTGCCGGGTCAAGTGTTGTGATATCATCAATCCGGTTGGCGATTACCAGCATTTTTGCAGGTGTTTTTGCATATACTGGTATAATAGTTGCGAAAAGCGCAACTGCAACTGTAGTTAGAAGTAATCTTTGAAAAATCTTCATTGTTCCTCTCCATTGCTGGTTTTTGTTCTCTTTCACAAAAGAACAAAACCGATTGTGAAAGCCACCAGTTTTGACCGTATCATCGCTAAAGAGTCAGCTCCAAAACATAATGCCCTTCAGTAAACTCAGCTTTTTCAGCCATTAGCACTTAACTCCTTGGTGAATGATCAATGATTATTCACACATAGCAGATATAGACACCTATCCCTGGAAATAATAAAAAAGTTAAGTTATCTTTGGATACTATTTTACAAAGTCATTTAGACAATTGCAAATTAAAGGGATTTGGCTACCAGCTATATAGACATTTTGAGATAAGTAATAAATTTTTTCAAGAAAGACAAGAGACTGACATTCAAAATCTTTCCATAAACATTTACAAATATAATTGATTATTACAGTCAAAAAGTCTTGATTCTACAAAACATCAAAATTAATGTCAATAAATTTTTCAGAACCTAAAAAGACTTATAAGAAAAGTAAAAACGCTTTCAATATAAAAATATCTGTCATGGTTTGGGTTAAGTATCAGTAATTTTTATTAATTTTCATGAAGTCTGTAACGATTTACGGAAGTAAAGATTGCTTTATATTTTGCTGAATAGTCCACATCATTTTCATTGAAACTATTTATTTTCACCCAACCACTTGCGTGAATATATTTCTCTTCACCAAGGGAAATACCCACATGGGTAACCGTATCCGGTTGATCGCTGAAGAACACTAAATCACCTGGCTGTGCATCCAGATAGTTGGTGGAAACCTGCTGTTTTTTCTGTTGCGAGTTTGCGTCACGGGATATTTGGATACCTTGCAGATAAAAAATAGTCTGAATAAAGCCAGAGCAGTCAAACCCTTTTGGAGTTTTTCCTCCCCAGAAATATTGATAACCGAGGAACTCTCTGGCTAAAGAAATAATGTTTTCAACTGAAAAAGACAACATGTCACCAAAGTGTTTTTTTTTAGCCCATCCAGTGATCCTGTCCGGCAGGATAAGTTGATACCAATCATCCTGTTCATCAACGACAGAAAGCATACTACCAATTACCGCATCTCTCACACCTTCAGAGGAAGTAGAAGGCTTTGCAGTAATACGCATGAAATGCTTACGTACCATCACATCCCGTCCAGGTAAATCCACTGCCGGAGTGATCTGATCATTGGAGACCCAACTTTGATAGTTGTCAACCTGGCGGATATAAACGTGGGTGTCCTGTCTATCGAGAATTTCAACCTTCTCACCTAACACTCCTTGGGTGGTTATATCAGTATCACTAAAGCATTCCCGGTAGTGATTGCTTACACTTACATTAATAATTGCATACTCAGACATATCTTTATCTAATATCTTCAAGTTATCTGTAATGGTGAACATTACCTCCAACAGCAGCAGTAGTCAGTCTTCCTTAAAAACAGATATAAAAAATTCTATTCCATCTAACACGTTTTATAGTTTTATTACTTTTTTTCAAAATGTTGATAATCCTTGATACTTTTCCAGTCACCCCCCCACAGCCATCCCTTGGACTTAAAAATAGCATAAATTTTTCCACTTTTTGTTATCATACCCATAGTTTTATTTTTTCTGTTACTATATTTTAAACCACCTGATGGATGTACGACCTTATTTTTTACATATGGATTGATTAAAGGGTTAATGTCAATGGCCAGTCCATAACTATGTTTCGAATATACTTTGTCATTTCCTGTAACTTTGCGACAATTAAAGGCTGATGTGTTATTGTCACTCATAGATAAGGAATCTTTTCCATCGTATTGAGTAATCAATTTCATTTTTTCAATTTTAAAACGTACATTATAAAGCTGCATAAATATTTCAATAACTTCAGAGGCAATTTGATTATGAACAATTAGCTCTCCTTTATGTGGCTTGTTATCAAAGCCTAAAAAAGTGATCACCAAATAGCTTAGTTTATTTAAGGGAACCGGGCAGTTCTCAAAAAAAGAAATACCTGTCATTTTATTCCGCAGTTGGGTGGGAATTGGCCCATACCCCCAGATGTATTTAAGTACTCCACCTTTTTTTTCAGTTAATAGCGCGAAGTTTGATTTTGTGGATTGGTGTGCTAAAATCACCAATGTTCTTTTGCCCATTGTTACAATTTTAACACTTGGTTTTTTAAAAAATTTAATAACCAGCCAAACGGATAATTTTTTATCTTTTTTATGACTTGACCATAAAATGCTCTCTGCAATGTTATTTTTGGTTTCTAATTTTCCGTTACCATATAAATATTCCGCATCTCTTATAATTATAATAGCCTTGTTTTCTTCGTTAAGTTGCTTGTAGTCAAACTTATTCTCAGTGTGTTCTACAAGTAGGATTAATTTATTTTCAGATTCTTCTTTAACTGAAATATTAATCACCTCTTGAATAGCGAAACAGGTATTAAACTGAAACAATAATAAACAAGAAAAACAAAATATCTTCATTTTCATACTCATGTCCCTGCGGAAGTCCTTTTCGTTTTGACTACTTAGCTTTAAATATATTTACAAGCGGTTTAAATTAGTGATTCCCTTTTTTCTGGCTACACTTCTGGTTCACGTGATTATCCCTTACGTCCTAGTAATTTTTTTGAACCCTTTTCAACAATACACCTTGTCTAGCAACAAGAACTCCGCATTAATAATTTCCCAAAAACAACCTCCTTCCGTCGGAAGGAAATCACCTTCCAACCAGAACATTTCGTTGCTAATCAGTAATATTGTAATACCCGAAACTTAAATCTTTATCCAATCATTTGTGAGCATTCCAAAAATAAGGTCAATAACTACAATGTACTTCAGTGTAAAAAAAAATTCCCATAATCTTATGAGTCTAGAAAATGTGACACGAACTTCCTGTGTCATAGGTGTATTATCGAATCGTTTGAAGCTGTTTTTTGACCAGGGATACCCTCAGATGAATTTGAACCCTGGACAGTGATTCTGACTTTTTAAACGGTTTTGTCAGATAATTATTAAGGTCTATAAAAAAACCGATCTCCAAATCCGCTTTGCGATGAGAAGCCGTTTGACCACCATGTAACTCGACCAATTGTCTGACGATACGTTAATCCTAATTCTGTTCCCGTCCGGTAAATAAAGTGAAATCTGCCCAAATACATTAATGAATTGACTTTATGGGGAAATTCATATCTCTGATGATTTTTTTCTTGGTGATAGTGGATTGTGTATTCCTCCAGCGCTTTTAGTAAGCTCTTTTCTCCAAAGAAAATTAGCCCGGAAATACATTCGGATTTTTTTGGTAATACAAACCTTTCAGAAAATGCATTCATTTTAGGCGATTGCGGAGGTAATCGGATTGGTTTTATACCCATGGAGGCTATCATAGAGCGGAACGATTTGCAAAACTTGGTATCACGATTATGATTTAAATACTTAAAATTGGACAAGACTCCTCAGTCCTCCATTGTGATATTTCGAGCAATTTGTTTCATCCAGTTTTCGTTTGGATGTGGTGTGATTCTGGCATCAAACGCCTCTCTTGAACCGATGTGAATAAAAAATAAAACATAATATGTGATCAAGCTAAATGGGGTAACGACTTCCGTCTCTCTTTCCTATTTTGGCTAATCTGATCCTTTCATGATCATTAAATCGTGCAGGTTTGGTGAGTTTGGATTTCAAAATCTCATTTTCAGCAGCTAATTATTCATTTCTCAATAATAATTTCTGTTCCACCTTACCTGATACCAATGCTAATGCCTCAATCGCTTTCATTTTCCCTCCCTATGATCATTGAACCTTGAATGTAAACCAAAGCTGAAAAACTAATAAACAGAGGATCTAATGGCAATATGCGGAGGGCAAGTGAGTTTTATGATGTGATTTTGACAAGGGGGTAATAGAAGACAGTTTATTTGACAGGATCGTTGATTTATTATGCACAACATCATTAAAATGCGATGTTGTGCAATGATAGCTAATACCAACGTTCAGCCTTATGTGCCGATTCTTACTTTAGTTACTTCCAGCTTTTTTGCATTTCATCGAATTCTTTTTCGATTTCCGCTGGAATAGGCTCCGGTTTTATTTCCATTTTCTTCAAGGTCAACTCCTGAAGGCGTTGTTCCATTGTCTTTTTACCTGCAGCTTCCCATTTTTGTAAGATTGTTCGATCAAACAGCTCGGAGTATTTAATCTCTTTGAAATGTGCCATGGTGTGTTTCTCTTGGAGATAGTTTCCTCCTGGGCCGACTCTATCTATTAAATCAAGGGCTAACGTTTCTTTGCTGATAGGAATTCCCTTCATATAATGCTGGACATTATCAACGATATCATTAACCAGCACCATGAACTCGGGTGATACAAGGGAACCGTGATCCATCCAACTGCTGCAATCGTGGATGAGGCCTGAGCCGATAATACCGGATGACAGACACTGCATGGCAGCTTCTGCTCCAGCTTGGGCATCACAGAATTTTGAATCTGTCGCGCCTGCTGTACCAAAGAATGGTAACTTATAAAACTGAGCCATTTGAGCCAAAGCCCCGGTCATCATACTTAATTCAATGGCTCCATATGAAAAAATAGTAGTTTTTAAGTCCATGACAGAAGTGAATGCTCCGAAGACGAACGGAGCTCCCTCACGTACGAGTTGAGCCAATATTAGTCCACTGAGTGATTCCGCCGCTGACTGAACCATCGCTCCCGCAAATGTTGCCGGTGTTGTTCCTGAACATTGTGAACACGGCGAATTGATGGTGGGAATGTTCTTTTCCGCACAATAGATCAGTTTTTCAATCGCCAGATCATAATACACAAGCGGTGATATCGGCTCCGAATAATGTACAAGGCATGGGGCGTTGTTAAAATTTTCCTCTCCACCGCATAGCATTAAGGCCATGTCGTACGTATCTTTCACACTTTGGACATCTTTGCAGCAAAATACTAACGGCTTTTTGCAATTCGTCAGCGTATGACGGGCGATCACACGATCAGCGATATTTGCATCAACATCCGCTGCCATACCAATAGTCATTCCCCAATCAAAACTAGGAAGTGCATCACATAAAGCAGCAGTGACTTTGATGTGTTCGCTGGTAAACCGCTCTCTGACATGAGTTTGTGGATCCATGTAATCCAAACAATCTAAACTGGGGCCGAAGTAAGAGTTATCTCCTTCTAGACACACCGTCCGCTCACCATTCTGTTTGGCTAGTACCAAGCGTGAGGGGGCTTTGCGAATCGCATCCTCCACCATCCAACTCGGAAAGCGCACACGGTTACCGTCGACTCGCGCTCCAGAATCATTCAGGATTTCTAAAGCTTTGGGATGAGTAATCTGAACGCCGGTTCTTTCCAACAGTTCCAAAATTGCTACATTAATTTGTTGAATCTGGAGATCGTTGATAACCTGTAACTTAGGTCGAAATCTAATTTCATCGATTTGCATATCCATAAATTCTTCTCCTTTTGTTTGAATTCTATCCAAAGGATTCGCACAGTTTTCTTCGATATGTTCCTTTTAGTGCGAATCTGCGCTCCCAAGACATATTTTATGAAATTAATCTAAATCAGTTTGATCTCGTTTTCGATGCATTATCAGAGTGGGCCAATTTACGGATGGTTCACTATCTTTAATGCCATTTGGAGCGATATTGAGAGCGAAGTTAGTATAAATTCCACTTCCAACCTCCCCAACCTCCCA
>Ga0233437_1007444_pt1 | contig 10580 bp, 6 predicted proteins | sample SI_122_August201_FD_182714 | JGI IMG/M metagenome (GOLD analysis project Ga0233437, IMG submission 182714) | Seawater microbial communities from Saanich Inlet, British Columbia, Canada - SI_122_August2016_200_MG | ecosystem: Environmental > Aquatic > Marine > Inlet | place: Canada: British... | reverse complement strand
TTTTTACGCGTCTGCTGTTCGCCAAGTGATGCAGTTTCTTGCTTGTTTTGTCGCTATTTTGCCCCATCGGGCTATTTATGTTGTCAAAGTACTTGCCTCTCCGACAAACTGCTAGTAGACGCATTTTTACGATGGCCCCAGCAACTTGTTCGGCAATAGCCTGCACCAGGCTAACCTGATCGGAGGAGTAGACTACAGAAGGGTCGCGGCTGGCAAGGCTGAGGCTGCCAATGGTTTGTGAACCCGCATTGAGCGGGATGCCCATCCAGGCAAAAAGGCCCTCCGCCGCAGGCGCAAAACCGCGCTTCCGACATTCACGCTCATAGTCGTCAACCACAATTGGGCGTTGGGTGCGTACAACATCGCGCGCCAGGCCAAGCCCAGGCTCGACGGGGCGGTTTTCATGTTCGAGCGAACGAATATCGTCCACGAGATAGAAGGCATATTTGTAGCTGTCGTTTTCTTCGTCGTAAAGCAAAATCCAGAAATCGCGCAGCGAGATCAGGCGGTTGGTCTGTGCATAGACGAGTTCGAGGACGTCGTCGAAGTGCTGGGTGACGTTGATACCCTCCGAAACCCGCATGAGCACATTCATATCATTGACACGCCGCTCCAAGACAGAAATTACCTGGTTACGCTCAATGGCGATGGCAGCCTGGTCGCTCAAAGAGGAGAGGTACTCCAAATCTTGCGGGCTATAGGGTTCGCCAGTTGCGCGCGAGGTGAGGGCCATAAAGCCAATCAGCCGGGTATCACGTCCCAGCAACGGGGCAAATACCTGCGCGCCCAGTAAAGCGATACGCGCTTTTTCCGATTCCAAAGCGGATGGCAATTCTGTTCCCCCCCCAATGAACAGATGGGTTTTGTTGCGTTCCAACATCCCCGGCAATGCGCTGGTTGTGGCGAAGCTTAAATCTGTGGTGCGTTGTTTGCTGGCATCGGGCAAGGCGATATAATAATCGCTGAGCGAATCGGGCGTAAAAATATGCAATTGGGCCGGTTTGATTGTCTCTTCGACATACAGGCGCAGCAAAGCGCCAATTTCATCCAGCCCCACCGCGGGGCTGAGGTCCTGTCCAAATTTTCGTAATTGCTCCTGATAGGCACCCTGTCCGCGGAAGAACACAGTATCCACGAGCTGTTGGAGATACGTTCGCAGAGGATTGAAAAATGCGGCCAGCAAGAAAACCATCAGGCCAACCAACAAGGGATTATTGGGGCTAATCGCGCCGCCCAAGACCAGGCTCAGACCGCTAACCATCAGGGCATAGCCGCTGACCGTAACGGCCGTGAGCAGGGCATACATAATAAATCGGCTGAACAGGTAATCGGTATTCAACAGACGATAGCGCAAAATGGCATAAGCTACGGCCAACGGGAACAAGATCAGCGGCAAGAGCAAATAAGCGCTAAACCGAATCTCCGGGCGATTGGCCGTCGCCAGAAACCATATCGCAATCGGCATAAAGGAAATCGAAGCGCCCCACAGGATAATGCGCCCCTGTTGCCGCATCAGCGGCGAAGTGGATGTATAACGTCGATAGGCTGCCACACCCACGAAGAATAACAACACAACCCCCAAAAAGGCATACTCCAGCCGCCAGGCCCAAATATACGCGGCAGGACGCAGCATGTTGAATAACGTAGGCAACGCCCAAAGCAGTAATCCCCCGCCAATCAGGTAGCCGAGCCACTGGAAATGGGTGGATTTGCGAAAACGGCGCGATTCCTGTGGAAATACCCAGCCCAGGTTAAAAATGGCTCCTCCGGCAATGGCGAGGCTGGCCGTCCAGAGATATGTAAACCGATTAAAAGTGTGGATGTCAAAAATTCCGGCGACAGCAATTGCAGCGGAGGCCGTAAAGAGCGCGAATACACGCCCTGAAGCGTCCTTAGCGCGCAGGCTGAATACCCACAGGCCGCTCCCCGCGTAGACCAAACCAATGAACCAGGGAATAATCATATTGGCGAATAGATCGCTTCGAGACATACGCTGAAGCACAACCGAACGCGTGGTAATTTCACCCCCCAGAGTGCGCGCCATAATCGCCACTTCATCACCTACCTGGTACTGGCTCAGCTGCTCAAATAAATCCCCGATGTGTTGCAGATCAACCCCTTCAATCGCAAGCAATTGATCACCAAATTCAAAACCGGCGTTGCGCGCATTCCAGGTATCGGGCTGCACCGGCTGAATGGTATTAACGATCAATGTGTGTTCAACAAACGCGCCAATAAATGGGTATTTCAGCCAGTTTACTGCTGAGAAAATTAATGCTCCCAGAACTACCAGGGCGATCAATTGGTAGAGCGCGATGGCTGCAGAAAGGAAGCGAGTTTTGATATTTTCTCGCTCAATGGGCGTGGTGGGCAATTCGGTAACTGCACTCATAAACTAATTGTACGAGCCGGGACGCGGGGAGTCAATGGCTGGCGAGAACCTGGCGAGATTGTTCTACATATTCCAGGCTTTGATGGCGGAAATAGGTATTATATAGGCTGGCATAATGGCCGGAAGATTTCATCAGCGCGGCGTGATTGCCCTCTTCGAGAATGCGGCCCTGCTCCAAAACCAAAATACGGTCGGCGGCCTTGACAGTAGAGAGGCGGTGTGCAATCAGGATGCTGGTACTATTCTGCAAGATCAGATTCAGCGCCTGTTGTATTTGCCACTCCGTAAAAGGATCAATGCTGGCAGTGGCCTCATCGAGGATGAAGATCGCCGGGCGGCTTATGAGCACTCGCAATAGCGAAATCAATTGGCGCTGCCCCATTGAGAGGCGCCCGCCGCGCTCGCCCACTTCCGTATCCAGGCCGTGCGGCAGGGTATCGAGCCAATCGCCGCCGCCAATCTGACGCGCGGTTTGCAAGACTTCAGCCATATCGATTTGCGGGCAGGCGTAGCAGATGTTCTCGGCGACAGTGCCCGAAAACAGGAAGGGGCTTTGCGAGACAATCCCCAATTGGCTGCGGTATTGATGTAAATTAAAACTGCGAATATCATGCCCATCGACGAGCAGTTGCCCGGCCTGAAACTCATAGAAACGCGCGATCAGCTTGGCAATCGAAGATTTGCCCGCCCCAGTATGCCCCACCAGGGCAACACTCTCGCCGGAGCTAATATGAAGGTCAAAATTCTCCAAGACAGGTTCTTGCTCAGTGTAGCTGAAACTCAGCCCGACAAAACGAATATCTCCGCTGAGGGGCGGCGCGGGCTGCTGATCGTGCTGCACGATAGCCGATTCGGCATCCATCAGCGCGAAGGCGCGTTCGGCGGCTGAAAGCCCCGACTGCACTTGCGCCCAAAACGCCGAAAGGTTAAGTATAGGAAAAAAGAAGCGATCCAGGCTCATCAGGAAAAGATACCACGTCCCGGCCGTCACCGCACCCTGCATCACCGATAGCCCGCCCACATACACCAAAACTGCGGTAGCAACGCCGCCCAATCCATTAAGCGAAGGGAAGACCAGCGAGAGAATAAAGCCGCGCTGCACATTGACGCGGAAGGAGGCTTGATTAGCAGCGTCGAATTCATCAAATATGGTCGCTTCCTGACGGTAGTTCTTGGCGACGGAAATACCGCTGACAGTCTCTTTGATAGCGGCGTTGACATTCGCCATGGCCCGCATCCCCCGGCGGGTGACGTTGCGCGCCAGGGCGCGGAATCCCCACGCCGCCAGGAACAAAATAGGAAGAAAACCAAAGACATACAGCGACAACTTCCCAGACGTGCCGACCAACACCACCCCAAGGATGATCGCCTGTCCAAACTGGGAAATCAAATCCGTAATCAGTGTAACCAGCTGCCCAAATTCGCGCGTATCCGAAGTAATCCGGGAAACAATTTTCCCCGAAGCAAAGGTATCAAAAAACGAGAGATCGTGCCCGGTTGCGGCGGCAAAAGCCGTGGTACGGATGGTGTAAACCACATCGCCAACCACGCGAGCGGTCAGGCGGCGGCGAGCCCAATTGGCAGCCCAGGTATAGAACCCGGCCAGCAGCACCGCCCCAGAAAGCAGGTAGATGCCGCTCCCGCCCGACTCGCCGGACATCAAATCGAGGCCACGCGCAACTAACAAGGGGATAGCCGCCGATGAGGCCGAAAGGCTCAACAATAATACGATGATCCCAAAAAGTCGCCGTTTGTGGGGGATAAATAATTCCCAAATGCGGCGCACGAGTTCGCGGTCGCTATAATTGCGGTCGTAAGATTCGATATCGAGGTTTGAAAAGAAGGCCATAGGTCAGTATTCGGTGGTCAGTGATCAGTCTCTTGGAAAATGCGGCGGTAGGCTTCGGATGTTTGCATTAATTCGGCATGGCTGCCCACGGCAACGATGCGCCCGTTGCGCATGACCACAATCTGGTCGGCCCAGCGGATTTGCGAAAGGCGGTGCGTGATGATAAAGGTTGTGCGGCCCTGCGCGGCGGCGTAAATCGCCCGCTGGATGTGGTCTTCGGTAGCGCTATCGATAGCGCTGGTTGAGTCATCCAAAACCAGAATATGCGGGTTGGTGAGAAAGGCGCGCGCCAACGCCAAACGCTGCCGCTGACCACCCGAAAGCGTGACACCACGCTCGCCGATCACTGTATCGTAACCTTCATTAAATGAAGTAATAAATTCATGCGCCTGGGCTGTACGCGCGGCGGTTTCAATTTCGGCGGCGCTGGCATCGGGCTTTCCAAAGGCAATATTCTCGCGGATCGTGCGCGAGAAGAGAAAAATATCTTGCTCAATGATCGAAATTTGCTGGCGCAGGCTTTCCAAATTCCAATCGCGCACATCCACGCCATCCACAAGTATCTGCCCGGCGGTGGCATCATAGGTGCGATTAATCAGCTTAACCAGGGTGGTCTTGCCAGAGCCGGTTTGCCCGACGATGGCGACGGTTTGGCCGGGCTGGATCCGGAGGTTGATTCCGTTCAAGGAAGTATCGCCTGTCTCGTAGGCAAAAGCCACCTCCCGAAAAATAACTTCCCCACGAAGGGGAGCTACCGCGCCCTCCGCATTCTGATCGAGGTCATTTTCGCGGTTGATCAGCTCCAAAATTCGACGCGCGCCGGCAACTCCCAGCGAAACCTGCGAGTAGGCAAACAGCGATATAAATGTAGGAAAGCCAAGCAGCAAGAGCAGGCCGAAATAAGCGACCACGTCCCCCAGCACCAGCGCGCCGCGCTGGTAGAGCCAGATGGCATGAAACAACCCGCCCGCCTGAGAGATCGCCATCAGCAGAAAAGGCACGAAGCGCGCTTCCACATCGCCCTGATGGATAAAGTAGTCGCGGAAGCTGGATGCATATTGCTGGAATAACCCAATCTCTTGCTGCTCTTGCGCCATGCCCTTGACGGTTTCAATCCCATCCAGGGCTTCGGCGAGACGCGTGTTCAGGCGGCCAAAAGCCTTGCGCACGCCAGCCGTGATCGGGCGCAATTCGTGCAGGTATTGCCCCAAGGCCAGAAAATAGGTAATCGTGAAGAATAACGGCGCGGCAATCAACGCGGGATGATAGCCCGGCGCAAAGATGAGCGGCATAATGATGAAATTTGCCGAGCCAACCACAAGGTTGATGCCGGGACTAAACATAAAGTTGACCTCGCGCACATCATTTGTCGCCCGCGCCATTGTATCGCCCACAGGCTGTAAGTTATGGAAGGTCATGCTCTTGCCCAACAGGCTGATATACAACTCGGCGCGAATATCGCGCTCGATATTCTGCGCCATGAGTTCCGCGCCAAAATTACGCCCGAATTGCAACACACTGCGGATCAACTGGGTGATGGCAATCATCCAGGCGATATTCAACAACGCGTCAAGCTGTGGCTGCGCGCCCGAAATCGCTTCGAGGGCGCGGCCCGTATAGATGGGCACCACCGAGGCCAGCCCGGCATTACCCACTGCGCCCAGAATGAGCAAGGCGAAGAGATACCAGTAGCGCAGGGCGTGCGACAAAATCCAACGCAATGGTCCGCGGCGGTCGCCCTGATGGTATTCGGGCAAGGTAAATTCAGCAGAGGTCGTCGTCATATTTTAGTGATTGCCACAAAGATCACAGAGAGAGATTATTGATCATCATGAGAAAATAAGGTTTTATATGTGCTCGTCGGGGAAACGCAATTGCGCGGCGATAGCGTATGGTTCATACTGCCGAAAATCAGCAGGATCACAGCGGCGCATACGCTCATTGGCGGGTGTAATTTTATACGCATTGCCATTGCGATGCAGCAGCGGAATTGCGCGGCGGCGCTGGACAAATATTTGCCGCATTTCTGCGGAATACGCTGCGAAATTATTTATTTCGGCGGGGTACGCCACCAATAATGCCTCAAAGGTTTTTATAAACTGTTGGCGATATTCGGCACTGATACAATCCAGATGGCTGATTACCCAGCAGCGGTCTTCATATACCCAATAATACGACAAGCCCAGAAATTCGCCTGCCCCATTTATATATGGAAAGAAAGGAAATGCCCTACAGGTGATGGTGCGATATGGGCGCTGGCAATACGCATATCCGCGGCATTCCACCAGCAGCATATTGTCCGGAGTTTGTTGGCGTAAAGCCTCACCAAGTTCAGCATCCTCGGGTTGCCAGCGATGCCACAGATTGGTGTGAATTTGCAGATATTCCCATTCCGCTGTATATGCCGCTGGAATGCTGTGCTGTGTATCACAGCAGAACGGTTCCCCATTTTCATTATATGGGGCGCACTCTTGCCCACAATCCAACACGCTGATAGGGGCATCAAAACAGCGGTACAATTTTGCGATGGATTTATGAGCGTGGAAGTCCAACATAGGGGTAGAGGATACCACAAATACGATCTCGCAAAGGCGGGTGTTTGGTATACTCATTCAATACCCAAGGAGTTTAATATGCCAACAAAGCATCGAATTCAAATCATCGCCAGCATAGCCGTTCTGGCAATCAGCGCGCTGGCGTGCAGCCTGGTAACAACCCAAAGCCCGGAGGTTGGGAGCGCGCCGACCAGCGCGGTGGCAGAATCCACACCGGAGGCAGCGATTGCCGCCACCAGGGCAACCGCCGCCGCGAGCGAGTCCGCCCCACCGGCTGAGGGCGAAGCCCCTCCCGAATCACCACCCGCCACAGGGGATATTCAACCCGCCGCGGCGCCTGCCATCCCTGATTGTAACGCGCTCGACATCACCGCCTTTAATGCAATTGTCAACGACACGTTCAACTTCGTCATCCAGGATCAACTCAACAACTGCCACTTTGCCACCGATAGCGGCTATAATTTAATGCTCGGCGGCGGCAAACCTGCCAGTCTGGGTGAAGTCAAGGATCTATTCGACAGCACCTTTGGCGCGCTGCCCAACTCCACCTGGGAAGCGATCGATAATTTCTACCTGGGCATGGCATTTTCATCTGTCACAGTGACGGCGCAGGGTATCTCAGCCAGCGGACATACACTGATGATCGTCGCCGCCGGACAACCGGATGGCGACCCCGCCGCGTTACAGACGCTTTTCACCGATTTGGCGAAAGAAGCCGCCCGGCAGTTAAATCAGCAATTCTGATGAATCAAAGCTTTCGCTGTGTCGTGATGACTTGAAATATGGTACTGCTGAACGTATAATCCATTTTATGAAATACAAAAAACCGCGCCCGGACATGGGGTTGATACTGCTCTCGATGGTATTCTTGGCGTTGAGTCTGGTGGGGTGCACCAACAGCACGGACGAAATGGCGACCCCCACGGGCACGCCAATTCCGCTGACGGCCTTTCAAACCCCAACGTCATCCCCGCAATTGGCAGAAGGAATCAATGCTATTGAGGGTACCGCAACGCCTGTGCCCACGGCCACGGCGACGCCATTTTTATACGCCATCGAATCGGGCGACACACTGCTCGAAGTCGCGCATCGATATAGCATTACGCTCGAACAACTGCTGGCTGCCAACCCGGGGATTGACCCCAGCTTTCTAATTGTAGGAACTGAAATCATCATCCCTACCGGCGATAGTGTGCTCTCCGGGTATCCTTCTCCGACGCCCATCAGCTTTGATCTGGGCCAGCCGGAGTGCTATCCGGCAGCCGATGGCGGGTTGTGGTGTTTGGTGGTCGCGCGCAATTCACAGGCACAAGCGCTTGAAAATCTCTCGGCAGCCATTACCCTATACACAGCCAATGGCGAAAAAATAGCACAGCAACTTGCAATTTCCGCTTTAAATATTCTGCCCCCCGGACAACAAATAACCCTGGCAACATTTTTCGCGGCCAATATTCCTGCAGGCGTTACGGCACAGGCCGAACTGCGCAGCGCGCTGCCCGTGGATGCAGCCAGCCAAAGATATATCGACATCCAAATCCAGACAAATAATATTACGATTGATAATACTCAAGCACACATCCAGGGCATCATTCGCATTCCGGGCGGCGATGAAGCGCCGGAGGCTCATCGGATTTGGCTGCTCGCCAACGCTTATGATGCAAATGGGAATCCGGTGGGGGTGCGCAAATGGGAAATCAACGCGCCAACCGCCCCGGGGAGCGAACTCGCCTTCGAGATCACCGTCTACAGTCTGGGGCCAGCCATCAGCGAAGTGCAAATTCTCGGCGAAGCGCGACCGGCCGAAAAATAAAAGCGTGCGGAGTTTTCACTCCGCACGCTTTTATTTTTCGACAATTCAATATTTTAGGGCGAACCCCAAATCAGGAAGAAATCTTGCAGGCAGGTTTGCTGACCACTATTGGAATTGACGCAAACTTGATAATCGATGCGCGTGCCATGCGGCGCATTAATCGGCTCCAGCGCGATCGTGGAGAAACCATCACCGGGACGAGTAGCCGCAAAAGTATAGGAGCGTTGTTCGCCTCCGGGGAGGGTCAATGCGATCACTGGAGAAACGCCACTCAGGGGCTGGTACCCATCCGAAACATAGACCGAAATCACTTGCGACGCATTGGGAGCCACCAAACTGTAGCCCTCGGAAACCGTGAGCATCAGCGAGCCACCGGAGCCAGCCGTTTCGCCGCCGGGCGTTTCCTGATAATAGCGCGATTTATATAAATATCCCAAAGCGGTGGGATGAACCTGCAACTCTTCTGCCTTATTCGGGAAGTAGTCCAGGCACATATTGGCAAAACACTGGCGATAGACATCGTCGCTTTGCGGAGAATATTCGGTAACCGGCGCGCCAGAAAGTTCGTAGCCTGAATTCTCCATGATAAAGCGATGGAATTGCTCAGGGACATCAAATGCGGTATTGAAATCTGCCCGCACGCCCAACATGGCCGTAATCGGACGCAAGGCAATTCCGCCGGGCCTCGCAGGGTCGGAGATGACCACAACATTTTCGTAAATTTGCTCTTGCGTGCTATCGGGAGCCAGGTACGGCAAAGAAAGCGGCTTTCCAGTGAAATCGGGCGACAAGCGTTCGAGCGCGTCTGAGAATGGAGTCACCACAATGGAAGGCAAATCAGGCGCAGCTACAGGGGGGATGTCCACTGAGCAGGCCTCTGCACACAGCCATGCGCCATAATACATGAGATGCACAACATTGGGTGGATCTGTCTCTAACTGGTAAAAGCCCAGGTTTTCAAAATACTGCTCAATACCCCCGCGAGCTTCATTATAGCGTACAGAAGTCAACGGAACGCCGACAAACCGATTTCCGCGCAACTGTTCGTATAACGGCAAAAAGCCTGCATAGATATCATGCCCACCGGGCGCAGCCGGATTTGTGGTCGGCTCGGCAATTCCCAATCTGCGGCCAATGGATGCCAATGAGTATTGATTTGTGCTCGGGTCATAGACCATCAACACATTCGCCGTGTATTGGTATTCAAGTCCATTCTTCTCGAATTTCGGCGAAATAGCTGCGCCAAGCACATCACGGCCGCCCAGTAAATCAAAGAGTTCACGGAAACGCGGATCAATACCACTGGCCCCCAATGCACCCATACCACTAACCGAAGAAGCTCCCCCAGAAGCTGCCTCAACGCAAGCAGTCAGGCTCAAGCTAATGAGCATTAGGAATAAGGTTAACAGCGTTTTTCGGTACATTCTTAGAATTGTGGTGTGTTGTCGGAATATATCCATTTTTGCAACCTGGCAATCATAACTAACAAGCAGTCTCAGACCCAAGGCTTTGCGTCCCTGATTTTCATCAGGTTTGCCTTTATATTTGGCACTTCACGATTTGCAAAGTTCATCGAAATATTTGTGATCTACCGACAAAAATATATTTCCCGTGGGAGTAATTATATATTTTTTTCGTAAGTAATGTAAGTCGTAAAAATTAGACACTTGATGTAAATTCGAGATAACAAAATAATAGACTTTGGCAATAATATTATAATAATAATATAAGCCACAAAATACATCAGCAGCTTGTAAATATTTATCTAAACAAAGTGTTTAATTTTCCATAAAACTGAGACGGAATGCCGTTTATGGCATGTCTATTTCAAGCGCATAACAATTATACACTATGTTTGCACTTTAAGAAAAGAGTGGGCATGATCTACCGAAACCGGGATAATTGGTTTGAGCAAACCGTATCCTGGAAGGAAGAATCATGCCCAAGCCAATTGTATGCCTATCTGAACAACTC
>Ga0233437_1007443_pt1 | contig 10582 bp, 7 predicted proteins | sample SI_122_August201_FD_182714 | JGI IMG/M metagenome (GOLD analysis project Ga0233437, IMG submission 182714) | Seawater microbial communities from Saanich Inlet, British Columbia, Canada - SI_122_August2016_200_MG | ecosystem: Environmental > Aquatic > Marine > Inlet | place: Canada: British... | reverse complement strand
GCGGACTGACCCGGTCGTGGAAATCCAGCTGGCCTTTGCCGAAGCCGAGCTTTCCGGGGCCTTCGAACGCAAAGAGGGGGGCGGCCTGCGTGGACCCGCGTTCGTCGTAGCCGAGAACCCGAAAGAGAGCTCTGTCACCTGGCGGGTTGAGATTCCCCGCGGCGGAGACTACTACCTGTGGCTGCGCCACCTGCTACGAGGCAAGGGCGGCCGCGGCCCGGACGTTCGCCAGTCGGTACGCGTCCGCGCCAACGGTGAAACGGTCGCCACGCTTGGCGGGGGGCGGACGGACCTGAACGTCCGCGACAGCCTGCTCGCAAAGGACCACCCCATGGCGCCGCAGGTGTGGACGTGGGCGTGGCCGGGGACCTCGAACTTGGCCGCCACGAAACTGCCTGCCGGGGAGGTGGACATCGTCCTGGACCAGCTCGCGCCGAACGTACGCTATGACGTGCTCCTCATCACCAACGAACCGTCCTTCTATCCGCAGGATGGCCGAATCAGACAACGCTGATGGGCTTCCGGCGTCGATCCGGCGGGCAGGCTTGCTCCCGATGTAGGCTGGGTCTCCCGACCCGGCGGCCCCGGCTCTAAGGAAGTTCCTCAATACGTCGGATTGGCACGATGACTGGCTGACCACCAATATCGCCGCCCTGCGTTGGCGGACGCCCCCGTTCTTCCGGCATTGGGACCGGCTCGCATCACCGCGGTGCGACCTTCACGTCGTAACTGAACACGACCGGCTCGCAGCGGAAAGTCAACGCCTCGCCTTTCTGCGTGAACGTCGTCTTCTCGTCGCCCGCCAGCACGGCGGCGATTTGGGCTCCGGCCAGGCCAAAGTGATCCAGTCGAAGCGTGGTCGTAAACGCGGGATGCTCGGGCAATGGGATGAGCGCCACGCCCGTTCCGGTGCGCTGCACCCGAAAGGCGCCGTTGGTGACGGCAAAGCCGAAGTCGAGTTGTCTGCGGTCTGGATTCCAGCGTTCCGGCTGGATCAGCTCGGTCGGCGTGGACGGCGCAAGCGAGAGGGCCGATTGGCCGTCCGCGTTGCGCTTCACCGTCACCGTGCCAAGCCAGATGGGGGTGTGAATCGCGACGGGCGGCAACGGCCCCGTCGAAGGCTACGCCGTCGTCGCTCGTGCGGACATTCCCGATGCTCAAATTCCGGCGCACGAGGACGTAGTCGATCACGTCATCGGGTTTGGCTGCCCAGAGCTTGCCACCGGAGATGTCAGTAAGCTTCTCGAAGCGACGCGTCAGGTACTCCGGCGTGAGGCACTTGTGAGCCTGCGGCACGTTCCACATGCAGAGGTGCGACGTCTCGTAGACCCACGACTCTGTCACGAAGTCGAGCGTCAGGTCTTCCGTCTTCATCTCCCGTGGCCAGCCGGGTCTGGGACGGAACCCGTCCGACGCGACCACGCAGTTGCCGATCTGGTACAGATCGAAGCCCTCGCGGTTCGGCCCGCCCTCGACGTATGCGCAAGCAAGGTAATGCTGCTTCACTAGGTCGATGACGGGTTCGTAGTTGTGGGTGTCGTTGGGGATGGTGAAGACACGCACAGGATGATCGATCATGTCTTCGAGGCGGCACTTGCTCCAGACGACTTCGCGATAGAGATCCAGACCGGGTTGACACGGGTAGCTGTAATGGCTCCAGGAGTGATTGCCCACACCCCAGCCCTTGCCGATCAGGAACTTCAGCTCGTCCGCGCTCATGTGCACGAAGCCGTTCATCGAGCTGCCGAGCGCGTGTCGTTGCTGCCCGAGTTGCCCGGCGACCACGTCCACGTGACCTGGAAACCCGAACTGCTCGTGCACCGGCAGCGCGTTCGCGAGCGCGTCAACCGTACCCTCGTCATAGGTCATGGAGTAGGCGAACGGCGCGTCGTTGCGCCAGCGACAGATCTCGACACTTGGGTTGTCTGCGTTCATGTCAGCTTGTTCCCTGTCATTGACACTACCGTTGGCACCGATGACTGGGCTCGCGCACGCTGGCGGCTTTCGTGACGAAGTGCATGAATAGATCAGGCTCGACGACGGCAGCAAAGTACCCCCGTACCTGAGTGGTTGCCACTGAGGCTTCCTCGACCCCGGATAGGTGACCCGCAACCACGGCGGGTGCCGGTTGATGTCCAGACGGCCATGACTGTTTCAGATCCAGACGACCTCGCACCCCGGGTTGACTTCAGGAACCGTGTCCCCGTAGATCATCTGGCCCTGCCAGGTTGGTCCGCGTACCTCCTTGAGATACTCTGGCGGTATGGAATGGCCAGCTGTTCCAGACTACTTCGCCACTCCCAGCCCTTCCGTATCTTGTCGAGCAACTACCTGCTGTAGTCGCGGGATCTGGTGAGGCGCTACAGGGCATCGGGGTCGGCCTCTGCTCAGGCTTCGCCTTCGCGGTCGAACCAGGGCCTGGAAGTTGCCGTTCGCTGATGCTCACTCGCGCCCGGGGGCACGCTGTCTCGCCTACGGCTCGGCTCTCATCCAGCCGCCTCCGGGGTTCTGTGGTCGTGGGATTTGGCGAGACGGCGGAGGCCTCCCGTATCACCCTCGACGAGTGCCTCGCGTTTGGCGCGTGACCAGCGCTTGATCTGGGCTTCGCGTTGGCGAGCCCGGGAGAAGGTCTGAAATGCCTCGGTGCGGACGATGGCGACAGGCGGATCGAGCCTGGTCGTCCGGCTTGCTTCGCCAGACAGGTGCTCCTGCCAGCGTCGGTCGAGGTCGGTTGTGGCACCGACGTAGAGCTGGCCTGAACGGAGACGGAGGATGTAGAGGCGGGCTGGCATCCCGTTCTCTCCCGTGGTCAGAGGCATTCGCGCATCAGTACCGCTTTCTCTCTCAATCTGCCCCCACCAAGAGACTTGAGCAAGTCCTTTCCTAGTCGACATGCCCCGGCCCATTCGACGCGGTCGTAGACCTTGAGCACGCGAAGCACGCCGAAAGGCCCTTCGACAGGCTCAAGGTCTTGACGACTCAGGGCCATTTCTCCGCGTCTTTCACTCGCTCAGCGGCCGAAGGGCGAGTGTCCCTGCAAACACCGCAGGCCCATTCGACGCGCTTCGCTTGCTCAGGGCCATTTCTCCGCGTCTTTCACTCGCTCAGCGGCCGAAGGCCTTGAGCAAGAGAAAGGGGCACTCAGCCGACGGCTGAGTGCCCCTGAACGCGTCGAAATGGCTCCGGCGGCTGGATTGACGTTCCACTTTGCTCCACTGCCGCTCCCGCTGTGCGGGGTCGGCCTCTGCTTCGGCTTAGCCTTCGCGGTCGAACCAGGGCTGGTCTTCACCCAACCGTCGCCAATCAGGCACAAGAAAAACGCGCATCCTGGGTAGGATGCGCGTTGGTGCCTGAATGGCTCCCCAGATGCAACAACCTGCGCGTCTATGTACCAACGCCTTATGACTCTGACGCCCCTTTTTGGCGGTTTTCTTTGCCCTATCACATGCAGCTTGAGGGACGCTACCAGACGGTTCAATTCGGGCCGAGACTTCCGAAGCTCCAGGACCTGAGGAAGGTCACGCAACGACAGCTGCTAGACGCCACAAGGGTCGCGCTGAGGGAGCGCGAACTGGCACACCAGCCTGACATCGCGACCAGGGCACGCAGGTACGCCGACACGCTCGCCCGGAATCCGGAGCTGACCAAGACGCAGCTGGCTCAGTACTTGGGTATCTCCCGGATCCGGCTGTTCCAGATCCTGAGCATTCTCAAGCTTCCCGATTCCGTGCTGGACTTCATCTCGGCGCACGACTCACCCGCACACAAGACAGTCCTGACCGAACGCCGGTTGCGTCCGCTGACACGGATGGCCCAGGAAGCGGAGCAGTTGGCCCGGTTCCGGGAACTGTCTGACTGCGCTGTCCCATGACACTTGAAGGCACTCCGGAAGCGGGTGCCCACAGCTGCCCCGGCCCGAAACCACCCGCCAACGAGCCACCAGAAGCCCAACTCTCCCCCCGACGACCCGGGGCAACTGCCCAGACACAGCCGCATGAGTTTTCGAGCAGGACGGGTTGCACTCGGATGGAGTTTTCGGGAGGGACAGCTTGTCGCAACCGCGGGACATGGGCAGGTGCGCTGTGCCCTCGACGCCCCGGTCCCGGCCTCTCAGATCTGTCCCCATGGTCACCGGACGAGACTCGGGCCCTCAAGTGAGCGTTCCCACCCGAGATCCCCGATCAGAACGCCTCATTCGACCGGCGGACGAGTCTATTGACCCTACGGCTGGCCGCTGCAAAGGCGGCACCGGCAAAAGATCGCCGCCGACCGATCCCCGGGCTCGGATCGGTGAAGGAAATCCGTTCCCTTATCATTCGGGATCTCTCAATATCCTGAGAATCGCGACAGGTGCTACTTCGACTCGCCCCACATGGCGTCAATCAGCTCAACGGTCTTCTCCACAAGGACTTGCCCGCCCTCGGGGCCTACTCCGCGATCGACACTATAGCCCCCTCCTTGGACCGCCACGGCCGTGGCCAGATAGCCGCTGTGCTTGCAGCACAATTGAACCACGAACGTCTGGAGCGCCTTACTTCCGGCCTTGATGCGGAGCCCGTATTCGGTGAACAACTCGAAGGAGTTCGTGCATACGACGACGTCGCCGATCCGCAGCACGTGCAATTCCATTTCGTGCATCGGCTTCGGGTCGGTCTCCTGCGGTCGCATCGGAAGTTGGACCGTCTCCACCTTGTGCATGACAGGAACGTCCGCATGGCGGTCATCCTTGACGACCTCGTAGGCATCGTCCACGGCCCGCACGATGCGGCGAGCGATCTCATCCATACGCTCAAGACCCCTCAGACGCCTCATCCGTTCCTCGGCCGCCTTGCGGTACATCAGGTGGGGCGACTGATCGCCGGCCGCACCGCACATGGCTAGTACGCACAGATCGGCCCCGTACCGCTCTTGCAGGGATTCTCTCACCGCGTGCCAAAAGTCGGCGTTCACGGCCCGACGCGATTCCACTTCCTGCGATGGACAGGACACGTTGACGGCGATGGCCACAAGCGTACCGGCTTTGTTCCAGAAGAATAGCGTGCCTACGTCGTGATCTGCGTAGCCTTCCAGGCCGCGGAACGTCGGCCCGTCGGTCGGGCCATACATCTTAGCCGAGCCGTCGGCATAGACGACTCGCCGGTTGTTGGCGACCATGGCGTGACTCAGCCCCCACGTGACGCTACCCGGCGCCCTGTCTTTCCAGGCTTTGACGATCGCCTTGGCCGTCTTTTTTGCGAAGAAATCGCGATACTCATCAACCTGAATGACTCCTTCTTTCGGGATTTCCCGCTTGCCCAGCCGCACTTCCGGAGCCGTGTGGGTATGCGTGGCGAAGAGAAATATCTTGGCCGTGTCGAGATCGGGAAATTGCTTCGAGACTTCCTCACGGACAAGCGTCAGGAGATCGGCGGGAATGATAGCGATATCGCACGAAACCATGATCGCCAGATCCAGGGACTCTTCGCTGTCGCGCGACTCGACGACAACGACGTTCGCCGCGATTGGCGACTCTATTCCAGTCGAGATTCGCAGATAGCCCTGTCCGGCCAAAGACGCTGGCTCCTCGGGCGAGACATCGGTACTCGCAACCCCGACGAACAACTCAGCGCCCAAGATGGGCGAAGAAATGGTGAGCACAGCCATCAGAGTGCAGATCGTCCTGAAACTAATAGGAATTCGCTTCTCATCCACGGAACGGAAGGTAGAGCGGTGTTGCGGATGACGCAAGGAATTGGGCGAGAATTGTGGTGTGTGAGACCCGCAGTGGTGCCGGATCGGGCCCGGCCCGGCCCGATCCGGCACCACTGCGGGGACGTCCGGGGGTATGGCAGACAGAAGCAGTCCGGATCGGGCGTTTCGGGACGCGTTTCCCCGTGCCCTTCGGCGTTTGAGCTCAGAGGGCCATGAGGAACTCGTTGGTGTCAACGTACTGCAGTTCCAGGTCGAGCTGCTCGGGCTCGTCGGGTGCCGGCGGGGCACGTGAGGCGGGGCGGTCCCACAATCCAAAATGCCTCAGGATCTTCTCGACGACAATGGTCCTCCGGCGGGGTGTTGGGGCGGAGCCCCGCCATGGAACGGCTGTGAAGAATCTACTTCAGCTTCTCGAGCATCTCGCCGATCTCGAGCCGCACCGCATCGGCCCGGCCGCGGTCTCTCGGGATCTGCCATCGCATCGCGGAGCTGTGGTACTCTGAGATCGTGGCCCCGGGCGCTGTCAACACCCGGTTTGCCGCGCCGGCCAGCAGAACGCGTGCGGCGGCCAGCAATCCATGTCCCGGTCGACGCTTCTCGAGATCCGTAACGGCATCGCGCAACATCGCCAGGTACTCGAAGTCGCCGACACTCTCGCGGATAGCCTCCATGTGCTTGCCCGCCGTCGCTGAATCCGGCCCCAGGAACAAAGGCGTGTAGGCAGCGTTCTTCGGGATGTAGTCGTTCCACGAGTGCCCGCCGCCTGTGCTCCCAAAGGCCCAGAAGAAACTCCCCTCCCCACCCATCTGGAACACGCTCCAGGCCTGCAGACGGTAGTAGGCGTATGGATCCAGGATTCTCGTCGGGCCCCAGCAGGAGTATAGGTAGAGTCCCCGGCCCTTCCGGACTTGTTCGCGGTAGAAGGGAATCACCCCGGCATCTTCGTCTGTCATCAATGACGGGCGGTGGGGACAGAGAAAATCCACTGCGGCCAGCAGTTCGGGGGTGTTCCGTTCCGCCGGTCGCGTGCCATCGTCCCAGATCGACACCTTCGGCTCCGCGGCCTTGATCGCGCGCGACCAGGCAATGATCCTCTCATCGTCCTCGACCGATCCCGATTCGTCCACAAGCAGAATGAATAGCCGGTCCGCCGGGACGCCCAGGGTCGCGAGATGCTCCACCCAGAAGTTGATCCAGGAACCGACTCTCGTAGCGAAGAGAGGATCGTCGATCTTCGTCCCGGCGATGGCGTTCCCGACGCGGCAGAAGACATGGTAGCGCCGGGCATCAGGCCAATTCCGGACCCAGGCGTCGAAGCTCCTCGTACTGGGCGGCTTGACAAGCTTCCCAACCGCATCGAACTCACCATGGCCCATGGAATCACTGGTCGCCCAGGGCGAGTCGACGAAACGGCTCTGCAGGTGAGCGATCAGAGCTGCGCGGTTCTTGTGCGTAACCCCATACAGCGCGCCGTTGGTGTACGCCCACCCTCCCACATGCAGCCGCGGCCGGGTTGGGAAGTCCACGCCGTAAACACGCAACGCAACCGGCACGAGCAACGGTTCAGGCGTCACCCCGTTGATCACCAGGCGACCGCGATGCATGCCGGAGCTCAGACCGTCGGGCGTGATCCAGAACCAGACCTGTCGCGTCATGCCGGCGGGAAGGGATATCTCGTAACTCCCACCGTCCGGAACCACCTCGGGCAGAGCCGCCGCGACCAGAATGGACTCCGGGGTGTCGGTCCAGGCGACTTCGGCAACCTTCACGTACTCTGGTTGCGGCGCTCCGGGCAGGTCGTCGAAGGTCAACCGCGCCCGGAACGGCCCGTCCGTGCAGTTGGTGAGGTTCAGCGTGACTGCCCGCGTCTCGCCTTTCATCGCAGCCACCTCGATGACGGGGGCGGGACAGGGATCGGGAAGATCGGTCGGAGACAGGTAGTCCCAGGGATTCGCACGCCAGGCAATGACGGGGGCCGCGCCGCGCGCCGCGCGTGCCGCACCGGCGAGAGCATAGACGCGCTCGTGCACGGAGTTGAAAGGAAGCACGCCGTGAAATGTCTTCGGGTCCACCGTCGGGAGGTCGCGGATCGCACTCCCCAACGTCTTCGCCTCTGCCTCGAAACGGCGTCGGGACGCGGCCGGCAACTCCACGGCCGCCAACATCGTCTGGACTGTGTCGAGATCCCGACCGACGCGGCGCTTCACATTGACCATGAACGGATCGGCGTCGAAATACTCCGGAGGATAGTTGGTGGCGATACCTGGCAGCGGCAACTCCTTGAGGGCCTCGTCCCCGCGATGGATCTCGATCTCATCGGCAAATGTGCAGTTGCCCACGGGGGTGATCAGGAGTTTGACGTACCGGCCGTGCGCGCGCAGGCCGTCGGTCTGGAACCTGTGCAGGGAGTAGTTCCCGTGTGTGGGGGGCTCAGACTTCTTCGCACTCAACTGCACCAGATCCCCCAGCGAATGATAGGCCCTCCCGTCAACACTCACGAGGATCTCGATCTCAGCGGGCCACTTCACCCCGGCAACCCCTGCTGCCGCGCTGAAGACCAAACCGCGAATCGGGTAGTGAGCACCCAGATCCAGAGTGATCACCAAGTCCTCCATGCGCACCCAGCCCACCGTGCTCTTCTGAGTCCAGAAGTAGCCTACCGTGTATTGGCCGTCGGTGAGTTGAGTGCGATCGCCTGGATCGGTGCAGAGCGGATAGCCCGGTGTTGGGTGAAGTGTGTAGGCCTTCCCGCGTGCGAGGTTCTCATGCATGATCGCCGCCGGCTGTTCGGTGCGGAGTGCCTGCGCTTCCCGCGGGGTGATCACCTGCACGTCATCCAGCCAGACCGTTCCTGCCGGGGCGGCGCGTTCCGGTGATTGCAGGTGCGCGACATCCGCCCACAACTCCACAACCGCCTCCCCGCCAACGCCCGTACTGAACTCCGCGAGATGGCGTCGCCACCGTCCGGGAGTGTCGTCACCAGGAAGACGGATCAACTCGACGCCTTCCGGTCCGGCAAGGCGCAGACGGACCACCGGCTTGACCGCGCCGTCAATCTTCACAGCGCCAACCAGGACGAGCTTGGCGTTGGCGGGCAGCGTGATCGTCTGCGTGACCGGGCGGATGCCTCCAACGGATCGAGAGCGGAACATCAGGGAGTCGTTGCCGCTGTGACCATCCGCATCCGTACGGCGCCATGGGCTCTTGGCCGGCACTTGCCAGGGCGCAAGTGGTCCGTCCGGGCCGGGCCGAGACGCGAACCCGTCGTTCCGCACAACGGCCTCCGCGGCTGTCAACCCGGACAACGGGGACATGAGCAGCCCCATCACAGCCGTGAGTATCAACACACGCAAACCCCGACAACGCCGATCAGTCATTCCTGCATTCCTCAACTTGGATCCCTGGACACGGTGGTCTTTCATCCGCGGGCCGCGGGCTAATGTGCAGTCCGGTCTCGCCTTAGGCAAGCCCGAGAGACAACGTCGACATCCGCAGGTGAGAGACAAGTGGGCATCCTTGGATGCAACGTGTCACTGAGCCGATGCGCCGGACTGTCGCGGTTGAAGATGCGTCTGGAGGAATTGGAGCATCCGCTCGAACACGTAGTCGTTGACGACCTGGGCAAGATCCAGACCGTGAGGCCAGCCTTCGAGCCGCTCGTATCTGTGCGGGATACCGGCTTGCTTCGCCGGACACGTGCTCCTGCCAGCGGCGGTCGAGGTCGGTCGTCGCGCCGACATACAACTGCCCGGAACGCAGGCGGAGGATGTAGAGGCAGGCGGGCATCTCGTTCTCTCCCATGGTCAGCGGTGTTCGCGCATCAGGGCCGTTCCCTCTGCCAATCTGCCCTGGCCGAGAGCCTTGAGCAAGTCGGGGGCCATTTTCCGCGCAACTCGCTCAGCGGCCGAAGGCCCCGGCCACCCGGTACGCCCATTCGACGTGGTCAGCTTGCCTTTCGACAAGCTCAAGGTCTTGACGGCTCAGGGCCATTTCTCCGCGCACCTTGCCCAGCGGCCGAAGGCCTTGAGCAAGAGAAAGGGGCACTCAGCCGATGGCTGAGTGCCCCTGAACGCGTCGAAATGGCTCCGGCGGCTGGATTGCCACTCCCTTTGGTCGTTGCCGCCACTCACCCGCTTTGCGGGATCGGGCAGCCTCTGCTCAGGCTTTGCCTTCGCGGTCGAACCAGTGCCTGGCTCTCATCCAGCCGCCTCTGCCATTCAGACAAGAAAAAAGCGCATGCTCAAAGGAGCATGCGCTGTTGTCTGAATGGCTCCGGCGGCTGGATTCGAACCAGCGACCAAGTGGTTAACAGCCACCTACTCTACCGCTGAGCTACGCCGGAACAGTGTTCGTTGGTCTATGATCAACGAGCCCATAATTTAGGCTGGGTTTGCCGGTTGGCAAACTCTTTTGGGTCGAAAACTGCGCGAGAAGGTGGGTGGGTTGAGTCGGGGTGCACCTGCGGGTCCGCGTCTCTTCTGGGCCGGAACTCACCGGTAATGGCTCAGTCACAGGTGGAGGTCCTCTCGGTGGTTGAGCGAGGCGCTGGTCTCCACACCTGTCCCCGACCGTTGGTCGGCGCGCCAGCGGTGGCGGCCGCGTTGGGGAGCGGTACCTCCGCTCCCCAACGCACTCACGTGGGGTCCGGGGAGACGAGTCTCCCCGGCGGGGTGCGGGGCTGACCCCGTTTCCAGACCCCACCCGTGACTGAGGCATTACACTCATCGCAGGTGGAGGCTTGATACGCTTGCTTGCCGACCTATGGTGTCAGGCTTGCCCAATTCCGGGCGTCTGAACATGACGAGGCGTCTCTTCCGTGTCCCAAGCCACTGACCAACCCAAGCATCGTCCCGGCGGCGTTGTGGAGCTTCTCGGCATCGCGTTGCCCATG
>Ga0233437_1007439_pt1 | contig 10586 bp, 7 predicted proteins | sample SI_122_August201_FD_182714 | JGI IMG/M metagenome (GOLD analysis project Ga0233437, IMG submission 182714) | Seawater microbial communities from Saanich Inlet, British Columbia, Canada - SI_122_August2016_200_MG | ecosystem: Environmental > Aquatic > Marine > Inlet | place: Canada: British... | reverse complement strand
TTTTACCATATTCTTTTTATCGCTATAAAGTTTGAATATACTATAAAAGCATTTAAATTATTGCAAAAAAATAAGCGCTGTTATAATCGCTTATTTTTTTGATATATTATTTCAATATTTTAAATCAAATTATCCATTATTCAGTAATTCTTGCAAAAATCATTCTTCCTGCCGATGTTTGTAATACACTGGTAACCATAACTTTTAATGTTTTCCCTACCTTGCCTTTACCATCTTCAACAACAATCATAGTGCCGTCATCTAAATAGCCGATTCCTTGGGTTGGTTCCTTACCATCCTTGATAATTTGAACTTCCATTGTTTCACCGGGAAGAGCAATAGGTTTAACTGCATTTGCCAAGTCGTTGATGTTTATTACCTCTACTCCTTGAACAGTAGCAACCTTATTAAGATTAAAATCATTAGTTACAATCTTCCCGCCGGTTTCTCTGGCCAGCTTTAGAAGCTTAGAATCAACTTCCATATTATCACCGTAATCAGTGTGCTTTATTTTAACCGCTTTGTTTAAATCTTTTTGGATCATATTCAAAACGTCAAGCCCTCTTCTTCCTCTGCTTCTTTTTAAATCATCAGCAGAGTCAGCAATATGTCGAAGTTCAACTAAAACAAATTCTGGGATAACAAGTGTTCCTTCGATAATACCCGTTTTACAGATATCATATATTCTGCCGTCAATAATTACGCTTGTATCTAAAATCAATGAACGATTGCCTAAAATACCAGATTTCGAATTCCCGCTCCGTTTAAAAAGTGTATTTATATTAATTTCGTTCTTCCTTTTTGTCGCTATGTTTATTCCCAACGATGCAAAAGTTATATAAATAATCACATTAATGGACAGGGTTATCCATGTTGACGGTATATTGTTTATTAATCCAGTAAGTAAAAAAGATATCAGCAAACCAACAATCAGTCCAAAAACCCCCGTCACAATTTCTGCTAGAGAAAGAGTCGCAAGTTTTTTTTCCATCCCCTTAACAAACTTTGTTACGCCTCCGATCACCAATGGTGAGATTATAAAAAATATAATTCCGAATAATAGTGAAGCCGCAATGTATATAAGTAGGTTTGCCCAAGGCGCCAATATTTTCATAGGGTCTGCAGCTGTTGTACTTAAGATCCTATATATCGCTGCATTAATACCTACTCCTGCTGCAAGCCCGGCAACAGTCAGCCCGAGCCTTGCTAGTTTTTTTGTCATACTTCTTCCTCCTATCTTAAGTAATTAATAATTCTATAAATATTCATTAATAAAGGCGAGAAATACGACTCGCCCCAAATTTTCTGAATAGTTTATACCTATGCAAGTTCCCTTTAAAGCGCTAAGAAACCATATCTGTGATCTTTTTCTCCAAATCAGAAGCTTTTATGCCCCCGACAACAGATAACTCAGATACTAAAATCTGCATCGCAGTTATAAGCATCTTTTTTTCACCGGAAGATAGCCCTTTGCGTTTTTCGCGCAAAACCAATGTTTTAACAACCTCAGCAGTCTCAAAAACACCACCAGTCTTTATTTTGTCCATGTTCTCACGATATCTTCTATTCCAATTTGTAGAATCTTCAACTTCTATCTTTCCTTTGAAGCTGTCCATTACTTTGCTGTAATCTGATTTAGAAATTACTTTTCTAAGTCCAGACTTAGCTACGTTGTCTACCGGCACCATAACTTTCATTCCGCCAACTTCAAACTTTAAGACATAATAACTCCTTGTTTCATTCAGTATATGTCTGTCTTCAATCTTATCAATAATCCCTGCACCATGCATAGGATATACGACTTTGTCTCCAATATTATACATCAATTTCGCCTCTTCTCTCTATGTAACATGATAAAGCAATAGCCACGATTTGTCAATCTGAATGGATATAAAATCATTAAAAATATCCTTATTCGAGTGATTACTCATTTGTATTATGTAAATTCCTTTTTTAGTACAAATTTCTTTCTGTTTATACTCACTAATTCTATAAGTTCATTGTTAAGTTATCAGGTTTTCATCCTCTCGTTATAATAAAATTTACGAAAAGCTTATTATAAAATTCCATTCGTTTTAAGTAGACGATAGCGTGTTTCCATGCTATTATATAAGGCGAAATCAGTTTATTATTGAAAGGTAAAATAGTTATGGAAAGATTAACGATTGTTATTCTTGCCGCAGGGCAAGGAACAAGAATGAAATCTGATCTCCCCAAGCCACTACATAAAGCAGCAGGAAAACCACTATGCGAGTGGGCTATGCTTGCATCAGAAAGTTTAAGCAACGAAAAACCAATTTTAGTTGTTGGAAATGGCGAAAAAATGGTTCGAGATCATTTTAAAGATAGAGTATCATATGCTATCCAATCAGAAAGAAAAGGAACTGGTCATGCAGCATTAATGGCTAAAAAATATTTTGAAGGCAGTGACGGTCTTGTAATGATTATTGCAGGAGATATGCCTTTACTTACTAAAGAGACGCTAAATAAGGTTTATGAGGCAGCATTAAAACCTGATGTATGTGGATCTCTTCTATGTGCAAAAGTTGAAGATCCAAAAGGATATGGCAGACTTGTAACAAACTTTGAGGGATATGCATCCAAAATTGTCGAAGAAAAAGATGCTGATGAGGATATAAAAAAAATCAATAAAGTTAATGCTTCAGTATACTGTATACGTGCAAGATTGCTTTTAGAATGTTTAGAAAATTTAAAAACGGATAATGCACAAGGTGAATATTATCTAACTGATATTATCTCTATGTTACATAAACGTGATGAAAGGATTGTTCCTGTTATTACTGGTGCAGCAGAATGCATTGGTGTAAACGACAGAAAACAGCTTCATGATGTTTCTAAAGTTTTATATGATAGAAAATGTGCACAAATGATGATAGATGGCGTTACATTGATTAATCCTGAAAACACTTATGTATCCAGTGAATCAATCGTAGAAAATGACGTTATTATATACCCAGGAGTTACTTTAGAGGGAAAGTGTATAGTTAAAAAAGGATCAACTCTCTTCCCAAACAGCAGAATTAAGGACAGCATTATAGGCGAACGCACAACTGTAGAAAGCTCTGTTATATTGAATAGTGAAATCGGAGATGATTCAACTATTGGTCCTTTTGCATATCTTCGCCCAGGAACGAAAATCGGCAGCAAATGCCGTATAGGTGATTTCGTTGAGGTTAAAAACTCTATAATAAAAGATGGTTCAAAAGTATCTCATCTTTCTTACGTTGGTGATGGTGAGATAGGAAAAAACACAAACGTCGGTTGCGGGGTTGTTTTTGTAAATTATGACGGCAAAGAGAAGTTTAAATCAACTGTCGGTGATAACTGCTTTATCGGCTGCAACACAAATCTTATTTCTCCTGTTAATTTAGGTGATGGTTCTTATATAGCCGCCGGCTCTACAGTCACGGAAGATGTTCCTAAAGATTCTCTTTGTATTGCAAGAAGCAGGCAGATCATTAAAAAGGATTGGAAGAAGAAACGTAAGTAATATTTAGTTTTTTGTTAGGTTTATAATTTTACATATAGAAAGGCATGGAATGATTACTCGAGGAACTGATATAAAAATTTTCGCTGGAAACTCTAATCCTAAACTTGCAAAGGACATTGCAGACAGTCTGCTTCTGCCTCTTGGAAAATCAAAAGTTTCTAAGTTTTCGGATGGAGAAACAGGGGTCAACATTAAAGAAACTGTTAGAGGCTCTGATGTGTTTGTTGTCCAGTCAATAAGTGACCCGTGCAATGATAATCTTATGGAACTTTTAATTATGATAGATGCATTTAAAAGAGCATCAGCCGGAAGGATAACCGCTGTTATTCCCTATTATGGTTATGCCAGACAGGATAGAAAAGTCCAGGCAAGAGATCCTATTACTGCTAAATTGGTTGCAGACCTTATCACCACTGCCGGTGCAGACAGAGTTTTAACAATGGATTTACATGCAGCTCAAATTCAAGGTTTTTTCAATATACCGGTAGATCATCTTTTAGGGATACCTGTTTTGGCTGCTCATTATCTTAAAAATGATTATATAAAGGAAGATGTTATCGTTGTTTCACCTGATTTAGGCAGTGTAACCAGATCAAGAAATTTTGCAACAAAACTCGGACTGCCTCTAGGCATCATCGATAAAAGAAGACCAAAGCCAAACTCGGCAGAAATAATGAATGTTATCGGAGACGTAAAAGGAAAAACCGTCATCATGCTTGATGATATGGTGGATACGGCAGGCACAATAGTAAAAGCATCTGAAGCACTTTCAGGCCTTGGAGCAAAAAAGATTTATGTTTGTGCAACACATCCGGTACTTTCCGGAGATGCTGCAGAAAGAATACTCGATTCACCGATTACAGAATTTATATTCACAGATACAATCCCCCTACAACAAGAAAAATCAAATGATAAGATAAAGATTTTATCCGTGGCACATATATTTGCTCAAGCAATAGAAAGGATTTATGAGGATCAGCCTGTCAGTATTTTGTTTGACTAGCTTTTTTAATTATTTAATATGATAAGAGATACTGTTTTTTTCGACTTAGACGGCACGTTACTGCCTTTAGACATGGATGCATATGTAGCAAAATTTTTAGAGCTTCTATCAAAGCTTGACTTTAGTGAATTAGAAGGCAAAGCATTTAATGAAGATGTTCTTAATAAAGCCTTCCAAGATATGATTAGCAGCAAACACCCTGATAAAACTAATGAAACCGCTTATTTTGACAGCATAGAAAAACACACAAATATTAAGCGTAAAGCTGTTGAGCCGATTTTCATTGATTTTTATCAGAATCATTTTCATAAACTGAAGTTTGCATCAAACAGAGAGCCTGCTGCTAGAAAAGTTATCGATATATTAAAAAGCAAGGGATATAAAATTGTATTAGCGACAAATCCTCTCTTCCCGAAGATAGCAACAAAAACTAGACTTGGATGGGCCGGATTAAGCGAAGACGATTTTTCTTACATCACTACATTTGATAACTCTTGTTTTTCAAAGCCACACCTAGAATACTATTTGGAAATTCTAGATAAGCTAACATTGGATGCAAAGTCTTGCTATATGGTAGGAAACAATATAGAAGAGGACCTTTGTGCAATTAAACTTGGGTTCAAAGCATTTTTGTTAACTGATCATATTATTGGAGATATCCGAAAGGCGCCAGAATGCGAAAAAGGAAATTATTTAGATTTAATAAACTGGGCAGAAAGTCTGCCAAAAATTTAAAGTCTGATTATTACGTTTTTGGTCTAGGCAACATCGGCATAAAATATGCAAATACCCGTCATAACGCCGGATTTGATGTTTTAGATATTGTTGCACAAAAAAATGAAGCAGATTTTGATATTCACGCACATAAAGGTGCTTGTGCTAGATTTAACCTTAATTCAAAATCGATTTTATTGATTAAGCCGCAAACATTCATGAACAACTCTGGTCATTGCGTTCTATCATTCGTAAAAAAATATAATATAGATTTAGATAAGATTATCGTTATCTATGATGATATCGATTTAAATAAATCTGCGCTTAGAATTCGAAGCGGCGGAAGCGCAGGGACTCATAATGGTTTAAGATCTATCATTTATCATTTGCAAAGAGATGATTTTATGAGAATTAGGATAGGGATAGGCAGACCTGATGACGAAAGAGATCTGATACCTTTTGTCATAGGGCATTATCCGAATGAAGATTTAGACCTTATGTTTGATTGTTACAGCAAAGCAGGCTTAGCCGCTCTTGAAACAGTAAAAAACGGTATCACTTCAGCTCAACAAAAGTTTAATTCTAAAGGAATTTGAATAAAGAACCAGGAAAATAAAAGATGTATTCAATTATCAAAGAAAAGATAAAAGCGCAAAAAAACTTTTTGGAGTTTGCCGAAAACTTAGTGCAAGGAAAAAGTTCTTTTTCGCTGTTTGGGGTTAACGACAGCATTAAACCCTTTTTTTTAGCATGTCTTAACGAAAAGTTCAACATTCCTATAATATTCATATGTAAAAACTCTAAGGAAGCAAAAGCCTATTTCGAACAAGGTTATTTAGAAGGCTCGTCCTACTTCCCTCCTAAAGACATGGAGTTTCAACGATTTGATGCAAAAAGCAGAGATGATGAAAACTTAAGAGTAGGAACATTAAAAAGATTAGTAAAAGATAAACTCTCTGTCGTATTCACAAGTTTTGATGCGCTTCTTCCTAAGCTTTGTCCTGAGCAAGTTTTTTCTAAAAGCATATTAACAATCAAAAAAGGTCAAACTTACAATATCGCTGATTTATTTAAACGATGTATAAAGCTTGGATATATGCCGGAAAGCTTAGTCGAAGGCGAAGGTGCTATTGCTAAGCGTGGAAGCATTTTAGATATATATGTCCCATCAGAGCATGCCTACAGAATTGATTTTTTCGGTGATGAGGTGGAAAGCATAAAAAGCTTTGATCCTTTAACCCAAAGAACTAAAGCAAGCATATATGATGAGATCACAGTTTCATGCGCAACAGAATTTGTTTTCGATGAGAACTATTTAGATTCTGCGATAGCAACTTTAGAAAAAGAGATATCAAAGAATCCTAATAATGCTTTGTTTGAAGATTTAGATCATATTAAAGAAGGTAAGACTTTTGAAGGAATAGAAAAATATCTATACGCATTTTATAAAGGAAGCTCGGTTTTTGATTATGCAAAAGACTGCATTGTAGTTTTTGATTCTGAAGACTTAGCGAAAAAGGAAGCCGAAGTTTTCTTGTCTGAATTTAAGCATGACCTTTTAGATTTTTTACATTCTAAAGAAGCCACTAAGAACCAAATAAACAATTTATTCGAGATAGAAGAAATATTAAGCCATAGCGAACGCTTTAAAAGAGCAGAGTTTTCAGCTGTTAAGAAAAGTCCTGATTTTAAAGGAGCTAGAGAGATTGTATTCTCAATAAAATCTCCTAACTCCTATCTTGGCAAACTCGACATATTTGCGAATGATATCAAGGTAAGAATTGCGCAAGGCTACAGTGTTTATATTTATACCGGTGATGAGAGAAACAGTAAGATACTTTTAAAAGTTTTAAGCGCAAAGAATATAGATTTGCCGATTTCACAAAAGACTGTAGACAGCAAAGGTGCAATAATCCCCTATTCACTTGAATCCGGAGCAGAATTTTCTGAAAGCAGATGCATTTTTTTCGGCGAAAAAGACCTTTATGGATTTAGGAAAAGACGGGAAAAGACGCAGAGTAGTGAAAGTTTGCTTGATATATTTACTGATTTAGATGTTGGTGACATTGTTGTCCATGAGCTGCATGGAAGAGGCAAATATCTCGGTCTTTCGACTATTGCTGTTCAAGGGAAAAAAAGAGATTATATCCTGTTAGAATATAAAGGCGGAGACAAGCTCTATATTCCAACAGAGCAGATTGACAGAGTACAAAAATATATAGGCGGAGAAGCCCCAAAACTTTCTAAGCTTGGCAGTAAAGAATGGGATTTATCTAAGGCAAAAGTTTCAAAGTCAGTGAAACAGCTTGCTTTCGATTTAGTAAAAATATATTCAGAAAGAACAGTAAATAAGGGTTATGTTTTTTCTCCCGACAGCGGATGGCAGGAGGATTTCGAAACCAGCTTTCCTTTCCAAGAAACTGATGGTCAGGTTAAATGTATTAGCGAGATAAAATCTGATATGGAAAGCAAAAAGGTAATGGACCGCCTTTTGCTCGGAGATGTGGGCTTTGGAAAAACTGAAGTTGCGATGCGTGCATGCTTTAAAGCTGTGTATGACCAAAAACAAGTTGCGATTTTAGTCCCTACAACTCTGCTCGCCCGGCAGCATTATGAAAACTTTAAAGATCGTTTTTCTGGTTTCCCTGTAAAAATAGCTCAGCTTTCTAGGTTTGTACCGGAAGCGAAAAAGAAAAAAACACTTAGATCATTAGAAGAAGGAAATTTGGATATATTAATCGGCACTCATGCCCTTTTAAGCGAAAGAGTAAAGTTTAGTGATCTTGGGCTTTTAATCGTCGATGAAGAACAACATTTTGGAGTTGGGCATAAAGAAAAAATTAAAAACTTAAAGCGAGACGTTGATGTGTTAACCTTATCAGCAACGCCGATACCTAGAACATTGGAGATGTCTTTAATAGGAATTCGTGATTTGTCTATGTTAAAAACACCGCCTATCCAGCGAAAGAAGATTAAAACCTATGTAATGGAGTATTCTAAACAGCTTCTTTCTAGATCTATTACACGTGAAATTCAACGTGGCGGGCAATGTTATTTTGTATGTCGAAGGATAAGTCAAATGGATTATCTTTTAAACGAACTTAAAAGAGCCTGCCCCAATGCAAAAGTTGCCTTTGTACACGGACAGATGAATGAGAGAATAATAGAAAACACGATGATAGATTTTTGCAACGGTGATTATGATGTACTTTTATCTACAACAATAATAGAATCCGGCTTAGATATCCCAAACTGCAATACCCTTGTTGTTTATGAAGCTGATAAATATGGGCTGTCACAGCTGTATCAGTTAAAAGGAAGAATTGGAAGAGGAGATGTAAAAGCCGTTTGTTATCTTACTTATTTAAAAGGTGACTTTGTTAGTGATGTTGCTAGAAAACGACTTGATGCAATAAACCAAAACACAGAGTTTGGTGCAGGGTTTAAAATTGCTATGAAAGATTTAGAAATTAGAGGTGCAGGTAATCTTTTAGGCCCAGAGCAAAGCGGACATATGGCAAGCGTTGGATATGATATGTATTGCAAGCTTATGAAAAAAGCAGTATCTCAAGCCAAAGGTGAAATGGCGATTGAACCTTCTGAATGCAGTGTTGAATTATCTGTTGATGCATATATCCCTCCTAGTTATATTGATGATGATGTTGTAAAAGTTGAAGCATATAAGATGATATCTGCAGTAAAAAATACAGTGCATGCTAAAGAAATCCAAGATGAATTAAAAGACAGGTTCGGTCCTCTGCCTTTGTCAGTTAAAAATTTAATAACAACTTCGCTTATTAAATCTTTTGGAGAGATGGCCGGGCTTTCAGTAATATCAAAAACTGAAAATAGTTTTAGGTTAAAATATGCTGATGAAACTAGAGTTGATTTTAATAAGCTTATGGGGATTATGGAAGAATATAAACGTGATGTTAAGCTTATGGCAACCGAACCCCCAACAATTATTTTCATGCCGAAACGCATGGCGGTTCAAGAATTGTTTACATTTTTAAATCGTATAACACGTTGCATAATGTAAATATTTAAAGTATAATTGTTTTTGTGTTTTTTAAGGAATTAAGATATATACTTATTGGATACATTTCTACGCAAATCGAAAGGAAGAAAAGATGAGAAAATTAACTAAAATTATTGCTATAGCCCTTATTTTGGCCTTAGCATTAACAGCAACAGGATGCTCTTTAGTATCTGTTGATGAAGACAAAGATAGAGCACAGGTTATTGCAACCGTAGATGGTACTGACATAACAAAAGGCGAAGTTATGGACACAATAAGCATGAATGCAATTGCTTATGGTTATCCTGCTGATTATTTCTTTTCTGAAGAAGTGGCAGACCAGCTTGAAGATATAAAGCGTTCTGCTTTGGATCAGGTTATATTAGAAACAGTTATTGAAAGCAAAGCAAAAGAGCTTGGATTAAATGAATTCTCAGATGAAGAATTAGTTTCTTTTACATCTCAAGCCGAAGAATATATCACATCAGTAAAGGGACAGTTAGAACTTCAAGTCGTTCAAGAATTTGAGGCTATGGGTCTTACTGCTGAAGAAGCTGAAGTAAATAGTGAAGTCCAAAGAAGACTTGATGAATGGCTAGCAGGGTTTGCAACCACAGAAGAAGAGTTCCCAAAGCTATTCAAAAACGAAGAAGTTTTCTTAAGAGTACAAGATTATTTGTTTGGGGATATTGAGGTTTCTGAAGAGGAAGTTAAATCTTTTTATGACACTTCACTTAAAGAGCAAGAGGAAGCACTTGTTAAATCACCTGAATTCTATGAATTTTATATTCAGGCTGGGACATTGATGGTTTATGAACCTTTTGCAACAAACTATGTTCGTCATATTCTAGTCAGCATACTTGAGGAAGACCAAGGTCTTTCTACTGAGGCACAATCTCTAAATTATTCAGCTGAAACTGATGAAGAAAAAAATGCAGCAATGTCGATTATGGACCCGGCATTTAAAAATATATTGCCTAAAATAGAAGAGATACAGCAGAAAATCGCCGATGGAGAAGACTTTGGCGCATTAATAGAAGAATACGGCGAAGATCCTGGAATGGAATCTAACCCTGAAGGCTATGCTGTTAAAACCGGCGAAGGCATATATGTTCAAAGCTTTGAAGATGCTGCGATGGCACTTACAACACCAGGCCAAAAATCAGAGCCTGTTAAGTCATTCTTTGGATATCATATATTAGAGCTTATAAGTATAGATCCTGCTGGAGCTATCCCTTATGAAGATGTTCAAGCTTCAATCCAACAAAAGCTTCTAAATGATGAACAAACCAAAACTTGGACAGAAAAAACTGATGAATGGGTTGCGGCTACTGAAGTAG
>Ga0233437_1007438_pt1 | contig 10589 bp, 5 predicted proteins | sample SI_122_August201_FD_182714 | JGI IMG/M metagenome (GOLD analysis project Ga0233437, IMG submission 182714) | Seawater microbial communities from Saanich Inlet, British Columbia, Canada - SI_122_August2016_200_MG | ecosystem: Environmental > Aquatic > Marine > Inlet | place: Canada: British... | reverse complement strand
TATTAAAAATCAATCAACGCTTATTTTCCAATAAATCGTTTATATTATTACTGTTTATCCCATCCAGCCTTTTGCTCCTGATGCAAACCCACTATTTTCACCAGATAGAATATAATCTGGGTTTTCTGATGGTTTTGCTCTATTTCCTGATTTCAATACTTGTACAGAAAAAAAATATCCGCCTTTTTGTTTTGGCACTGTTTCCATTATTTTATTATCTGGTCGGTGCTTATGCCTGGATTTTTCTGGGAATGTACAGCCTTTACAATCTGTTTTTTGAAAAACGTATGCTACGATTTGTTTATCCTCTCTTTTTAGTAGGCATAGCTACAGTTTCCTTTTTTGTTTTCAAGGAAATTTTATTTCTGCAACCAAGCGAACAGCTGATCCAATTTCCTTTACCAATTGTAGATGATAAAAATCACAAGTTTATTTTAGTTTTACTAACAGGTTTATTGGTATTGTATCCGCTACTATGCAAAATCGCTTTTCTAATAAAACCAAAAAGGATAAACACAAGGCCTTTTATTTTGATATCGGCCTTAATAATATTTTCGATAACGATTTTATTCTTATCTAAATTTTATAATTCTCAAACTGCGAGGGTGATTCAACTACAAAAATTGGCTTTCGAAGAAAAATGGAATGAAGTACTTGAACTGCACGAAAACTATCCTTCTGAAAATTTGATTGGGCAATATTTTTACAATATAGCTCTCTCAGAAACAGACCAGCTTTGCGATAGATTATTTAACGGAAGGCAGGATTTTAGTGCTAATTCACTTGTTTTGCCATGGAGTAGTGAGCACCTCAACTGGGGAACTTACTTTTTTTATTCAGTTGGTCTGATAAACGAAGCACATCGTTGGGCTTACGAAGAGATGGTAGTTTATGGTCTGCGGCCTCAAAATATTAAACTGCTTGTAAAAACCAATCTCATTAATGGAAACCTGGAGATGGCAAATAAATACATTAACATTTTAAAAAAGACAATTTTTTATAACGATTGGGCAAAAGAATTTGAAGGCATACTTAATAATCCCGGCCTCATTAAGTCTCATCCCAAATTGGGAGAGAAAATAAAGATCCTTCCTAAAGAAGATTTTTTCATTCAAATAAGCGACCCACAAAATAATATCCCTTTGCTTTTAAAGTCAAATCCAAACAATAAAAAAGCATTTGAATATGAAATGGCCTGGCTACTACTCACCAAAGATGTAGAAGCAATTGTAAATAATATCAAAAAAATGAAAGAGTTGGGTTATTCCCGGATTCCACTGCACATTGAAGAAGCAGTTTTAATTTATTTCAATAGTAAGGGGCAGTTTCCCGACCTTGGCGGGCTTTCGATCAGCAACAAAACACAGGTACGTTTTCAAGAATATGTGGCAACATTTAAAAGTATCCGGCAAAATCCTTCATTCGGAAATAAAAAAATGGAGGAAAATTTTGGCAATACTTTTATGTATTATTTTCATTTTGAATAACGAATTGAATAGTGTATTCAATAAAGTCGGCAATTTTTTAGAAGAAGCACCAAATAACAAAACTCAGATTGAAAGAATTTTAAAAGAAAGAGGCTACAAATGCAGCCTCTTTTTTTATACTCTTTTAAATTCTATTATTAATAAGAAGGATCTTGCTGCAGTACATCCTGGATATCAAGTTGAGATTCCGGCAATGGCCAATAATCATCTTCAGTAGGATTATAAACCGCGCCAGTCATAAATGCCCTGTATTGTACATCCGCCGCAATAAAGGCGTTTAGTACAGCATCATCAATACCCCAGCGCCTGAGATCGAAAAATCTCGTGCCCTCCATAGCAAATTCAAGCCGTTGCTCAAGCCTTACAGCTTTAATGGCTTTATCAGCTGATGAAAAAGCATCAGCTCCTGCCGGGTAAGGTTCCACTTTATAGTTTGCTGCTGGTTGGGTCCAGTCAACCACTATTTCGCCAGAAACGAAAGCGGTAGTCGAAACAAGTCCCATTACAACATCACTACTTTTAACACGATCGCGAATTTGATTAACAAGTAGCCGGGCCTTATCGAGTTCCCCGTCTGCGACTGCTACTTCAGCTCTCCATAATAATACATGACTATAACGATACGCCCTGAAGTTCCTACCATTATCCCTGCCATTTCCATAAACATTTAAAGAAAAGTTCTCATATAAGCTGCTGAATTTTTTCTGCATATAAGGTCCACCATTATCTTGCTGCCTGATCCATGACTGACCTTCGCAAATTCCCCAGCCTATGAAATCAATTCCACGACGGGAGATAGTCCAATCAACACGGGGATCGAGCAAATGATCTGTAGGCTGGAATTCTGCGCTACTGGCTACGCCCATATCGTTGGCAAGGGGTACACGATCTGCCATTTCTAAAACAGGCAAACCATCATCGGTAACCTGGAAAGCCTCAAAAAGGTTTTGCGAAGGTTGGTAGAATCCCCATCCAATACCTGCAGGACCAGATTGGTGGGCAACCGCACGATTTAATACCAGTGAAGACGAAGAACTTCCACTGTTGGCTGCCTGTATTTCAAAAATGGACTCTGCATTATTCTCAGTAGTCATATTGTAATTGTCGTAATAATTACTGACTAGACTATATTTTCCACTGCTTATAATATTATCCAATAACGATTTAGCCTGTCCTAATTCATTCTGATACATATGAGCCTGAGCCTTTACTGCCATGGCAGAATATTTAGTGACCCGGCCCGGATCTCCCAGAGGGCTTGTTTCGGGCAAATTGTCGATGGCAAACTGTAAGTCAGCCTCAATCTCATCCCATCCTTCAGTGTCATTGGGAATTTCTTCAGGAACCATATCTTCTCCAAGCTCAACCTGCGTGAGGATATAAGGAATTTTTTCAAAAATCTTTGTTGCTTTAAAATGAAACCAGGCCCTTAAAAATTTAGCTTCTCCTTCCATTTCCTTTGCACGGCCTGCTTCAATGGGACTGTCACTTTCTTGAGCAGCCCATAAAAATTCCAATACCTGATTCGTTCGGGCAGCCCCGTCATAACAATCCTGCCATCTGTCGCGCATATATGCATTAGACGGTAAAGCCTCATATCTTTCAACGGCATTAAAATTATTTTGGTCGCCCGTTGATGTACCCTTGTAACCATCATCAGAAGCACCCGATCCGTAAGTCCAGTCAGTTGCCATAGCTCCGCCAAATCTGCTACGCCCCTGAAGGGTACTATAGGAAGCAATCAAAAGCGCTTCTAAACCTTCAGGTGATTGCATAACACTTCCGGCTGCAGCCCCCGGAGGTTCTTTTACAAGAAACTCATCATTACAGGAAAACATTATCATCATACTTCCTGTTAGCGCGATAATTAATATAAAATTGAATATTTTCTTCATTTCTATTTTTTTTTAATTATTAACAATAATAACATAATGGTTAAATACCAATGTTTACACCAAAGGTAATTTGTCGTGGCGTAGGCCATGCTCCTCTGTCAACACCTAAATTTGCCCCTCCAACATTTACTTCCGGGTCTAATCCTGAATATTTAGTTATCGTAAATACATTGGTTACTTGTCCGTAAACTTGCAGGTTTCTAAATTTATTACCCAAAAGATCGTTTAAATCGTAACTCAACCTCAAATTTTCCATACGCAGGTACGAACCATCTTCTATAAATGCAGAAGAAGGTTGCTGGCTGTCTATATCATCGCCTTCGGCTTTAGGTAAAGTAGCATCCAGATTATTAGCAAGGTATGGGCTTCCCCATGATTCATAAAGCCTTTCATGGCTTCTTCCACCCTGGAACTGAACAAAATCAATAAATCTTCTCGTGTAGTTAATCATGTCATTGCCATAGCTGGAATAAAACTGTGCCACTAAACTAAAATTCTTATAACTCACGTTGAAGTTTAACCCTGCGGTAAAATCAGGATGCGGGGATCCAATATAAGTCCGGTCATCGGAATTAATTATTCCATCACCGTTTATATCAGAATATTTGTAGTGTCCCGGTTCATTATATGTCCCTTCAGCTCCAAACGCTGTTGGCCATGCAGCAGCCTCAGCCTCGGTTTGGAAAATACCTTCAGACACATATCCATAAAATTCAGGGAAAGAAGTCCCCTGTTCGCTTCGTGTATAAATCATTTCACGATTAGATTGCCCTGACAAAAATTCACCCTCTTCATCAGAAAGGCTAACAATCTCATTTTTATAATGCGAAATGCTAAAGTTAATATTATACTTTAATTCGTTATTTAAAGCACTATTTACATATCCCAATTCAAAATCAAATCCCTGGTTTTTCATTTCACCAACGTTAACAGAAGGTGCTGAAGCCCGACCCAAAACCATTGGAATCTGCTTAGGATAAAGCATATCTGATGTTACACGTTGCCACACATCAAACGAAAAATTCAAATTATTAAAAATGGCTCCATCAACACCAAAATTGGTAGTTTTTGTGGTCTCCCATTTTACGTCAGGATTACCAAAAGTTGACTGATAGAAACCGGTGGCACCATCAGTGTTATTAGCACCACCAATAGGATAAAATGAATTATTGTAACTAATAGCGAAATTGGTATAACTGTTATAATTACCAATACGGTCATTCCCGGTTGTACCATAGCCTCCACGTAGTTTTAATTCATCTAACCAGTTTCCTGTAGATGCCATAAAACTTTCTTCTGATATTCTCCATCCTGCCGAGAATGCGGGAAAAATACCGTAAGTATTGTCTCCACCAAAACGTGAAGAACCATCGCGCCGGACGACCCCTTCGAACAAATATTTGTTTGCAAAAGCATAATTTAAACGTCCAAACGTGGAAAACAGACTCCATGAATTCATACCACCTGCGTTATTAATACTTGCCAAACCTGTGGAAAGCTGCATATAGTTGATGTCTTTTGAGAAAAACTGCGATCTTGATGCATCAATATAATTATAAGTATAATCGATTGCCTCAGAACCTAACATTACCGTAACAGCGTGTAAATCGGCAAAAGTTTTAGAATACTCAAGTGTATTGGTCCAGTTCCATTGCATACTAAAACTAGCCCCTTCTGACAATGAAGCATATTTTCCTCTTTCCGCCTCAGCCACTTCAACAAAACCAGGATTTCTGGAATGACGTGTGGAATAATTAACACCAAAAAGGGAACGAACGGACAATCCTTCCATAATGTTAATTTTGATATAAGTATTTCCACTGACATTCATTCTTTTTGTAAGATCATCTTTACTAGAGTCAAGAAGGAATACCGGATTTGTAGCATTACCTGTTCCTTCTGCTCTTGTTCCCGCATAACCTCCCATTACATCTAATACAGGTATTATGGGTTGCATACGGTATGCCCACGAAACAATCGAACCTTCAGAATTGTCTCCCTGATGACCATAATCCTGGCTAAAAGTTACGCCGATTTTCTCACCTATTTCAATCCAGGGAACAGGATTAGTAGTAATATTTGAACGGAGATTAAAGCGATCAAAACCAGTATATTTCATAATACCTTCTTCCAACATGTAACCTACCTGAAATGCATAATTGGTGGCTTCACTACCACCGGTCAGATCAACAGTATATTCCTTGAACTGTGCATCCCGATCTGATTCTTTCATCCATTCGGTACCTATTTTATTAGCTTCCATAATAAGGTATGTATCAGTACCATCCTCGTGAAGCATCTTATCATCATACAAGCTGAGATCTACAGTTGAAGCTCCGGCAGGCCTAATGTAATTTGGGATAACAGGTGTAGGGCCGTTGCCATACAGTGGATGTGAGGCTGTAACTCCATCGTTTTTTGCCTCTAACCAGAGCATCTCGCCATATTCCTGTGTATTAAGCAGATCATAGTAATTAGTATTTCTGCTAATACCTTGTTTAACATTAACATTAACCTGGGCCTTTTGATTTTTACGGCCGCTTTTTGTAGTAACAAGTATTACCCCATTGGAAGCCCTTGCACCGTAAATGGCTTGTGCAGCGGCATCTTTCAAAATAGAAATGGACTCAATGTTATTGGGGGTCACGCTTCCTCCCGGTACACCGTCAACTATCCAAAGCGGATTGTTGTCGTTAATTGTACCAAGTCCGCGAATACGAATTGAAGCACCCGCTCCGGGAGTGTTAGATTCCAGGACCGTAACTCCGGCCACAGCCCTTAAAGCCTCAGAAGCATCTATAACAGACATTTCTTCTATGTTTGTTGCGGTAACGGTAGTAACAGCACCTGTAACTTCTCCAGCCATACGGGTAGCATACCCAACGGCCACAACCTCTTCCAGGCCAATTACATCGGCTTCCATAGTTACATTAATTGTTGTTAGATTTCCAATCTCTATTTCTTGCGAAACCATTCCAATGTATGAGAAAATGAGTCGGCCAGCATCGACAGGTACCAATAAACTGTAGTTACCATCTACATCGCTAACTGTTCCAACTGTGGTTTCCTTTACAATAATGGTTACACCAGGCACGCCAACACCATTCTGGTCAACTACCTGACCCGAAATTTGTTTTTGCTGTGCTTGTGAACCCAGAGAAAATGCCAATAATACGGCAAGGATTAGAAAGGTTAAAAAACCTTTTAAATGATTTTTTTCCATAGATTTTTTGATTTTTTTTTGTTTTGAAAAGAAAAATTGTAATTCAATGAAATTCTAAATGAAAGACTTTAAATTTTCCATAGGCAAGTTGGATTTAAAGTTAGTAAAATCGGTTTTTTTTAAAATTCCTCGGAAGATACGGTTTTAATCTCATTATGTTTACCATAAAAACATGTTGAAGAGTATGTTTTATGAAATTATTTGAACAAATTTAATTTATATTGTCAGCAAAGTAGATTAACATAATAAATTTCATCCATAGAAGTAGGCGCTTTTTATCAGAAGCAGTAAAAAACTAAACTCTAAAAACGAATAAACCCAAAATATAAATGTTCAATTTTGAGAATTGGGATTTTGGTTATTGTTATTTATAAGCTAAAAGCTGGACAAGTTTGAATTTTGTTGTTTGCCGTTTCCTAAAAACTTCACCAGGTGAAGGAAAGTCACTGGGTGAATAAAAAATATAAAGACAAGCACAATTTAAGGGCATAACTAAAAACTCATTTCTTTCAAAAAATGAAGACAATGAATAATATGCAAGGCATAATTTTCAAGAATAGCAGTAGCGATTTCAAAAAATTATAACCCAGTCAGATTGTTTATTATTTTCGTTCCTGTAGGTTTTTCAGAGTTTTTAGAGATGCCCTTAAGTACTTTGAAAATTTTCGTAATTCTGAAAACATTTGGATACTTAAAAACAATAAGCATTTTAATATGTTAAAAAAGACAAACAAATGCTTTGTCATTCTTTAAAAATTTAATTCCGGTTCAAATATGTAAGAGCGTGTAATTTTTTTTCAGGAATGAATACAATTTAGTGAGTTACATTGAATACCTTTGAAAGAATTTAAAAAAAATGAGATGAAAAAAATATTTTTAGTTATTGTTGCACTGATCATAATTAACAGTGCATTTGGTCAAATCAACGCTAAACTGATGCGTTACATGGATGTTTCAGAAACCCAGATAACTTTTGTTTACGGTGGCGATATTTGGGTGATGTCGAAAACTGGGGGTACCGCCATTCAGTTGACCCACTCTCCCGGAGAAGAATCGTGGCCACGGTTCTCCCCCGATGGGAAACAAATTGGATTTACGGCCAGTTACAACGGTAATTCCGATGTTTTTGCAATGCCGGTAACTGGCGGTGTCCCAACACGGATTACATATAATTCTTTCACTGACAGAATGATTGACTGGCATCCTAACGGGAAACAGATACTTTTTGCATCGACACGTGAAAACGGTGTGAGCCGGCTCAGCCAGTTTTTTCTTGTTGACAAGAAAGGGGGTTTCCCCGAAAAACTGGCAATTCCTTACGGCGAGCTTGCAAGTTTTTCACCTGATGGAAACCACTTGGCTTACATAACCAAAATAACTGAGAACTACCCATTTAAAAGGTATCGGGGAGGATTAACTTCCGATATAATTATTTACAATACCAAAACAAATACAACAGAACGCATCACTACCGACGAAGCCAATGACGGCAAACCGGCCTGGGCGGGTAATAAAGTATATTTTCTTTCTGACCGCGATGAGAATATGCGTTTGAACATTTGGGAATACGATACAAAAACAAAAGAAAAAAAACAAGTTACCAAATTTGAAGATTTTGATATCTCATTTCTTTCAGCAGGTCCATCGGAATTGATATTTGAAATGGGAGGCGATTTGCATTTAATGGATTTGACTACTCAGAAATACAAAAAAGTTGTAGTAAATGTTATTAGTGATTTATCGGTAGAAATGCCAACTTCAAAAGATGTGAGCAAGCGCATTTCGAATATGACCGCATCGCCAGGTGGGAAACGTATTATTTTTGAAGCTCGCGGCGAGTTATTTAATGTTCCGGTAAAAGAAGGTTATACTTTGAATATTACAAAATCGAGTGGCGCATTCGACCAAAATCCTGCCTGGTCGCCCGATGGAAAAACCATTGCCTACTGGAGTGATAAATCGGGAGAATATGAAATTTACCTTCAAGACAATGAAAATAAAAATGAAGCCAGAAAATTAACAAAACGAGGAAAGGGATTTGGGTATAAATTATACTGGTCGCCCAACAGCGAAAAAATTGCATTTATAGACGAGACAAACAATATATCAATAATCGATATTAAAAGTGGAGAAGTTGTAGTTGCAGGAAATACTTTATGGAACACCGGGCATGGAGCACGTTTTGGATTTCCAATATCATGGTCGCCCGATTCAAAATGGATAACATTTACACAAAACCTTGACAATGCCAACAGTGCTATTTTTGTGTACAACCTGGAAGAAAAAAAACAGAATCAGGTAACTAATGGTTTCTACTTCGACAATTATCCGGTTTTTAGTACTGATGGAAAATATCTTTTTTATTTAACCAACAGAAGTATGAACGCTGCTTATTCTGACATGAATGACGGTACCTGGATTTATCCAAATGCAACTCAAATTGCTTCGCTTAGTTTAAGCAAAAAAACAACTTCAATATTGGCTGCCAAAAATGATACTGTGGAGATCAAAGAAGAGAAAAAGACTCAGGACAAGGCTGAACCAAAGGAAGATGAAAAAAGCAAGGAAGAGGAAGATGGGGTAAATGTTGAAATTGATTTCGACAACATTGAAGCACGCTTAATTCTTCTACCTCCAAAAGCAGGAAATATTTCCGCATTAATTCCCTTTGAAGATAAATTGGTGTTTTTACGCCGCCCAAATACAGGTTCAGGAGAACGCTCTTCTTCATTGCATTTTTATGATCTGAAAGAAAGAGAAGAAAAAGCTATAATGGAAAATGTTAGCCAGGTTGTGGCTACTGCCGATGGAAAATCAATGCTGGCAAACAGCCAGGGTAAGTATGGAATTATTAAACCTGCACCGGGACAAAAAATCGAAAAACCAATTCCAACTAATGATTTGGTTATGGATTTAATTCCCAAAGAGGAATGGCGACAAATTTTTATGGACACCTGGCGACGACACCGGGATTTCTTTTACGACCCAAATATGCACCAATTAGACTGGGAGGCATTGCGCGACCAATATTCAAAACTAATTGAAGATGCACGAACACGTTGGGACATTACCAATTTGCAGTTAAATCTTGTATCTGAGTTAAGTGCCGGACATACTTATGCCAATGGTGGCGATGTGGAAAGTTCGCCATCGAGAGGTAATGGTTTTCTTGGTATAGACTGGACACTTGAAGACAAACAATACAAAATAAAACGCATTGTAAAACCAGCTGAGTGGGACACTGAGGTTCGTTCACCGTTCGACCAACCTGGAGTTGAAGTATCTGAAGGTGATGTAATTTTATCGGTTAACGGAATAAAACTAAATCCTGAACAAGATCCTTACGCAACATTTGAAGGACTTTCAGGAAAAACAGTTTCTTTAAATATTTCTACAACAGGTAAAGATGAGGATGCAAAAAATTTAGTAATTAAATGCTTGTCGGGTGGTCAGGAAAGACAACTCCGCTATTTGGAACATCTTGAAAATAATCGCAAAATGGTTGATGAATTGTCCGATGGCCAATTGGGTTATATTTATATGTCGAACACTGCCGGTCGTGGCCAGTTGGAATTAGTTCGTATGTTTTACGGTCAGTTGGACAAAAAAGGATTTATTCTGGACGAACGTTTTAACGGTGGTGGGCAATTAGCCGACCGTTTTCTGGAATTGTTGCAACGCCCTGTAACGTATAATCTGCACTGGCGACACGGAAAAGACCACACCAACCCTGTTAAAACAAATACAGGCCCGGTGGGAATGTTAATCAACGGCTGGGCTGGTTCAGGAGGCGATGGGCTTCCATGGGCGTTTCAGGAATTGGAAGCCGGCCCAATTGTGGGAGAACGTACATTAGGTATTTTAGTTGGTCCGGCAACCGGTCACATGTTAATAGACGGTGGTTCTATTACTGTGCCGGGAGCAAGACTTTACGACAACGATGGTCATTGGTTTTGGGAAGGCGAAGGCGTTCGGCCTGATTAT
>Ga0233437_1007436_pt1 | contig 10591 bp, 10 predicted proteins | sample SI_122_August201_FD_182714 | JGI IMG/M metagenome (GOLD analysis project Ga0233437, IMG submission 182714) | Seawater microbial communities from Saanich Inlet, British Columbia, Canada - SI_122_August2016_200_MG | ecosystem: Environmental > Aquatic > Marine > Inlet | place: Canada: British... | reverse complement strand
TACATAAATTTTATTATTCTCTGGCTTTGATAATTTTGATACACGATAATCATAATAAGTATTCACATCACGGTATTTTAGATTGGAATAAACCACTTTTGCATTAGAATAATGTCTTAATAACCTGTCTCTCTCCACTCCTCCTTGAACTACCGTATAAATTGGATCTTGAACGTTTGCTATAAATTTATCAAAAACAAGAACATTAAGGTCATTAACACTTAAATTCCAGTCCGGAACTTTCTTATACTTTCCTGTGTAAAAATAAAGAAATGGTTTATGCTGTTTATTACCTAATGTAAACGCATAGCTGAAATTCCCGATAAAATATCCCGGAGTTAGATTACCAATATCTGCAATGGTTTCAGAAAAAGAATGGTGCGAATTAATAAACTTATGGATCACAATCAAGTGCGCATTGAAAATTATAGTCACAGTAAGAATCAGCGGCGCCACCCATTTCTTGAGAGTTATTTTCTGAAGAGTTACCAGTGCCAGCACAGACACAATAAATACACTGCCAATAATAAAATAAGAATTTCTTGATATGCCAAACCAATTACTTATCTGATAATAACCATGAATTTCCAGCAGTTTTGCAAGAAAAAAAACATATATCAGTAAACCAGAACCGAGAATAAGCATCATAACTGAGAACAAAACACCGCTTCTTTTCTTTAAAACTGAATTCGAAATAATCGTTGTTAAAAAAATATAACTTAAGATCAACACAGGGAGATATATTATTAAACCTTTTCTATAAACAAAGTCCGAAATAAAAATGCTCTGTAGGATATATGAAATTAGAAAAATCAAAGATAATGTTAATACTTTATTTGCCGGTGATTCTTGTTTGACGTCAATAGTCAACATCGGCAACCCCAGTAGCCCGAAAAAGAAAAACACTAACAATGCTGGAGAAACAGATAAAAAATTTGTCGAGAAAAGTAGCGCTATTCTTATCACTATATCTATCAGGCTAAGACTGTTCACTCCTCGCTCGCCACTCGCTACGACAGCGCCAAAACCTTGTAGTAATGATACGTTGTGAAGCCACTCGTACAATCCCAGCCAAATCAGTACAACGACAACGCCTCCGCTGAAAAAATTTAAAAGTGCGTGTCTATGGGGCTTTTGAAGCAGCACAAGGAAAGCAAAAAGGGGTAGAAACAAATTATATAAATAAACAAAGACGACTGAAAATGCAGCAAGCACTCCGACCCAGAAAGCTTTTTTCTTACTAATTACATCGCTGCCTACAAAAATATAAAACAGCCAACTCGCAAATAGCAGTCTATATATTGTCGGCTCGTTTATAGTATTCGAGAGATAAAAAATGAGATCGCACAAAGGGTACACTGCGAACAAAATGAACAAGATCGGGGAGGTGTTACCAGATTTTTCAAAATCATTATTTAGACGAGAAAGAATATTTAAATATAGAATGTAAATTCCGGCTCCCGCTAAAACAGCAGGGAATCTTATCGCAATTAGTTTGTTTTCAAAAATTTCTAAAAATATGAAATGTAGATAATTCCATACCGGAATTGATAGAGCCCCCCCTGCTGCATTAAATTCCAATCCGAAATATTCAACCGCCCAAGTATCGTAGTGAAATAGGTGTAAGGCAGGTATGCTATAAAAAACTTCATCAAAATGCTGGTATCGAGCGAAGCCCCAGCCAAAAGGTATGTCCGTATCGAGATTGATCAACCGTGTTATAAAAAATACAGTGATCAAAATTAATTTAAAATAGAAGTTGCACTTCACTTTTGAATCCTCATTCATTGTTTTTTGGCTTCTCCATGCATTTTCTGACCTTGAACCAATTCAGGTTAAAATGGGTTTCATTTGATTATAATTGAGTCTTTTTGAGTCCGGAATCTGAAAAATTTTCTTCATAATGTTAAAATCGGAGGTGCGGGTTAATCTCGCAAAGCTCTCGGCACATCAACATCTTTCCTGACACAGGGGGTCAACGGATTCATATTATTTTTCTAAAGTTTTTTTGAGACGGTTTTGACTTGTAGTATAAACATAATGTTTGGCCATAGTTTCCATACAATCATTTAATTTTCTATTCCGTTCTTCTTCCGATAGTACAAATTTTTCAATTGGAACAGATTTACTTTCGATTTTTTGTTCACCTTTTGTAAAATCATATAAATAATGTTTAAATGTTCTACTAAATAATTCAACATATTCAATAATAGTATGTTTAAAGTAAAATATTTTTTTTCCGTAAGCATACAAAGTAAAAAAATAATGGATAAGAAAAAAAATCTTATTTGGTGGCCAATAAATCAAGTGGTTCACAATAAGGTTCCTCAAAATTGGGAATTTGACTGCAATTATAGAAAGTGTAGCAAGGTTATACTGAGCTTTTTTCTGCCCATCAGTGAAGCAGGCAAGTGAACTCATATTCTTCAATCCATGTGAAATATTATTTTTTTCTGGATCATAGATTCCCTGGTCATAAGCATAATCACCAAGGTCAGTTCCAGGGTATGGCATAAAAATTGAAAAATTGGGCATATCTGGCTGCACTTTGATCACAAAATCCAGTGAGGCAATATCATGGGATAATTTAGTGAAAGGCAATGCATACATTGAATTGGCATAAACATTCAATTTGTATTTTTTTAATATTTTAAATGCTGTTTCTAACTGTTCTTTTGAAACTTTACGCCTCATCATTTTATTTCGAATATCATCATTGCCGGATTCAATGGACATACAAATAGAAAAACAGCCTGCTTTTTTCAACAAATAAGCCATTTCATCAGTAATCAATTCAGAACGTAATAAACAATAAAATGGAAGTTTTATTTCAGTACTCCATTTATCTGCAAACTCTTTAAGCCAATCATCCACTTTATAAATAAAAACGTCATCCTGGATTCTGATGAAACTGGTGCGATATTTTTTTTTTAAAAGTTTAGTTTCTTCAATAATCGAATCCACACTACGTCTACGTACAATTTTCCCCTTTGATCTGTGTAGTGCATTGTAACGATTGTTAAAACAATATGGGCAAGGGAAAGCACACCCACGGCTAGCCCATACCCCTTTAATTCCAAATCTGGCCATTTCAGGATAAGAATAAACGAGTTCTCTATCCATAAAGGGAAGGGAGTCTAAATCACAGATTAGTTGATCCTGTATAACCTTAGAGTCCGGCGAAGTTTTGATGTTGGGAATATTTTCTATTGTTTCATTATTCTCAAGTCTATTAACCAACTTCAACAGAGCATTATCTCCTTCACCGATACAGATCGCATCAATACCTCCATGGCTCATACAATTTTGGTCTAGAGTAGGATGGCTTCCCCCAAGAATTGTAAAAATTTTAACCTTTTCACGAAGTTTTTTGTTGAATTCCATCATTTGCACCATATCTACCGACATCATACTATAGGCCAGCACATCTGGCCTCCATAAGAGTATCTTTTCTTCTACATTTTCTTTTTGCAAAACCCCAAGGGTAACTTCATGTCCGTTTTTTTTAAGAATAGCAGAAAGAATCATCGGGCCAAAAGGCTCATTTATCCCCAAATCATTAACTATAAAAAATATTTTCATCAATCTTTTCTCCCTTATTCCTTACATTTCGCATCTCTAAAAAATATTTTTGATGCATTGTTCAAAATTTATAAACATATCAGTTATGTTTCTTTGAATTGCTACCAATTATTCTGGAGACTTTTATAAACCCGGACAGGTACTTCTAACAGTGAAATGACCTGTTCGTGCAACAGGTTGATATCCTTGCCCAGATTGCTGCAATTTCCCTGCTTTTGTACAGGGTTTTTGCGTTTATTGTCAAAATATCCATGCTGTTTGCAAAGTATCGGTCATCTAAAGATCCGGCCATTGCCATATTTCTACATGTGGAAGCAAGGAGAAGGCTTAACCCGGTAAGCTTATTTGTTTTGATGAACCTGCCGGTAAAATCGTTATAGTCCCGGAGTACAATAGGGGCAATCTTGTCAATCAGTTTTGAATCATCTACTGACAATTTACCATTTTTCCGAAAATCTAATTCAAAGCTATTGTTCAATTAAAAAACACCTTTTTTTATCGCTGCGAGATATAAAATATCCTGTAAATAAACAAAGATGACTGAAAATGCAGCAAGCACTCTGACCCAGAAAGCTTTTTTCTTACTAATTACATCGCTGCCTACAAAAATATAAAACAGCCAGCTCGCAAATAGCAGTCTATATATTGTCGGCTCGTTTATCGTGATTTGACGAGAAAAAATATTCAAATATAGAATGTAAACTCCGGCTCCCGCTAAAACAACAGGGAATCTTATCGTAATTAATTTGAAATAAAAGTTGTACTTCATTTTTGAATCTGCGGTCATTGTTTTTTAGCTTCTCCAAGCATTAATGCATCCATTATTTTTTCTTGCTGCTTGACTGTCATCCCAACCCACAGCGGTAACCTCACTAGTCGCTCCGCTAAATCATCTGTCACTTTCATCTCCCCTTGGGCACGGCCGAACCTTAATCCAGCCGGCGCAGAGTGCAGTGGCACATAGTGGAACACGCAGTTGATCTCTTGCTGATTCATCGCAGCGATAAACGCAGTGCGGTCTGCCAGATCGCGCAGCAGCAGGTAATACATGTGGGCGTTATGGTCGCAACTACTGGAGATAATGGGGCGGCGTACACGACCGGCCTGCTCCTGTGCATCGAAGGCCGCGTGGTAACAATTCCAGATTGCCAGCCGCTGGGCGGTAATGGCATCGGCCTCTTGCATCTGTGCCCACAAAAAAGCGGCAATGATTTCCCCGGGCAGGTAAGACGAGCCTATGTCCACCCAAGTATATTTATCCACCTGCCCGCGAAAGAACTTGCTGCGGTTAGTGCCTTTTTCTCTCACAATTTCTGCACGCTCGATCAGGGCGAGATCGTTAATCAGCAAGGCACCGCCTTCACCGGAAATAATGTTTTTGGTTTCATGAAAGGAATAACAGCCTAAATGACCAATCGAGCCCAACTGTCTGCTCTTGTAACTGGCCAACACGCCTTGCGCCGCATCTTCAATCACCAGCAGTTTGTGTCGGTTGGCAATGTCCATGATGATATCCATCTCGCAGGCCATGCCGGCGTAATGCACCGGCACGATGGCTTTGGTCTTTGTGGTAATGGCGGCTTCGATCAGCGTCTCGTCAATATTTAAGGTATCTGGACGAATATCCACAAACACCGGCACCCCACCGCGCAGCACAAAAGCATTTGCGGTTGAAACAAAAGTGTAAGACGGCATAATCACCTCGTCACCGGGCTGAATATCGGCAAGGATGGCCGCCATCTCCAGCGCAGCAGTGCAAGAATGCGTAAGCAGGGCCTTGTGGCAACCGGTGCGTTGCTCCAGCCATTTGCTGCAAAGTTGGGTAAAATGACCGTCACCCGCCAACTGGCCGCGTGTGTGCGCCTCTGCAATATAGTGCAGCTCTTTTCCGGTGAGGTAGGGTTTGTTAAATGGAGTGTTCACATTGAGCCTTCTGATTTTTCTGTTGCCACACACCGCAAGTAGTCACGATACTCGCAAACAAGCGTGCGCTTCAATAGTGTTTGGAACTGATTCGAATCGATAAAGCCGCGCACCAAGGCCGCCGGCGGGGATGATGGCCTTCATGGATTCACCTTATTCGTGCTGCGTATTTCTCTAAAACAAACAACTTGAAAGAGACAAACAGGCAACCGGTAAGTGTCAAGCAAGATTTCGCCTTTTTTTAAAAAGCTTTTGGTTTATCTCCGCAACATTCCCTCATGGCCTCCGACGGGTAATTGAGGCCCATTCTCGACCATGAGGGAATGTTGCTACTGCTGTTCTACTTTCTAACATTTATGCAGCTTTCTTTTGGGTGCTGCTTGGTTGTTCAATCTTTTTAAATTTCTTTAAAATTACTTCTGTGACAGGTTGCCAATTCCTTGTTTTGCCAGACCATCGCTCTGGATTCATTGATTTAGCTTTCTGATAAACAAGGTGTCTGTTGGCAAGGATCTCCAAATCGTTGCCGTTATGTCTGGCTTCCGGTGTAACAAACTTGATGCTACTGTGGAGATGCTGTTTGTTATACCAGTGTACGAAACTGTCTGCCCAGGTTCGAGCTTCCAGTAAATCTTTAAATGGCTTTTCAGGATATTCAGGTCGATATTTCAATGTCCTGAATAATGATTCGGAGTATGGATTATCATTACTGACGCTGGGCCTGCTGAATGATGGAATGACACCTAATTCCTGAAGTTTTGCAAGCATAGTCACTGATTTCATAGGGGATCCATTATCAGAATGCAAGGTGACCTGCTTTCTTGGGATCTGTTCACGGATACAAGCATCCGTAATAAGGTCTGCTGCAAGCTCACCGGATTCATACTCATATACCTGACATGCCACAGCTTTCCGACTGTATAAATCCATTACCATATACAGGTAAAAAAAACGTCCTCGGACGGTTGATGGCAGATAGCTAATATCCCAGCTCCATAGTTGATTTGGGCCTTTTGCCTTCAGCGGTTCCGGACTATGCCTCTTTCCTGGCAGACTGGCTTGGCGGTGTTTCATCATTTTTAATTTGCGAAGTATTCTGTACATAGTGGATTCAGAACCCAGGTATATACCTTGATCAGCAAGTTTTGGAACAATTTGTTTGGGGTTGGAATCGGAAAATTCCGGTGATTCCAATACGCTTACTATCCTGGCTTTTTCATCATCAGACAATTTATTACCAGGAATTGCCCGAGACCCTTTCCTTCTGTCGAGCAATCCTTTGTCTTCCCAGTACTGGACAGTCCGAATGGTCAATCCCAACAGTTCCGCTGCCTTTTTCTTCCGGGCTCCGGATTGACATGCTTGAACAATCAGGTCTAACACGGCTTGCTTTTCTTTTGGACTGATCAATCGTCCTCTGGCTCCCCCCAGATTTCCTGGGCTTTTTTTTTAAGAACCAGCAAGGCGGCTGTTTCTGCAAGTGCTTTCTCTTTGCGACTTAAATCCTTTTTCAAACTTTTGTTTTCTTTTTTTAGATTTTTTACTTCTTCTGATTGTTTCCCGGCTGAACCGGATGATATTGCCGATAAAACATCTTTTTTCCATTGATCAAGATTGTGTATAAAAATTCCGTTTTTACGACACCAAACAGTGCGGTCTTCAACACTGATGGGGCCTGTTTCGATTAATGCTGACAGGCGTTCTTCTGCAGTCCAGTCCTTGGGGCGTTTCTCTTTTGAGTTCAAATTTATGATTCCATTTTGTTTGTATTCTCTTAACCATTTGCCAATTGTTGATATGCCAACTCCAAATTCTTTTGCAATTTCATGTTGGGGTTTGTTTCCCTGTAATACTTTTTTTAACACAGCTTCTCTCAACTGGATAGAATATCCCATATTTATTTTCCTCAATGCCCCATTTTAATTTTCAATTGAGGCGAAATCTATCCTGACACAGGGGGCAACCCGCGCCCGCTAATATTGCAATACCTTGCACGAGTTGATGGGGAAGCCCAAGCTTGTCAACAAAGTCCATTAGAGTAAAAAAATTCAGCAGGTAACCGAATAGATGGATTATTGCATACCGGATGCCAGACCCAATCACACCGCCTTTATAAGAGAAAATGAATTTTTTGTTGGCAAAGAAACTGATGCTTGCACCGGTGATATACACTATAGTCATTGCTGTTTTTAGTTCAACGCCTTAATAAGTAATTAATAAATATAAAAGATAAATGATTAGATTATTTATCAAACCAAATAGGTCATAACGGAGCAGTGGCTGAATGGACTGTCTAATTTATGTATTACAAAATGATTTGAGGTGAGATTGTTTAATCATATGTCAAGATCCCGTTCGATAATTGTCACCCATCTTAGGTAGGTGTGTTTTTTGTAATGATAACAGCTTGTTGTACGCCCATGCCACCACCTGAAAACTCTTTTTCGATTTCGTAGAAAAGCTTGTTAATCGGATTGGTGAATCCAGGATATGCCGCTGGCACGGTAACCAAATCGCGCAAGAAGCGTGACCCCAAGTAGTAAATTGAAGAAAAGTCCTCAATCTGATAATTGAGACCGCGTTTATTTAAATGCGCTTCCAGCACTGAAAGTTTTAAATAACGGTTGAAATCATGTTCGACTAAGGCTGGCAGATTCTTCAAGCTGCGCATGGCGTTGAGTAGCATTAACGGTTCCCAAAAACCTTCCGACAACACAATGATTCCATTAGGCTTAACAACGCGGATGCATTCAGCTATGCCTTGCATCTGCTGCTCCCAAGTCGGTAGATTTATCAAAACGCGTGTGGTATAGGCTACATCAAAAGTATTATCCGGAAACTGTAAAAACCTGACATCACCTTGGCTGAAGTTGATGTCATCGCCAACACCTTTTTGTTGTTTGGTTTTTTCTGCAGCGGCAACCATGTTAGCTGCGAAATCTACCCCAGTAATTGAAGCCAACTTATGTGACTCTGCTTGCCTAAAAGTGGCAAACCCATTAGCGCAACCAATATCGAGTACCCGATCATTTTCCTTGATGTGCTTGCCGATAGTGTCAATTTCTAATTCTATCATCCAATTGTCGCCCCACGATGCCCAGTGCGAATCGCCATGCGTCTGCGCTTGTGATTCCCAGTATTCCTTGATGTAATCTTTGTTCATAATTTTCTTTCAGGATATGTTGTAACAGATTGATTTTGGGGTGTACAAAAATAGTTTGTCGACTCTTTGTTTGCTCCGTCTGCAAAAGTCATTTGAGAGATAATGTAAAGTGGTCTATTTTTGGTCTCATTGAAGGTCTTACCAAGATAGATTCCTATAACGCCCAAAATGGAAATAATGACCCCCCCAACAAAAAAAACTGACACAATCAAACTAGTCCACCCTTGTACTGTAGTGCCGTAAAGTAGTGCTATCCCCAGAAAATACGTACCATAAACAAATGAAGTTATCGCCATCAGAAAGCCTAACAGTATCGACAGCCGCAAAGGTTTATCTGAATAGGCAATAATGGTGTCAACAGAGAGTTTCCACAGTTTGGAAAATGTATAAGTTGACTTGCCCTCTAAGCGTTTCGAGTGTTTTACCTTAATGCTCGCTGTGGGGAAACCCATCCACTGCATCAAGCCGCCAAAAAAGCGTAACTGCTCCCGCATTTGGCAAAAGTTAGTCAGTACTTTACGCGACATAATGCTAAAATTGCCACTATCCCCATCATAATGAATATCGGTCAAATAGCTAAAAAGTTTGTAAAACAACCATGAGGATATTCGTTTCAATAACGGATCCTGCCGTTTGCCACGAAGCGCCAATACAATGTCAAAGCCTTCTTGGGCTTTGGCGTACAGACGCGGAATTTCTTCAGGCCTGTCCTGCAAATCGCAATCCATCACCACCACCCAGTCAGCATTGCAATGATCCAAGCCAGCGGTGATGCCATAGTGCTGGCCAAAGTTGCGGCTGAACTGAATGCCGCGGACCCGAGGGTCTGCCGCTGCCAGTCGTTCAATGACCTGCCATGAGCTGTCACCTCCACAGTCTTCCACCAGCACTATTTCAAATTCTGTGGTTATGGGTTCAAGTGCGGTTTTTAGACGTAAATAGAGCTCGTCAAGACAATTTTCGGCTTCGTATACGGGTATTACAACGGAAATATGTGCGTGTTTCATTTGTTTATGTCCATTTTGCCCAAACTATCAAAATCGATCATGTCAATATTAAGAGCTATAATGTTAATATTAAAAGCTATAATGTTAATAATTAAAAACTAAAATTCCGATACCTATTAAAATTGTTCCAATGATATGAAGTTTTGAAATACTTTCCTTTAAAAAAATTTTCGAAAACAGCATAACAAAAATAAAAGATAATGGGAGGATGAAAGCCAAAACTTTCACTGGTAAAATCCTAAGAGAATATAAACTAAAAAGAGTTGCTGAAAATAAAAAAATATAGCCTGTAATAGTGTGAACATTTAGATATAAATAAATATAGTGTTTATATTTATTTTTTTTGACACCAATTTTTAAAAAGATTTGACCACAAGTCGATAGTATTACAGCAATTACAATTAAAATGTGATATTTTATCATTACCGCTGACTTAAACTTTTGTCTAATAATAGGTCATTGTTATTTCTGGTTATAAAAAAAATCCCAATAATAATAATTATCGAGCCTATAATATTATTCAAGGTTATTGCTTCCCCAAAAATAAAATAGCTCATTACAAGTATTATTGGATAAATAAAACTTGTAAACACATAAGCATAGGAAAGCGGATATTTTTTTAACGCAATCTGCCAAAAGATTGCCTGCAAAAACAAACTAGCCAAGCTACCAATGTAATAATAATTTTTTACAATATTAATTACTGTAAAACCCTGCATGCATATTGCTGCCTGTTTACAAAAAATTATTGACAATACTTGCATTAAAATTGCCAGTACAATAAAAATCATCTTAAATTTTCCTTAAACCGGTGTTTGTCAAGCAAGTTGTCGCCTAAATTAAATTTATTTTTTTGTAGTAATTTTCTTTAAAATACGCATTTAATTCGCTTCGCTCATTCTTTTTAGGTTTTTTA
>Ga0233437_1007431_pt1 | contig 10595 bp, 9 predicted proteins | sample SI_122_August201_FD_182714 | JGI IMG/M metagenome (GOLD analysis project Ga0233437, IMG submission 182714) | Seawater microbial communities from Saanich Inlet, British Columbia, Canada - SI_122_August2016_200_MG | ecosystem: Environmental > Aquatic > Marine > Inlet | place: Canada: British... | reverse complement strand
GCTTTGCTGCTGCTTCACGCTATAGTAAGTCTTCCCCCACTCCCAAAAGGTCCATTCGAGCCCGACAGTGGCCTCCCAGTTGCTGGCCTGATGAAATTCCCCGCCCGACACCGACGCCGTATCCCCCTCCTTTATATAATCCCAGGAAAACACCACTTCGGGATAAAACTTGCTTCTGCTTAACCGGATCTGCTGATCCGTCTGAAGGAGATTCACATCCATCAGTTTCATTTCCGGCCTGTTCTTAAAAGCGATTTCCACGTATTCCTGAAATTTGCCCTTTTCAGGGTTGTGCACGCTGATTTCCTCGACTTCCACCTCCGCGTTTACAGGCCTGGACAGAACCGCGTTAAAATTGGACCGTGTCAGTCTGGCTTCATTTCTGGCAGACGTCAAATCATGTTTGGAGTTACTGGCATTCACCTCCGACTCGAGCAGATCATTGATGGGGATCATCCCCACCTTATAAAAATTCCGGGCCACTTCCGCGTGGCCCTCAAGGGCTTCTGCAGCCTTCCCGGCCGTTTCCACCGCCATATCCGCTGTGAGGATACTGAAGTAGGCCGCTTTGGCCCGAAGGGCCAGGTCCAGTTCCTGGGTCTGTACTTCCAGTTCGGATTGATCAATACCCAATTCTGAAAGCCGGTATGCACTCAAAATGGCAAATCCGGTAAAAATCGGTTGCGTGACCGTTCCCCTCCACCGATAGTTGTTCTGGCTCCCTATTTCAAGCGGCCCCCCCAGACCTGAAAAAAAGACCTCTTGATTCATACCATATCGTTTGTAACCATAGGATGTGCTTAACTTGGGCAAGAAATCGGCTCGCGCCTGATTCTTCACATACTCCGCCTGATCAATCTGTTCCTTCTTCGCTTTCAGTTTCCAGTTATTGGCCAGGGCTTCCTTGACGCACCCTTGAAGGGTGTAGACCTTTTTCCCTTCAGCCAAAGCCCCACTTGAAAGGCAAAGGATGGACAGCAAACAACCAACGCAAGCCATCACAAACCAGCCTGTGTACCTCATTTCACGCGCCTCCAAAACAATTGAAAAGGTTAATTTAATGGTTAAATACGGGTATTCATTAAAACAAGACCTCAGATATGTCAATCGGAATTCAGCCGATGATGCCATTGTCATGATGGAATCGTGAACAAAATCTCTATCTCCCCCCTGCACCCAACAAATCCTTGACAGGCACGGTGGCAAAATGATCTGTTGAAACCAGTTTTAGAAAGTAGAGATCCCATATCCGCCACTCACTGAACAACACTGTACAAGGAGGTCCCCATGATCCGCTTTTTAAGCACCCGATTCAAGTTCAAAACCCTTCTGATATTCCTGTTCCTGCTTGCGGCCATTGACCCCATCTTGAAGCAATTCGGCCGACTTGGACTGAATTTCCTGGACGTACTGTTCACCATAGCCCTCTTAACCGCCCTTTACTCCATCAGCGGCAATCGCAAAATCCTATTCTCCGGCATCCTGATGGTGGCGCCTATCTTTTTTCTGGGCTGGACCGATTTTGCATATAATGAATTCTATCTGAGCCTGGCGATATATGCGCTTGGCATGGCTTTTTTCGGCTTTGTGGCCGTTTCCATCCTCATCCATATCGTGGCCGAGGAAAGCGTCACCATGGACCTCATTTACGGGTCCGCATGCGTCTATTTTTTGATTGGATTTATGTGGTCCATCGGCTATGGACTTATCGAATTGCTTATACCGGGATCTTTCAGCATTGGCGGGGATCTTTTCAACCATATGGATCGTACCAGTACCAGTCATTATGGATTCCTAAACGACAACCTAACCTATTTCAGTTTCATTACACTCACAACCCTTGGATACGGCGACATCATCCCCCTTTCAGCACCAGCCAAATCGGTTGCAAGTCTTGAGGCCATCGTAGGTCAACTCTACATTGCCCTTCTGGTGGGGCGATTGGTGGGATTGCATACCTCTCAGTCCATGGCAGAAAAACGGGAGAAGAAGAAACTGAAAGAAATCTGCAAGCCGCTATTGGAAAAGGACCAGACCATTGCGGAAAAAGTGCTTTAAGCTGATGGTCTCAAAACCTGAAGATCTGTATATCTATCTGGTCAGCGGCACCCTGACGGAATCGGATGAAACGGCCCTCGGCGGGACTTTCATGGGAAACTGGGTGGAAGGAACCAGCGCATTTCTGTTCTTCTCAGCCCCCGCGAAAGAACAGGTCGCACGGTTACTGAAAAACAGGCGAGAACTGAGCCTTGAAGACAACTTTCATTTCACCTATGAGGACTGGCAAGGCGGGGGATTGGACACGCTTAAAATCGGTCCGTTCCTGATAACGCCGCCCTGGGTGGAAAACTCAGCGACAGAAGGTTTCATCAAAATCCTTCTGGATCCCGGGGTGGTCTTCGGTAACTGCCTGCATCCCACCACCCGAACCTGCCTGGAAGCCCTTTCCATGGTGGCGGGAACATCCCCTATGCATCATGTGCTCGATTTGGGGACGGGAACCGGAATCCTGGCCATCGCAGCGGTCCTCTTGGGTGCCCAAAAAGCCGTGGCCGTGGACTTCAACCCCCTTTGCGTTAAAACCGCCAATAGGAACATTGAACTCAATGGATTGGGAGAGCGGGCAGAGGCCGTGCGGGGGATGGCGAAGGATTTCGCTGAAAAAAAAGCGGACCTTCTGATCGCCAACATTCAGCATGACGTCATTCGAGATTTTCTGAAAAAATATACCCCCGCCAAGCCTCAAACCCTGATCATCTCAGGGCAGATGCGGAGCCAATCCAGAGATCTGAAAGCACAGCTGAACATCCTCGGGTATCACACCTTGAAGGAATGGGACCATGAAATGACCTGGTTCACCATCCTGGCGGAAAAACCTGGAATCCTATCCGGCCTTATTTTCCAATGAAAGGACCAGGGGAATCACATGAAGTTCCCTTGAAAGTTCCCGGGTAGCCCCCAGTTCCCACCCGCCACACTGAAATTTTCCATTCAGCCGTTTGTCTACTTCATCCGCCAACCCCTTCACATTAATCACAGGATGACGTTTGAACACCTGGGGCAATCCGTAGGTGAGGTTGCAGGCCAGGCATTTTCCCGGGCGCTGGCGCAATTGAAATTCAAAATGGAGTTCGTTTCCGCGCTGACCATTGAACGCCAGACCGATATCAAAAGCGCCCTCTTCAGAATCCCCCAACATCGCCTCGAAAAAGGTATCCGCCTTTTGAGCCGGAAAAAGCATCTCAAGATCATCCTGGGTAAAAATATCTTTCAGTTCGCCATCTCCCATCATAAGCACACTCCATAAATTAGGACCCATTTCCAAATAAGCATTCTGAATCTATCACAAAAATCCTCCGATGAAAACCAAAAAATGTAATCTCTAAATGTGCTTATGGTCCCGGTTTCTAAGAGCAGGGGCAATTCAGAAAACTCTCGTTCCCATGCTCTGCGTGGGAACGCTGCGAACGGACGCTGAGCGCCCACAGTACGTTCCCATTGGGTGTGACCCCTCTTTTCGCTGTTGACACACAGCGGGAATTTTTCTACGTTTTGCGTTTAAAAAAGAAATTTCTTATCACCAACAAAAAATATGTGGATCAGAGATAAGTGGCTCTGTCGAAAAGGTCTCGCCTGGCGTGTTGATCTACAAGACGGCGCCAAGGAGGGAACATGTTGAGATACATTCTGGTTGTTGCCGCATCCGGACTTCTGCTGGGTCTTCTGTGGGCAGAGGGCGCCGGGACCAGCTGGCTGTCATTGGGATTCAAAACGCCGCTCTCTATCCTGTTCGTAGCAACAGCGCTGCTACAGCCCAGGATCATGCCCAAATACTTCAAGTTGGTCCTGACAGCGCTGATTCTCGGGCTTGTGGGAGATGTGTGCTTAGGCTTACCCGGGCTGATTGCTTTTAGGGTTGGGCTTGCGGCCTTTCTCGCGGGTCATATCCTTTATATCCTGGCATTCGCCATCCTTACCCGTCGCGCGGACTGGATCAACCCCGTTAACATCCTGATCATCGTAATCAGTGGATGTGTCTACTGGTGGCTTCTGCCGAATCTGGGAAAGATGTTGGTCCCGGTTACATTTTATATTGTCGTGATCTCAGTGATGGTAGCCGCCGCATGGGCCGCTTTTCGCAATCCAGGAGTTCGTAGGACCGGTGCGTGGTTCATACTGATTGGCGCAGTCCTTTTTTATGCCTCCGACATCTTTGTTGCGAATCAGCGATTCGTCACGGAGCAGTACTACAACCGTCTCATCGGGTTGCCGCTCTACTACACTGCCCAATTCCTGCTGGCGTTTTCAGTGGGGCTGGTGAAGAAATCGTGAATTTCGAGTAAAAAGGGCTCAAACCTATTCATCTTCATTGTTCAGCTCCCTCTTTATCGAGGGAAGAGAATGTCTTTAAAGTGGCACTCCCTGTTCCGAAGACAAAGAATCCACATCCTTTCAAATTGCATTCGATGCATTGTTGACTTTCCCACTCATGGTGCGTTAAAACGAGCAACAAAAACCAGTACCGTTATACTCCAAATCCATGACAGCTCAATCCCAAATGGCCCTTTCATGAACCCAGACAAAGACAGAATTCCCATTCAAAAACTCCAGGGACACCACTGTTTCGCATGTGGTACCGATAATCCCATCGGGCTGAACATGCAGTTTTACCGCATGGGAGATATGGTCTGCTCGGACATTACGCTTAAAAAGGACCATGAAGGTTGGGAAAACATGGCACACGGCGGTATCGCCTCCACTCTGCTGGATGAAGTCATGAGCTGGACCGTCCTGTATTTCAAACGGACCTTTATGGTCACCCGAAAGATGAGCATGAAGTACATAAAACCGATTCCTCTCGGCGTACCCTTGACCGCCCGGGGAAAAATCATGGATGAATCGAGCCCTCCCAAAATTATTATCAGGGGCGATATCGTGGATGCTCAGAAAAAGCTCCTCGCCAGAAGCACCGGCGAGTTTGTAATGCTGGCCGAAAATCAGCTTTCTTCTGTTTCCCAAGGCCTGAAACAGGAAATGATGGACATGATGGCGCAATTTAAAAAAAGCGACCCCCTGAAAGGACAATCCCATGAAATCAGATTCAAAAAAGCAGACCGTGGCTGTTGTACGTTATGAAAAACCAGGGGACTCTGTACGAAAAGTCGTGGATTTATCCGAAGGACTGGGGCATCTGCCTGCCGACGCAAGCGTCTTCATCAAACCCAACATCGTTTTCTGGAGCCGTTTCGGCCCCTTCCCCGCCTACGGCGTCATTACCACGAGCCGGGTCGTGGAAGACATGGTCATCCTGCTCAAGGAAAGGGGCATCCAGAAGATCGTGATCGGGGAAGGCATTGTGCTCTTTGATCCCCGGGACCGTGAAACACCTGCCCATGCCTTTGAAACGCTCGGCTACAACACCATGAAAAAAAAATACGGGGTCGAGGTTGTGGACCTGTTTGAGCGACCCTACGAAAAGGTTTCATTTCGTGACGGCACAACCCTCAATTTCAGCACGGATTTCCTGCAAACCGACTTCGTGGTCAATATCCCCGTGCTCAAAACCCATGCGCAGACAGTTGTGAGCCTTGGAATCAAAAATCTGAAAGGCACCATTGATATCAATTCTCGAAAAAAATGCCACAGTGCCGACACGGAAAAAGACCTTCACTACATGATCGCCCGGTTTCAGGAGATCCTGCCCGCCGGATTTACGCTCATTGACGGGATTTATACCAATGAACGGGGGCCAGGCTTTGACGGAAAAATCAGGCGTGAAAACCTGCTCATGGGATCACGGGATGTGCTTTCCGCCGACAAGGTAGGCGCCATGGTGCTCGGTTACGACCCTTCTGAAATTCCCTACCTGGCGCAAACGGCCCGGGAAGCCGGCAGACCCGTTGATCTCTCGGACACAATTGTGGTGGGGGAAAAGATTGAAACCGTGGCCTCAAAGCATCAATACAGTTTTCCTTATACGCCGGACGAATCCCAGGCCCTTCCCATACCCATGAAACGGATGGGGATAAAGGGGTTGAGCTTTCGCAAATATGATCACTCCATGTGCACCTATTGCTCTCTTCTAAACGGTATGATTCTCACGTCCATTGCGCAGTCATGGGAGGGTAAACCTTGGGATGATGTTGAGGTGCTGACCGGAAAAATCATGATACCCACGCCGGGAAAAAAGAAAACCATTCTCATCGGCAAATGCATGTATCAGGCCAATAAAAGCAATCCGGATATCAAAGAAATGTTTGCCGTTAAAGGCTGCCCTCCCTCCATGACACAGATCGTGGAGGCTTTTCAAAACGCCGGCATCCCCATCAGACCGGATATTTTTGAGGCCAAAGAACAGCTGCTGGCATTTTTCATGAAAAAATACGACGGGAAACCGGGTTTCGACATGACTCTTTTCCGGGTGGAAGATGAATAATCATTTCCGGTTGCCGGTTTCCAGATATTTTAACCGGCAACCGGTAACTGCAAACGGGGAACCCTTTATTCCAGATATGGTTCCCGGAGGCCTTTTTTAAAGATTTTCCCCGAACCGGTCTTGGGAAGGGCTTCCAGGAAATCAATACTTTTTGGCGTCTTGTAACCCGCCAGATCCTTTCGGCAGTAGGCGATGATCTCTTCTTCGGTTACCGAACAATCCTCCTTCAATACCACGCAGGCCTTGACCGCTTCTCCCCAGTGGGCATTCGGCACACCGATGACGGCCGCTTCCAGCACATGCGAGTGGGTGTAAAGCACATTTTCCACCTCGGATGAATAGACGTTTTCCCCGCCGGTCAGGATCATGTCTTTTTTGCGGTCCACGATGTTCACATACCGCTCAGCGTCCATGACGGCCAGATCTCCCGTATACAACCACCCGTCCCGGATAGCTTTTTCGGTCTCCTCGGGCAGACGCCAATACCCCGGGGTCACCGTATCCCCTTTCACGATGATCTCACCCACCTGTTTTTCGTCCATGGCCACATCGTTGCCATCTTCGTCCACCACCCGAAGACTCACGCCGATGAATTCCCGCCCGGTCTTGGCTTTGAAATTAAGCTGGGCTTCGGTGGAAAGGGTTTTTAAATGATCCTTCAGAATGGAAAGGGTCAGATAGGGGCTGGTCTCCGTCATACCGTAGGTCTGGATATAATCGCACCCGAAAGCATCGACGATTTTCCGCACGGTCTCGGGGGCTATGGGCGCACCGCCGCTTAAGATCACCCGCAGACTGGAATAATCAAAATTTCCAACGTCGGAGTGGTTCACCATCATGTTGAGCATGGTGGGGATCAGGTTGCTGAGGGTGATTTTTTCCATCTGGATCATGCGGCAAACGGTTCCTGCATCAAAAGACGGTACCAGCACATGCTTGCCGCCCACCCAGGTCACGGCAAAGGTGGCCCAGGCATCCGCCAGATGGAAAAGAGGGGCCACGTGAAACCACCGGTCCCGATCGGTGAGATGCAGTTCCGCAACGGTTCCCAGGGCATGGCTTTTGACGTTCTTGTGAGTCAGCATGACCCCTTTGGGCCGACCGGTGGTACCGCTGGTATAGTAGAGGTGAGCCACATCATCATCGCATATGGCGGGGGCCGGAGGCGGTTGGTCGGGATGGTTTTTCAACAGGACTTCATATTCCGTATGGTCCCCGTTCAACTCGCGGGCATCGGTTCGCGTCCAGATGATTTTTTTTAGAGTCGGCACATTTTCGGGGAGGGTTATGGATTTTTCATAAAACACTCCCTGAGCAATTAACATACATGATTCGCTGTCATTTAATATTCCTGCCAGTTCTTTGACGGACAGCCGGTGGTTCAGGGAAACGAGAACAATCCCCAGATGGGCGGCCGCAAAATAGGTTTCGAGAAATTCATGGGTGTTTTCATGGAGTATGGCTACCCGATCCCCTTTTTCAATGCCAAAATTCCGCAGCCCCTGCGCCAGGCGCCAGACCCTTGCGGCAAACTCCCGGTAGGTCATCCGCATTTCGCCACAGACGACCGCTTCTTTTTCCGGGAAAAGACGAACGGCTTTGGGAAGCAATTCATTTAACGGCATACTTTTCTCTCCTTCATCATTCCCTCAATCCCGCCTTTGCCATCCCCTTTAAATTTAAGGACCTCGGCAAAAGACACGGGCCTATAAACGTTACGGCCGTGCTTCAAAGGATCGAATAGCCGAATGCACCACATTTTGCATGCTCACATTTCCAAAACAGAACCACTTGATAAAATGCTGTTCCTTGAGCCCCATTTCACGAAAAATTTGTTTTTCTCCGTACCCTTTTTCCCAAAACTTCCTGATATCCCCATGAAGCTGTTCCAGGAACTGCAGCTTTTTTGCAATGCGTTCTTTTCCCTTTGCAGGTTTCGGATAATGACTGCACAAAAGCGTATCAAAATCCAAACGGAGGACCATTTTCAGGGACTCGATCTGATCCGAGATAACTTCGTCGGCCCTGAAGTATTTAATCCTGTCTGAAAGGTACAGATCGCCCGAAAAAAGAATGCCCCGTTCCGGTTCAAGGTAAACCACATGGTCCCTGGAATGGCCGGGCGTGTGAATGGGCTTCAACTTGAAATTCGTTGTTTCCATCACTTCCGGAACGGCCGCCATTTGAAGGGGGACGGTTTTTCCCCAGACATAATGCTGGTAAAAAAGGATATTGTAAGGCGATTTCATTTTCGAAACCGACAAAGGATGCCCGTAAACCGTAACATTCAAAGTATCCTTCAGGGCTGCGGCATTTCCGCTGTGATCTTCGTGATGGTGTGTCAAAACCGCTTCCCGGATTCCGGAATCCCCCGCAATTTCAAGAACTTCCCGACACATATGACGCAAACCGGTATCCACCATGAGGTCATCCACCACGAAGAGATAGACCGTCAGCATGGGATGGCCGAAGGGGGACCATCCGAGTTCATAAGCTTTCACATCCCCGAAATTACAGCTTTTAATCAACCTCATAACCACTTAAAGTCGAGCAGAACCTACTCGTCCTCATAAACATTGGCGATGCAGCAGAGAAAGGTGGCCGGTTCCGTATCGGAAAGATTCTTCATGCCATGGGGTTCCATACTGGGGATATAGATGGCGTCTCCCGGCCCGACGATTTTGCTTGAAACCAGTGCATCGGTTTCCCGGTCAAACTGCCAGCATTCGAACCGGCCGCTCAGGATATACATGGTCTGATGATAAAAATGGTTGTGAGCCGGAATTTCGCCTCCCGGTTCGGCCGAGAAATGGCGCAGGCCGTATTCGGGCGTGCCCATATCATCCTCACCGCATTTGCTCAACCACCGCACACTGATGCCCTTTACCTCATGGATCACGCCCCGATAGGGAAATGTATCAATTTTGATGTTCTCGCAGTCTTTGAAATTTTGAACGATCATTGCCGATCTCCTTTTATCCGATATTCCAAGCATTGAACTTACCTATCATTTTAGGGGCGGAACGGGAAGGGATTTTAGCTGTGCCTGTATCCCCCGGCGGTTTCTTCGGTCAGCGGCACACTGACCGGGTTCCTGCCAAAATAATCGACGCAGCGTTTTATGTCGTCCAAGAGCAGATCGCCCAGATCTCGGCTGACACCGTGGCGGACCAGGATACGTTGAATCACCAGGTCCTCCCTGTTTGCAGGCATGGAATAGGCCGGCACCTGCCAGCCGCGGCTTCTCAGCCGGTCTGCAAGGTCGTAAAGGGTAAATCCCGGTTTGGTGTCTTCCTTCAACGACCAGCAAAGGGCTGGAATTCCGCCCCGGCCGTCATAGATCACCTTGAACGGCCCCATTTGTTGAATCTCATCGGCCAGATAGGCGGCGGTATGGTAGCAGGCCTGGTGAATTTTTCGGTAGCCCTCTCTGCCCAACCGCAAAAAATTGTAGTATTGAGCAACAATCTGTCCCCCGGGTCGTGAAAAGTTCAGGGCAAAAGTGGGCATGTTCCCGCCCAGGTAATTGACCTTGAAAATCAAATCATCCGGTAAATCCATTTTATCCCGCCAGATCACCCAACCAACACCAAGGGGCGCAAGGCCGAATTTATGCCCGGACACATTGATGGATTTCACGCGCGGCAAACGAAAATCCCATATGAGGTCGGGTTCCACAAACGGGGCTAAAAAGCCGCCGCTGGCACCGTCCACATGGATGGGGATATTGAGACCTGAATCATTTTGAAGCTGATCCAGCGCATGGGCAACGGCGTTCACCGGCTCATACTGGCACGTAAAGGTGACCCCAAGGGTCGGAACCACACCGATGGTGTTTTCATCACAACGCTTGACCACCTCCCCAGGGGTCATGATCAGACGATCATTTTCCATGGGGATCTCCCGCAGTTCAACATCCCAATAGCGGGCGAACTTGTGCCAGCAAATCTGTACCGGGCCGCATATCATATTGGGCTTATCCGCGGCTTTCCCCTGAGCGTGCATCCCATCACGCCACCGCCGTTTCATGGCCATCCCGCCCAGCATGGCCGCTTCGCTTGAACCGGTGGTGGAACACCCCATGGTGTTGGCGGCATCGGGGGAATTCCATAAATCCGCCAACATATGCACACAGCGCGCTTCGATCTCAGCCGTCTGG
>Ga0233437_1007429_pt1 | contig 10597 bp, 14 predicted proteins | sample SI_122_August201_FD_182714 | JGI IMG/M metagenome (GOLD analysis project Ga0233437, IMG submission 182714) | Seawater microbial communities from Saanich Inlet, British Columbia, Canada - SI_122_August2016_200_MG | ecosystem: Environmental > Aquatic > Marine > Inlet | place: Canada: British... | reverse complement strand
GATAATCTTTTAAATCCCCTATCTTTCTTAAAAATAGTTGCCTGTGTAGCTCAGTGGATTTAGAGCGGCTGCCTTGTAAGCAGTAGGTCGGGGGTTCGACTCCCTCCACAGGCTTTTACCCTTTTAGTAACCATTAAGGGCTTTTACCCTTAATTAAGAATTATTTTTGATCTCATCTTTAATATTTCTTTCTTTTTTTATAGTAGATTGGAATATACTCATCATTCATATCAAAATATGCAGATTTAACCAATCTCCAATATTTTACTTTCTTATTCTTAATAGTTGGTTTTAATTCTCCTTTGTAAAAAGTTTTTTTATATTTCTTATAGTTTCTTGAATAAGCATTGTCTTTATTTTTTGTATGTAGCCTTTCAGGATCACTTGTCTTGATAACTCCAATAAAAGATCTTTTTCCAAATAACCATTTAAAGAAATTCATTTTTTCTCTTTTTCCAATAATTTGGAAACTTCCTCCAACCATCTCTCTCTTTCTTGCTTTTCTTTTTTAGTTAATTTTCTTGAGGGTTTATTCTTTTTTACTGCTTTAAATTGAGAATAAAAAGTATCTCCAAAAATCTTTTCTGCCAAATCGTTATCATCATATTTAATCCGATCCTCAACTTTAAAATCCATTATAATAGTTTTTTCTTTCTTTATTACAATTGGTTTTTTCCCAATGAAATTTGTATCAAATGATGCTTGTGTTCCCTCTCCAATCCCATATCTTTCTCTAAAATCCTTATCTAACTGCCAAAGGATATAAAGATCCTCATATAAATCATTAATTTTATATTTAATTTTTTTTCCATCTTTTCCATTAGGAAAGCAAGTTATTTTCCACCCTCTTTCAGTTTTCTTAAATTCAGGAACAAATAAAGAATGTAATCCTTTTGAGTAAATTCCCTTTACTTTCCTATTTACCAAAAAACTTGCCTCTTTGTTTATTTTAGGATTTGCATATCCTAAAAAATTTCCCTTATCATCAAAATTAGATTGTCCGTTCATGAATATTTCAATAATTTCAAGACATTCTTTTGCTATTTCTTTTTTTTGAGTTTTTCCATCTAAATAAAAAACAAACTTAACATTAATCCAACCTTTTTTTTCAATAATTTCTTGCTTTTCTTTTTTATTTTTATTAAATAAACCCATAACAAAGATAATCTCATCACACTATTTATTTATTTTGTTTTCATACCAAAATTCAAATTCCTCATCCGATCCATCAAATTTCTCTCTAACATGCAATTTATGATGATCCTCAATAAGCATCACTTTCAAATTTTCTCTTTTATTATTTGTAGTTGTAAGATCAAGGTGATGTACCTGTACCTCCTCCTCTTTGCAATCATTATCCATACAAAAACTTTCAACCTCTTTTTGCATTAACCATCTGTGAAATGCTTTGATCCCTCCTGTTTGTTTATTTTCTCTTGAAAGATAACCTTTTTCAATTTTTATTGAATAATTAGGTTTTGAAAATTCCTCTTGAAAAAGATCATATCCCTCTTGATCAAAAAGAAATGTTTTATTTCTAAATTTAAACTTAATTGTTTCTCCATCTTTCTCAATCTTTGGTTTTGCATCCTCTTTCTCTTTCATTATTTTTGCTCTGTTATTTTCAAGATTATCCACCATCTCTTTGAATTGGGATTTTTTATCTTTTTCTTTCTTAATAGGTTTATCTTTTCCTCTCTTTTGAATAATTTTCTTTTCTTTATTTGTTATTCTTTCATACTCTTTGTTTGCTATTTCGGAGATCTCCTCTCTTGTTTTTGTTCTTTCCTTTGGTTTCTCTCTTTTAACTCTTGAAAAAACCCTCATTAAATATAATGCAATTGCATTATAAACAAGGATCATCAAATAAATCAAAATTAAATTAATTTCATTCAAGATATTAAAAGAATAACCCAATACAATTAAAACAATCAAGAAATAAAACATCCCTGCAAAATACTTTGGCCTTTGATCTCTCCTATTGAATGTTCTTATTGATCCTTTCATCTCATTTGTATTAAAAGGAAATCCCCAATTGATCCCATTGATTGTGCAACTATCTTGAAATAAATGCAGGAATTGGCCAATGATCAATCCAATGAAAATGATTAATAGTATTTTCCAATTAAATAATCCAAAAACTAATGCAAATGCAATGAGGAAAATAATTATAATTAAACTACTCAATAAAACCCCAATTGGAGAATGAATGATCCCTCTGTGTTCATCTTTAACATCATGCTCTGTTTTTATTTTCTTTTTAGAAATTAAATGTTTAAAGATAAATATAATTGATCTCCCAACAACTTTTTTCATAAACTTATCAATCAAAGGAAATCTATAATAAATTGTGGCCTTGCCTCCACAATCTGTATCAGGTAAAAGAGATCCAATTAAAACACAGATTAATAATATAATTGGATAAATCATATCCATCTTATTAACAAAGAATAAAGGAATGATTAAAGTTAAGATAAATGCAATGCTTATGTTAATGTGATCTTTGCCTAACATAAAAATTAAACCCACACACACTATATATTATTTTCTTTATACTCTTTAATCAATCTTTTCAAGAGATCATCATAGGTTTCAATGAAATGTTTTTCATTCCTTTCCTTGTATTCTAATTGAGATCGTAAAAGATCAAGAGTTTTCTTTTCAATTTGTATTGTTGTTCTGTTTTCTCTTTTATTCATTGTAAATAAACTACTCTTTATTTGTTTGAGTATTTCCTCCTGTGGTTTGGTTAAAATTATGGGGAGTAGTTTGTTTATTTGCATACCTCAAATAATAACCTCCCTTTTTTCTGTAACCCTTATCCTTTGATCCTTTTGGCCTACCCATTACTTTCCCTTGTTTTCTCCTCCGATCCAATCCCAACTTAATTCTTTCCCTTATGATCTCTCTTTCCATTTCTGCAAAACCTGATAAGATAACAAAAAAGAATTTTCCCATTGGAGTTGAGGTATCAATATTTTGGGATGTAGCAATCAATCTAATTCCTTTATTCTTTAACTCCTCCAATACTTGTAAGAGATGTGCTGTTGATCTACCCAACCGATCAAACTTCCAAACAAGAACACAATCAAAACATTTGTTTCTCATGTCTTGTAATAATAAATCTAATTGAGGCCTTGATGTTTTTGCACCACTTACACCCTCATCCCTATATATCTTAAATATCTCAATCCTATTGATCTCACAATATCTTTTTAATTCCAACTCTTGATTAAGAGTTGTTTGATCTGATGTGCTTACCCTCAAATATAATCCTGCTTTCATTTCATTCTCCTCCTGATCCATGCTATTAACTTAAAGATCCAATGCTTATGCCATGCATCAATTAGTATTTGTTTTGTTTCTTGTTTCATTTTGTTTTATTTTTTATTTTTGTTGAGTTGTGGAGATATTTCAAAAAGGATATACTTCTATGTTAGATAAAAGGGCATCTTAATCAACTATAAAAGGGAAATCAGTTCAAAACCCTCCAAAATGCACTTTCCTTAGGGATTTTCCTCCATTTCCTTAATTTTTTTCTCTTTTCTTTGGTTTTTCCAAACATAACCTTTGTTAAGGATGTATTTTTTTTGTTTGGAGATTGTTCCTGCATCAATATCCATTATCTTTGCAATTTCTCCTGTTGTCTTGCCTAAATTTAAATATTCAAATACTTCCTCTTGTCTTGGAGTTAATATCTTTAATTTTCCTCTCTGTTGTTGATCAACTTGATTTTGATCATCTAAATCTGCAATTAGAGTTTTTACAAACCTATCTTTCATTTCCTCATAGGGTTTAATTAATTCCTCTGATGGTTTCTTTAAACTTAAAGTTGTGATCCTTATTATCTGCCCTGTTCTAATATTTTTAACTCTTAACCATTTAGAATATATTTTCCCTGAATTTTGAGAGATTGAAAGAAAATAAGGTTTTAAGATGCATACTTGTTTATCTGTATCAATTCTTTGAGTTTGCATGTGGGAGTGCATTAACATCCTTGCAGTTTTATCAAAGAAAGAAAAGTGTGGCACATTAAACAAGACAATAATGTTCAAGGATCTAAATGATTGTAAAATAAATTGTAAGGCCTTGTTTGTTTTTGATTGAAAGTTTTTTGCATTGGCAGAAATCCCGATCTCCTCTGCAATTAATAAATCTCCTTTTTTTAATTTGCCTCCTCTCAATCTCTTGATTAAATCCTCCACACTAAAACAAATATTTTGATGGGGAAATTTCTTACCATTAAAATAATATTCATACCATAATTCTCCCAATCTCAAACAAGAATAAGATTTCCCTGATCCTGTTGATCCTGTAACTACTGAAAGAAAATTTTTATTGTTTCTCATTTTACTCTCAATGTATTTTAAAATTATCCCTGCCTCTTGTTTCTTTTCAGGATCTGATTGAATTGCACCTGCCATTATGCACCACCCTCTCCCTCTCGGAAATATCCCAATCGCCCAATCAATAAATTTAATTGTTGGAATAATTTTCTGTGCATTAATAATTCATACTCAATAAATTTTGTTTCAAGAATATTCTCTTTTGCAAATTTGCTTTTTCTTTCTTTTATTTTTGAGTGGATTTCTTTTGATTGTTTATTCATCTCCTCATCAAACCTTGCTAACAATAAATCAGATAACATTTGAATTGTACTAATATATTCTTTTCTTGTATCACTAATCCAAATCTTTTGTGATCCTGTTGAAGTTCCTCCATAATTAATTGGAATGGTTTTCCAATAACCTGCTTTCATTTCTTGGGATCCAATCTTTGCAGTTCTTGATAATTGCATCATAAGTATCTCTTGAAATGTTGTTGCACCTTTTCCTCCAAAACTTCCTCCTTGATCCTCAATGGTTTGAAATTCATCCAAATTATTCATTCCTCATCCTCCAAATCTTTTGGTGTTTTTGTTTCAAGATCCTCATCTACTTTTGGCAATAACATTCCTTTTTCTGCACAAGCATCAATAAGATCCTCTTTTATTTTTTGTAACAAATTAAGTTTAACATTAAAATTATCATTAAGAGAATATTGTTCTTGATTGAATGAATTAGGAGAAATATACTTACAAAGATTTTCAACTCTTTGGGATTGTTTTAATTGTAAAATAATTTTTAACTTTTTATTGGGATCAATCTTAAAGAAAACATTTCCTTTCAAAACTTCAATTTTTGCCTCCATTAAATCCAAAGAATTTAATCTTACTTTTGTTTTTTCAATATCCTCCATTTCAGAAAGAGAAAACAAATCCAAAGATCCAATTCTTGCAATTGTTTGTAATTGATTTATTTCATCAATCAAATCTAAAACATGAGTTTTAATCCAAATATTTGATAATTGCACCTCCTCATAATCTTTTTTATTATCCTCCATCTTAAATCTCAACCCCCCCACAGATTGCTTTTAATTTCTCATTTAAGGCATCCTCTTGCTTGTTTATGTTTTTCTTGATCCTATTCCTACATTTTGTTGAACACAAAGGAATTATTTGATTTCTCCTCGTGATAAAATCTTTTTTACAAACTACACACACATAATTTCTCTTGTGAGATTTCATGTTGCTCAATTCAAAAAAACAATCCTCACATACTTTTTTTGTTTTGAAATAGGCCTTTGCTTTTTGTTTATTGCATTTTTCACAGATCATTTTAAACAATTCCTCCAATCCAAAGTATAAAACTCTAACAATTCATCATAATGATACTCGCACATTGAGATCACAAAAATAAAAGATCCAATTCTTTTATGAATTTTATATCTTGCATGATTATTACAATCTTTTTCCATGCAAACAACATCCCATGTTTCATCATCTAATTTCATTTTTGATCCTCCGAGATATTTTTTGCACAATTTTCACAAACAAAAATCCCTCTTATTGTATTTTTTGTTGGTTTTTCACATCTCTCACATTGATCTTTTTTTACATCTCTGTTCTCCTTACCATCTACATTATCACCATTTATCACCACCATCACCACCTCTTGATTTTTCTTATCGCCACCAATCGCCACCCCATCACCACTCTTTTTATTATTATTTATATGTAATAGTGTAGATGGTGTAGATGATGTAGATAATATTACTAATTCAGGACAAATTGGAGATACAATTTCATTAAATATACTTACATCAATTGAAAAAAAGGATGCTTTATTATCCCTATCTCTAAATTCTTCAAAGCCTAACTTGTCTAAATGACCACTTATATTTCTGTTAAGATATATATCTTTCAAACCTTGATCATCATTTTTCAAAGCACAAAAATTAACCTTAATTGCATTAACATAAATCTTATTTGAGGGTGTGCTTTCAATTGTTTCTTTCAAAGCATTAAGGCACATATAATCAAAACTACTTTCAGGAATTAGATCATCAATTTTTCTTTCACTAATCTTAATTGCAAATTTTAGGATTTTTTGATATTCTGTTTCTGATATAAATTTCATAATTGATAATAGTGGTTTCCAAATTTGGAGATCTCTCCTTTTTAATCCACAATCTCTTGGAAATTCATTATAAATTTTCTTGATCTCTTTCCAATTTTGTAAAGCGAAAACATGACACTCATCCCTTATCTCCTCCCAAATTGGATTATTTCTCTCCTCTGATGGATCCTTTTCTCCTCTCGGATCATTATTTGGAGATTTTGTTGTTATTCTTGTTATTGCCCTCTGTTCTGTTGCACCAAATAAACCATTGATTGAGGAAAGTTGTGTTGGAGAATAAGGAGAGTACCATTTTGTTACAAATTTATTTCCTATCTTTTCTTGTCTTGGAACTTTTGCATCTTTTGTGTATGATGCATTAATCAATTCTGTTCTAACATCTCCCTCATATTGTCTTGTAGATTTATTATAAACCCAAAGTTTCTCTGCCTCATCAAAATATTTTGTGCCTCTAACCTCCTCCGTTTCTCTAAACAATGTACTCTCTGATGGATTAACCATAATTTGCCCTCCATTAAAAGAAATTAAACTGCTTACAACCATACTTTTTGTTTTTCCTGATCCTGCAATTCCTCTGTTTTCAATAAGTGGATATGCCTCAAATATAACATACAAATAAGTGCCAATATCCCAAACAGAATAAACATCATACCATACCTCATTCATTATTGCTAAATATTTTTTATATTGTTTAGAGATCTTTTTCAATAATTCATTTCCATTAATCTTTTTTGATTTTCCTGTTAGATAATCATGTATTTTTTCTAATTTCCATCTGTGTGGCAAATAAGTGGGGATGTTATCAAATGAAATATTAAGATCCTCTTTTGTTCTTTCATTAACTTCCAAAATATCTCCCTTACTTGTTATTAAACAAGGATTTGTTACTTGTGTTTTTCCATAAACTTTTCCTTTCCCATCTGTTTGATCAATTGTTTTTGGGAGTAATAATCCATAATAAAAAAGATCTTTATGCAAATCAATTGGAAAACCCTTGCTTTTAATAACTTTATTTTCATCCCAAATATATCCTCTTATTTTTTCTTGATTATCTTTTGGGATTTCAACATCTCTCTCTTTTAATCCACTAACACCCTTGATCTCTGCCTCATCTTTGAAATAAGTTTCCTCAATTCCTTTTTTTCTTTCTTTAAAATCATTATCTCCTGTTCTCCTGCAAATTTCTTGAATTATATTTCTTGTTCTCCTATATCCAAAACCTTTATTTTTTCTCAAATATCCTGCAAGATCTAATGTTAAATTTTGCCTATCTCCCTCTTTCCATCTTGGCAAAATTTCATTAATAATTTTCTCATCATCTTGTTCAATTTCTCCTTTTTCAATTGTTAAATCATTTGATGGAATATAATCTTTAAACACTTTCAAAAATTTATCATAAGAAATTGTTTCAATTGGCAAATCCTCTTTTAATTCATAAATTTCTCCTGATGGGTGCTTTGATCCTGCACCCACAACATAAGATCCCTCTCCTTGTAACTCTCCACAATGATTTTTTTCCTTATCATAAAATATGATCTTTTTTGAATGGCCATTATCAAATTTAAAATATAAGTGATCTCTCACTTGAAATGTCTTGCCAAAATTTTCAATAAAAAGTTTAACTAAATCATTGTTTGGAGTATCATCATCTAAAACTCTTAATTCTTTCCCACACATAACCCCATAATTTTCTCTTGGAAAATAATCTTGGATCTCATTATAAGAATAAGGTTTATTTTGCCATCCACTTTCAAATGCTCTTTTCTCTTTGAATTTAACTCTGTTAAATCTACAATTTTTTAATTGAGTTGGGATCATCTTTCTCCATCCTCCTTAATCTTTATTTTCAGAATTTGAGAATGAGGAATAATTAAAATATTTCCTCTTGATTTAATTTTTAAAAAATTAATTTGTTGATCTAAATCCTCAACTAAAAAGAAATATCCTGTTATTATGTGGCCATTATCATCCTTATATGCAAGAAAGATTTTATCTCCTGCACGATCATAATACTTATTGCTTATTTTTTCCATTTTAGTGTTTTGTTTGATTTAATTTTGTAACAACAATAACAACAAAACACCTGATCCAATAAGGAAATAGTGTGTGTGAAAAGGTTTTTATATTCTTTTTTTCTTTTAACCTTATCTTGTTGCCTTGTGTTTCAAGATAGTGGAATGATGTGATGTTTTGCGATTGATCATCATTCCATGCCTTTTTTGATTATTTCTTTTTCTTTATTGTACTCCTCTTTTTTTTAATTTTAATTAATCTTTCAACTTCATCAAGAAGTTCTTGTTTTTTATTATCATTTTCCATAACCTCTAATGCAGTTAAATCCTTGTCTGAAACTCTTGTTTTTCTCATGTTTTCCAATGCCTCTTGTAAAATCTTTGAATAAATCTCTCTCTCCTCAAAATCTTTACACCAATTATCAAGAAGTTTATTAATATGGTGAGATAAACTCCCCTCATAAAGATCATTAACTTTTTTAACAACCCCTGCATCTAAATTCATACTTGTAAAATGTTTTTTTCCATTTCCAAATTTTAACTTTTCATTTACCATATATATTGGTATATATGCTTATATATAAATCCTTTGTTTTTATCATTTTCCACACACTATTTTAAAAAACCTTAAAATCACCAAAAAAACCTATTTTACCGACGATAAATCAAAAAAAAGGCCTTATATAAAGCACCCTACTGCATTTAAAATTAATAATTGATGTGAGGTTCAACTTATTTTTTCTTGATTTTTAGAGTTTCAAGAATATTTTTTTGGCGATCCATTTCTTTCTTTAATTGATTAATAACCTTAACAAATTCAGGGTTTAATTCTGCATCATCCCTATTTCTTTTTTTGATTGCCTCCAATATTAAATTATTTTCATCCTGCAATCTTTCAATTCTCCTTGATGATAATTGTTCTCTTTTTTTTACATCCTCCAATTCATCCACAACTTTTTGGAGATTATTTTGATATATTTTCTTTTTTGGTTTATGCCGATCAATTGCCAAATAATTAACATACTTGTCAATTACATAAGAGGATGGTTTATGGCCTAATCTCCTTTTAACTTCATCAATACTCCAATCGTTTTTTAACAAATAACAGGCCATACTTGATCTCAAATCTTTCCATGTAACCTTTTTCCCTGTTGGGATTGTTTTAACTCCTGTTTTTTCAACGGCTCTTGTTAAGAATTTTTTTGCATTTCCATATCCATAATGAAATAAATTATCATTTTCATTAAGATCCTTAAGGAATATATCCAAAAAAGATGTGGTTTCTTTAAAATTTGTTATTTCACTCCTTTCAATTCTTGATCTTTTAAGTTTTCCATCACTCAAATTAACAATATACTCATAATCCTTTGTATCAGGATTTTTTTGCTTAACACAATCTTTTTTTTGTAATTTCAATAAAGATGTAATGTTTTCCCCAATATCAAATGCCAACCATAAGAGAAGTTTTTGATTTATAGGATTAACAACACTAACCAATTTCTCAAAACTTTCTTTGGTGATAAATCTAACTTCCTCTTTATTTTTATTGTAATATTCAATAACTTCTCTTGCTAAATCTCCCTTTTGTGCCAATTGAAAAGGTTTTGATTTGAAAATCTTATTATAATAACTATTCCGATCCTTGAATGGTGTTCCTTTATTGGTTTTTATTTTTCCATCCTCTAATGCATCATAAACTTTTCTTATATCCTCTTTTGTAAGTTTTTTCCAATCTTTATTTTTAAACCATTTATTCACATTTTTAAATTTCAAAACATATCCATAAAGTGTCCTATAACAACCATCATCCAATTGAGGCAACCCATTCATTCTTTTGAGTTTTCTCTCTTGATATTCAAAGAATTGCTTAAATAAATCTCTGTTTGGTTTGCAAATTGTTTGATCTCTTAATAATGCAATCTTATTCTTTTCATAAACTTCCTTTAAACTACTCATAAAAATATAATCCACAGGCACTATTTAAAATCTCCTAATGGGTACTAATTGGTGCATACCTCTCCACAGGCTTTTCTTATTTTATTAAACCTTTACAGCTGTTCCATAGGCTAGCATTTCAGAAGCGCCTGCCATTACCATGGAAGTTGTAAATCTAACCCCAATAATTGC
>Ga0233437_1007428_pt1 | contig 10599 bp, 11 predicted proteins | sample SI_122_August201_FD_182714 | JGI IMG/M metagenome (GOLD analysis project Ga0233437, IMG submission 182714) | Seawater microbial communities from Saanich Inlet, British Columbia, Canada - SI_122_August2016_200_MG | ecosystem: Environmental > Aquatic > Marine > Inlet | place: Canada: British... | reverse complement strand
TTAATCTAACAGTTTCATATTCTTCAACGCTCATGGTTATTATGTCTTTACCATAACTGTTAATCTTAACTGGTCCAAACATTGTGCTTTCGGGCATACAACAGACTTTTCTAAACTTCCTTGGTCTTGGCATCTTTCTTCTCCTAAACTGATTCATCCTTATTAGATATATTATCTAACTCTTTGGTGATAATTTCAAGTCTGTTTTGAAGAAAATCTTTTTCTTGCTCCATCAATTCCCTTTTTAGCTCATCAGAATAAGGCTCTGTCGTGCAGCATTCTGAATAGTGTCTTCTATGTCCAAATCCTGCACCATAGCTTTTTACTGTTGCACCAGAGCAGCAACCCATACCTCTTCCAGTCATAGAACCACTTGAATTAGGTCCTGTTTTATCTTTTCTTGGCATAATTAAATACCTCCTTATTAGTTATTGACATATGTCTAATACACTTACTATTATACATAGATATGAACATATGTCAATAACTAATTTATTAAATATACTAATTCCTCTGTATCTTAAGTTTAAAATATGATAAATTTAATATATGACAAAATATGCACAATTAAAGTCAAGAAATTAATATGCATGGATGATATCTTATTATAAGTGGAGGTGAGAAAAACGGAAAATTATGAGCAGATAGAGGCAGTAAGAAAAGCACAGAAATATATTGAGGATAACTTAAAAGAGAAGTTAACTTTATATGATATTGCAAAGATAACTGGATATTCGCCATGGCATATCTCGAAAATATTTAAGAAACATATCGGAAAATCATTGTTCGATTATATCCGGGCATTCAGGCTTTCTTCTGCTGCGCTTATGCTTAGAGACAAAAATACAAATGTGTTAGACGTAGCACTCGATTTTGTTTTTGATACGCATGAGGGCTTTACAAGAGCATTCAGCAAACAGTTTGGAATTAACCCGAAAAAGTATTCAAAAAACACGCCTCCGATAAAACTGTTTATACCCTTTCCTGCTCGTGAATATCCAAGACCACTTAATAAAGGAGATAATGATATGAGTGAAAAAAAAGAATCAAATACTGTGTTTGTGCAGGTAATAGAAAAACCAGAGCGCAAAATGATCTTAAAAAGAGGAATTAAAGCCAAGGATTATTATGAATATTGTGAAGAGGTTGGATGTGAAATTTGGGGTTTATTATCGAGTATTAAAGATGCACTTTATGAGCCGATGGGTCTGTGGCTTCCTAAAAGCATGATTTCTCCTGGTACATCCTTATATGCACAGGGCGTTGAAATTAAAAAGGACTACAGTGGAGAAATTCCAGAAGGGTTTGACGTAGTGGATTTAAAGCCCTGTAAAATGATGATTTTTCAAGGTCAGCCTTATGATGACAAGGATTTTGAACAAGAAATTTCTAACCTTTGGGAAGTAATAGAAAATTATAATCCAAAGATTTATGGCTTTGAATGGGCTAAGAAAGATGCTCCAAGATTCCAGCTGGAACCTCAGGGGTATCGGGGATATATCGAAGGAAAACCAGTTAGACTAATCTAAACTTAATATTAACTAATCACAATAGATGGCTTAGGCCATCTTTTTTTACAAAAGCATTGACATATTCCTTAAAGATACGTATAATGCTGTTTGAAGGAATAACAAGGAGTATAAAGAAATGGAAGAAAAATATTATACAGTTGAAAAAGTTGCTGAAATAGTTGGCATGCATCCTAAAACGATTTTGAGATTTATCAGAGAGGGAAAACTTAAGGCAAATAAAGTCGGCAGGGAATGGCGCATTAGCGGTCATGATCTAAGTATTTTTGTCGAGGGAAAAGACAGAAGGAAAGAAGACCCGATGAATGAGGATTCAATTACTGACGATAACGAGATAGATAAGATAAAAGTTTCGGCTGTAGCGGATATTAATGTTTTTGATGTAGACGAAGCGATGAGGATTGCTAACACAATATCTGCGATAATGAACAATAAGGACCCTTCGTATGGAAAATCAACGATAACAACTCAGTATATAGAATCAGAAAATAAGATTCGAGTGATGTTATGGGGAAGTGCATCATTTATAGAGGTAATGATGGGATCATTAGCTATGCTTGTTAAATAATGATTGAGTATATAAAAGAATAGAGGATTATATATGAGGATAGAAGTAAGAAACGGTATACCTATTTCGATTATTGAAAAGGACAGTACAAAAATAAACAGTGTTTCTAAGATGATTGATTTAATGGCAGATGCCAGATTCAACGGCTGTTATGGGTTGGTAGTTTTTAAAGAAGTGTTAGGTGAAGATTTTTTTGATCTTAAAACAGGGAATGCAGGTGAGATTTTGCAAAAATTTTCTACCTATGATATGAAGATTGGGATAGTTGGTGATTTTAGCATATATAAAAGTAAAAGCTTAAAGGACTTTATATTCGAATCAAATAAGGGAAACAGAGTTTTCTTTATGGATACTGTGGATAAATGCTTAGATAATATTTGCAAAACATAGTAATGTAATAAATCAATATCTTACTTAATAAAGGATGGTTAAAACTGTCCTTTTTTAATATGAGTATAATATTGGAGATGACAAGAAATGATGAAGGATATCAGCATAATATTTTTAACTTGAAAAGTGAAAATTTGCTGTTATAATGTTATAGAAAGAAAATTTTAAAATTTATCGTACGAATGTACTAGCCTGTAGGAGGGAAAGAATGAGCGAATTAAAAGGAGCATGTATTTTTGGACAATCTGGAGGACCAACATCAGTTATAAACTCTAGTGCAGCAGGAGTGTTTACTGAAGCATTAACGCAAGGATGTATTACAAAAGTATATGGAGCGGCACATGGAATTAAAGGAGTATTAGACGAGCAGTTTTATGATATGAGCAAGGAAGACGCTGTAACTTTTGAGCTTTTGAAAACAACACCATCATCTGCATTAGGTTCTGTAAGATACAAATTGAAAGATGCTGACGAAGATGAAACGGATTATAAGAGAATTGTAGAAGTGTTTAAGAAATATGACATAAAATATTTTTTCTATAATGGTGGAAACGACTCTATGGATACTTGCAACAAAGTAAGCAAGTATATGCAGAAAGTTGGTTATGAATGCAGAGTTATGGGCGTTCCAAAAACAATTGATAATGATCTTTGGGGAACAGATCATTGTCCGGGATACGGTAGTGCTGCGAAATATGTTGCAACATCTACTATGGAAGTTTATCATGATGCAAGAGTATATGATACAGGAACAATTACAATAATTGAAGTTATGGGAAGAAATGCCGGATGGCTAACAGCAGCTACTGCACTAGCTTCTTATAAAGGCAAAGGACCTGATTTGATTTATCTACCAGAAAACAATTTTGAAATGGACAGCTTTTTAGACACTGTTTCTGATTTATATAAGAAAAACAATCATGTTATTGTTGCAGTTTCTGAAGGGATAAAAGACAAAGACGGAAAGTATATCTCTGAATATGGCTCTTCGATGTCAAAAACAACAGACTCATTCGGACATGCACAGCTTGGCGGGCTGGCATATACGCTTGCTGATTTTGTTAAAGAAAAAACTGGAGCTAAAGTTCGTGCGATTGAATTTAGTTTATTGCAAAGATGCGCTTCACATCTTGGTTCGAAAATAGACATAAAAGAAGCTTTTTTAGCAGGACAAACGGCTGTTAAATATGCTGTTGAAGGCAAAACGGATTATATGGTTGCTTTTGAGCGTAACAGCGATAAGGATTATAAAACCAGCATAAAGCTGATAAATCTTGATGAAGTTGCAAATAAAGAAAAAACGGTTCCTGATGAGTGGATAACGGATGATAAGACAGGATTAAAGCAAGAATATATTGATTATGTTATGCCTTTAATTCAAGGGGATTCAGGGCTTCCATTTGAAAATGGATTACCTAAATTTGCGAAGCTCAAGAAGGTGCTTGCAAGTAAATAGGATTTAATAATAGCGAATAAAATTAAAACCTGTCTTGATAATAAGATAGGTTTTTTAATTTAAAGCTATTATTGAATAAGTCTAAGAAAGAAAGTTAATTAATATATGTCTTGAACAGAATTAAGGTTACTCTCTTTTTTCGAGTTTTTATTTTCATACATTAACTTATCAACTTTTTGAAGTATTGAATGAATATCAGAAAGCTCATTAGGATAAAATATTGACTCACCAATACTAAATTCAATTTTATAATGCTTATGCGAATGCTTATTATGCTTTTCTGCTTCTTTGTAGATTGCATCTAAAGTTGTTTCCATAAATAATTTATTACATTCAGAAATAATAATAATAAATTCATCACCGCCATATCGTGCAATAAAGTTTTTTCCCAACATACAGTCTCTTAAGATGTTGGATGCACTCACAAGTGCCTTATCTCCCTCTGGGTGCCCGTGTTCATCATTGATTCGTTTAAAGTTGTCGATATCTAGCATTATAATCCCTAAAGGCTCATCCCTTTGAAGACTCTCATCAATTAAGCGTTTTAAATAAGTATCCATTGACATACGATTATTAAGGCCAGTTAGATGATCAGTTGTTGTCTTATTGTCTAAAACATACAATTGAATACCAAACAATACAATTGCTGTTGCCGGCCAGGTTATTGTAACACTTAAAAAATAGTAGGCCTGGACTAGACCCAAAACAAGTGGGACAATCGGCAGCATAAGATATGGAAAAAGTTCTTTTTTGTTTAGATTTTTTCTTTTTATTAGAACCAAGAGAAAGGCTGCAGCTATATAAATATATCCAAATATAGTGGAGATATGAAATAAAGGACCTCGGACATATTCATTCATTGGAGTTATATAAAATATATATCCTTTTCCTATAGTTGCAAACATAAAAATTATAAAAAGCATACAAGGAACAGGTAAAATATATTTAATAAAAAGCGATTTTGGTCTAGTTTTCGTTATACGATAAATACAATAGTAGAGCCAAAATAAAGTAAGAAGAATAGCAAAAGAGAAGAAAAGAAGTTGTGTAATATATAATAGGATATGCACAAACTGCCCTCTTAATCCCCACAAAGGGATAGCAATAACGTCAACAAATAAGATAATAATATTAAACATAAGAAGATAAGCAAAAATTCGATTTCCAATGTCACCGTGCATTAAGGTGTTCCTATAGTTATTGAGGACAAATAAAAGTATGATAATAGCAAATACATTTATATCTAGTAGTGCGTATCTAGCCATATCATTAAATCTCCAAAAAAAATATTATAGTTTGTAAATATTTACTATCTAATAGTAACATATTTTTACTCAAAAGTCATTTGCAAAAACAGCTGAAAAAAATACTACTTGACAATACCAAGTAGCCGATTTATTATAATGATAAACTACTTTGCATAACCTAGTAGGAGAGGAGTTATTAATGAAACCTAATGCCCAAATACTCAAAGGACTATTAGAAGGCTGTGTTCTAAAACTAATTGAAAAAGATGAAACTTATGGATACAAAATTTGTGAGGATCTTGCTTTAGGCGGATTTGAAAACGTTGGAGAGGGCACAGTTTATCCAATAGTAATCAGATTAGAAAAAAAAGGTTTTGTAAGTGCAAAGTCAAAAAAATCTCCTCTCGGTCCTAAGCGCAAGTACTTTAATATTACTAAGGATGGTAAAGAGTACTTAGATGCTTTTTCTGCAGAGTGGAAAATTGTTAAAGAGTTAGTAGATTATTTTATAGTATAATTTGAAGGAGTTAAAATGATGAACAATAAAACAAAGGCAATAACTATAGGTACGATAATTTTATCAGCTTTATTAATATTCAATGCTGGATTATATCTATTTAAAGCAAAAAGCAAATCTGGGCTAACCCTAGAAGATGGGGTTACTAGTGTTATAGTTGTTATACTGGCTATTTTATCAGTCGCATCCATTTTTATTATAAGAAAAATCAGAACAAGAAAAGATACAATTTTATCGGCTCCATATAAGGAAGCAATAGATGATGTAATGATTTCTGTTAGTGCATCAAATATGAGTTCATATAGTAAAAAACAGATAAGAGAGGATTTGCTGGATTTATTTTCTCAAGCAAGCTTAGATAAAAAGCCTTTAGAAGAATCTATTGTAACAGATAAAGAAAAATTTGCAGCAGATATAATAGAAGCACATGGCGCAAAGAATGGTTTTATTACGTATGTATTATCTGGTCTGCAATATTTCGTCATATATATGTTTTGTATACAAGGAATAGAATATCTAAAGAATATCAGCAATGGAGCTGAATTTTACAGCACTAATGTTGACATCTCTACAATTCTTTTGTTTAGCATGCTTGCATTTATTGCATTACCTTTATCGATGTACGTTAGAGATATAAGCTTCAGAAAAAGCAAAACGTCACTTTTGATTACGGGTTTTATCGTTATACCAATAATTACTTTTGTAATTTTCATTGGATTTTTAGAATTGATTGAAAACAATATAATAAATGCAAAGTGGGCTGATGTTATTGTTAGCGACAGTATGATTGTTTTTCAAAATATTGATGCTATTCTTTTTGGAATATTCTTATTTGTTTTAGGTCTTGGCGCTAAAAAAATAATCCAGAGAAAAAAACTAAGAGCATTTCTTTATAGATAGATTACCCTAGCACATATTAAGCTAGGGTTAAAAGAAAAAGCATTGGAATTAAAAACAATCGATCAAATAACACATTAACTATTGCGTTTTAAATGCTCTGGCTTAAAGGATTTGTCTGGGCCAAGGTATGGCTGCTTTTTATCATTGTGAAGCTTGCCGTTATACATAATAGCCATAGTAGGGCAAAAATTATAACATCTTAAGCACTGTGCACATTGTTTATTAAAAGAAGGAAGCTCATCAATCAATCTTATATTATTAACTGGACAAAGTGGTGCACACCTCCCACACTTAGTACACTTTTCAGCATCAACACTTAATAAATCCTGAAAAGATTTATATGCTGCACGGTAAGGTCCTCTTTGCAAAATTCCTAGCAGATAGCCATATTTTCCATTATAATGTTTTTTACCAGATATTATAAATTCAGCGAAATTATCTGATTTAGCCTTTGCTAGTTTAAGAACCTTAGCCTTTTTTACGGGAGGCAGAATTCTAAATGGATAAGGGCTTATCGATATATTGTTTGGCATATTGATATGTGCAGTTTGTAAAACATTGAATCCTTTACTCTTTAGAGCTTTTTCATATACAAAAGAGCCATCACCTGAAAAACCCATTTGAGTACAAAAAACAAATGCGCTAATTTTTATTGTTGAATTTTGAAGATTATCGATAAAGCGCTTCATTGGTTCTGGCAAATCTGACCCATAGATTGGATAGCCAAAACCGATTATATCTGAAGATTCTATATACGAGATAATATCAGCTTTAGAAACAGACTCAATCGAAACAGCCTTAGCCTCGATGTTTCTGCTATCCAAACTTTCTTTGACATTATCAGCAACCCATTTTGTATTTCCTGTGCCAGAAAAATAAAAGATAACACATTTTTTCATCAAATTACTCCTAGATTTGTTTTTTGATTTTAGTTCTATTTATTATAACATAAAACTTATCACAAGATAAAATAACTAATTTAATAATAGTTTTTATTAGCTTGGACATTTAAAGAGAATAAGAAAACAAAACAATTTAATGAAAACATTTTATGATAGAAGTATATTAGGACACAAATAAATCATGTCTTTTCAATAAAACATCTCCATTTATCACTGCTGACTTCTTCAATTTCAACGCTGTAATTTTGTTTTCTCGCCCATTCAGATATGCTTTTAACAGCACAGCTGCAGTCTAAAAGAACAACTAATATTTCATCTTTGCCTATCGTCTCTAGTGCCTTATCAGCCTTAATTAATGGAACAGGACAAACTTCACCTAAACAGTTTAACTTAACTTCTTTTTTCATAATAGTATCCTCACAAGATATTTTATTCTTTTGATTTTATCTCAAAAGTTATGTAAAAATCATAAAAAATGTTAAAAAATATTTGTGATATACTCTATAATATTGATTTTAAAATAGTTATGTGAAACAAACTAATACTATTTATATAAAAAAAGACTGGTAACTAACCAGCCCTTTCAATATCTTATTCTCTTATTCAGAATGATCGCTCATAACCAGCCTGTCTATTGAATCCCCTGGAGGAACTATCGGTAAAACTTTTTCATCATTATCGATTATACAATGTACAAGCACAGGACCATCATAGTCTATAGCTTCTTTTAACTTTGCTTCTGCTTCTGCTTCGCTCTCGATTTTTACTGCTTTAATTCCAAAACTTTCTGCGATTTTACAAAAATCAGTATCCATCAAAGTTGTATGAGAATATCTTTCGTCATAGAACATATTTTGCCACTGACGAACCATTCCTAGAGAATGATTATCTAATAAAACAATTTTTAATGGCAGATTAAATCGCACAACTGTGGCCATCTCATTCAAATTCATTCTAAAACTTCCGTCACCGGCAACATTGATTACTTGTCTATCAGGGCAAGCTATTTTTGCACCAATCGAAGCACCAAAACCATAGCCCATTGTACCAAGTCCGCCAGAAGTTAAAAAGCTTTGACCCTTTTTAAACTTGAAGTATTGAGCAACCCACATCTGGTGCTGCCCTACTTCTGTTGATATAACAGCATTATCTTCAACAAGATCATCTAAAGTAGTAATGATATGTCTTGCCATATGATTTTTTGCTTGTTTATTAGAATCATCTTCTTTCCATCCATCAATTTTTTTAAGCCACTCAGGACGAGAAGAATTATCTACCTTTTGATTAAACTCTTTTAATATTGCTTTCACATCGCCAATAATATGGTGATGTGTTTCTATGTTTTTATTAACCTCAGCAGGGTCAATGTCTATTTGTAAGATTTGAGCTCCGGGAGCGAATTTATCCATCTTCCCAACAACTCTATCGCTGAATCTTGCTCCTAAAACAATTAGAAGATCTGAATGGGTTACGCCCATGTTAGAGGCTTTTGTTCCATGCATACCAACCATTCCGGTAAAAAGATCATCTCTACCAGGGAAGGCAGGAAGCCCCATTAATGAGCAAGCAACAGGAGATCCGATTTTGTGAGCGAACTCAACAATTTCATCCTGTGCACCACATTTAAGCGTTCCACCACCGCAATATATCATTGGGCGCTTTGATTCGTTTATAAGCTTAAGTGCTTCTTCCATCTGAGCTTTTCCAGCTGTAGGAGCGACAGATTTTTTTTGAACCGGTAGATCTTCAAAATCGCAAAGAGTGTTGGAAACATCTTTCGGTATATCGATTAAAACTGGGCCTGGTCTGCCTTCGCCAGCAATACGGAATGCATCTCTGATTACGTCTGCAAGCTTTGTTACGTCTCTTACGATGTAATTATGTTTAGTAATCGACATAGTTATACCGGTAATATCAACTTCTTGGAAGCTGTCACGACCCAAAAGCCCAACTGGTACGTTTCCTGTTATTGCAACAATAGGAATTGAATCCATATAAGCTGTTGCTATTCCTGTAACAAGATTAGTCGCACCAGGACCTGATGTTGCCATACAAACACCAATTTTACCAGTTGCTCTTGCATATCCATCGGCTGCATGAGCAGCACCTTGCTCGTGTGCTGTTAATATGTGTTTAATTTTATCTTGGTTTTTAAAAAGTTCGTCATAAATAAACAAAACTGAACCGCCGGGATATCCAAAGACAGTATCTACACCTTGCTCTAACAAACATTTTATTAATATCTGTGAACCTGTTAATTTCATATCACTATCTCCCTTTCTAATAAACTTCTATAATATTCTGCTTTTGTTCCATTTGCTTTAGTTAAGTATGTATCCGACGATTGCATCGCCCATTTGAACTGTGCTGACTGTTTTTTCATTCATTGTTGCAATATCTGCTGTACGAAGCCCATCTTTAAGGGCAGAAGTTACAGCGCTTTCTACTGCATCTGCTTCAGTAACTAGATTAAAAGTATATCTTAACATCATAGCGACTGATAATATTGTTGCAAGTGGGTTGGCAAGCCCTTTTCCTGCAATATCCGGTGCTGAGCCGTGAACAGGTTCATACAGACCGAAAGTCCCTTCAGCTAAGCTGGCAGATGGCAACATGCCGATAGAGCCGGTAACTGCGCCTGCAATATCAGAAACGATATCGCCAAACATATTTCCTGTCACGATAACATCAAACTGTTTTGGGTTTAATGCTATTTGCATCGCTGCGTTATCGACATACATATGATCTAGTTCTACATCTGGATAATCAACAGCAACTTTATTTACAACTTCTCTCCATAGCCGAGAGCTTTCTAGAACATTTGCTTTGTCTACGTTTGTAAGCTTCTTATTTCTCATCATAGCTGTCTTAAAGCCAACTCTTGCAATTCTCTCTATTTCTGCCTCGTCATAAATTAATGTATCCCAAGCAGCTTCTCCGTTTTTTGTGTCTTTCCTGCCTCTTGGTCCAAAGTATAAACCGCCGGTAAGCTCTCTAACAACGACCATATCAATCCCATCGCTTATAATGTTTTCTGCTAAAGGACAAGCTTCTTTTAACTCTGGAAATAATATAGCTGTTCTAAGGTTT
>Ga0233437_1007425_pt1 | contig 10603 bp, 10 predicted proteins | sample SI_122_August201_FD_182714 | JGI IMG/M metagenome (GOLD analysis project Ga0233437, IMG submission 182714) | Seawater microbial communities from Saanich Inlet, British Columbia, Canada - SI_122_August2016_200_MG | ecosystem: Environmental > Aquatic > Marine > Inlet | place: Canada: British... | reverse complement strand
CATCTCAATCGCCTGCTTGTTATCGATAATAACGTCTTCCAGTAAATCTGTGTCCTCGGGGTACTTCTTTATGATGCTCGTTTTGGTCAGCTTTTCAAGCACAATATCGTTGCTTTTCAGTGATGTCGAAAAGAACACCAGCGATTTTTCGAGCTTGAGCATTCCCATAAGCTCGCGGTTTTTCATGTTCTTGTGCAGCGCATTCTCGACAATGGTCGTTGCTTTGTCTATCTGCCTCAGATACTGCAAATACTTCGTGCTCGACTTATAAAGCAGCTGCAAAACAAACCGCGTTTTTTTGCACGTGTCAAACCCGCGCACACGGTTTTCCATAAAGTCTTCGATAATTGTGGTTTCCTCCAGGCACACAGTAATGACCATGTCGGGCAGCAGTATAATAGCCAATGGTATGGAGTTATACAAAAATGAAGTGCCTTCCGGCTCGACGACAGGAATGTCGACGACAATAAGCGTTTGGTCGTCCTCTCTGTCTGTATGAGGCGTTTCTTCTTCGTCAAGTGCCGCGGTAAGAAAATCCTGCTCAACGCCCAGCGCCATAGCAATGTCGTCAATCTCCTGCTGCGTCGGGTCAAGAAGATGAATCCACGTACCCGGGCACGGAGCGTCTTGGTTTATGAGCTTGTTTTCTTCCGTTTTGTGATAGTAAATCATGGCAAGCACCGCCTTTCTATTCGGTGTCCCTTATCAAGGGCGTGTTTAGCGATGTGCCACATTAGCTTGCCTTGCGGTATGCACGTCGCTTTTTTTGCATAAATGTTTCGGGTCTGCGTCCACGCATACCACCTCCTTAAAAATCCCTAAATCCGTTATTTTTTGCGCAATCGGTTCATCTCTCTGTCCACCGCGCTCGGTTTCCCGTCAATTCTTCTTAGCGAGTTAATCGTGCCAACGATATGCCCGACAATAAACAGTCCCCAAAGCCCAATCGGCCATGCAAACCAAGGATACCCTTCGCCGGTCAAAAAATAGAGAAGCAGCATCACCGCGCACACAACCAAAAACACACCAAAATGATAATAAAACCCGCGCTTGATAAAATAACGCCGCTGTGCAACGCCTCTAAGTTCGCTTTCACTCATTGCCTTATAATCGCTTCCTGCCATTCTCAACACCTCAATTTTCATCGTTTTCGTTTATAGCAGTCTTAATCACTGTTATTATAACATGAAAGCATTAATTTGCAATAGTTGCAGTTTCTTGTCCCTGCGCTGCACCACGCGCAATTGACACACGTTTTTGCAGCACGTATAATTAGCAATAGGCGGTGGGTCTGTGGTTGAAAGTCGATGCCAGTCGCGGGCAAAACGATCCACGTAAGCCGGGTAAAATTGCCCGGTGAGCATAGCGCGGTTTAGATGTCAGTCCGGCCGGGTGCACGCAAGTGTTTCCCGAGAGGCCCAGTAGTGGGGAGGCAAACGCCTTAGTAGCGAAACGTCCCGCCGGCGAATGTGGGGGAAAAAACCAGGTCAGCCACCGCCCCGGCTTTAGCCGGCTTTTATCGCGACAAAACTTTTTACAATTCAACATTCTCAATCACAATTCTATGGTATAATATAACAAGAACTTCTTTTATTGGAGGAAAACTCATGCGCAAGAAAAAGTCACTATTCGCAATTCTAGTGTTGCTATTGCTGCTCACTTTCCCGACAATCGCCTTTGCTAACCCTGCAATTCCTGAAAAATATACGCACGAATTGCTACTAGACGATTGCAGTAATATAGAAACACTAACCATATATGGATATGAGGAGAATGACAACAAGGAATTGATGTATGAATACTCATCAATGGAAAGGTTCAACTCTTTCGGAGACTATTGGATAAAGAGAACGGAGAATCGGGTTGAACGGATATTTGGTTTCACAAATGAAGCGAATCATTTTAAAAGTTTTCAGATTATGATAAACTTTTCTGATGGTGAAGTGCAGCACTCAAGAGTAATTGATTTGATTGACAATTCAAATTATCACTATAATGTAGAGAGAAATTTACTAAAGCGTAGTTTGGTAAAATACGATTTTTTAAAATATTTTTACTCAGGATACCAACTGATTCCACTCATTTTTGCCTGCTGTGTTGCACTGTTAATAGAATTTCTTGCGGCTCTTCTTTTCAAAATAAAGCCATATAGATATGTATTGTTTGCTAATTTAGTGACAAACCCTGTAATGAATATTATTTTGCTCATAGCAATGTGGCAGTTCAGAGTAAGCTATTTCTGGCTCGTGCTTATTCTGGAACTCATTGTGTTTGGGGCTGAGTATATGTTTTATAGAAAGAAGTATATGGGTATTAATAAGTGGCGTCTGCTAATATTCACATTCGCTGCCAATGCTATTAGTTGGGGAATATACGCTGCAATCACAAAAAGTTTCATCTGAGTATGAGGGTATTCGCATTTTTTAATTGCGTCAAACGCAGTCAGCTTCGGCACATACGCGATTATCAGCGGACTGTTCTATTGATAGTACAAGACGGCGCCGAGCAACAAAGCCAATATTAATCGGCAAATAAAAAAGGGGCTGAACTTCAGCCTCTTTTCTTTTGCTCGCGTTATATCTCGCATGCTCACGTGCATTTCGGCTTTCTCTTCGCGCCCAGCAACATCTTTATCGACTCAACATCACTCTCTTCAAGCACCCGTATCCACATCCACTTGCCGTCACGCAGCTGCTCCGTTTGCACAAACACGCTTCTCACATTCGCATTCAGCTTTTCTTTTACCGACTCCACCTTGGCGGCTTCCTTGCTCCCAAGCACTATCAATGCAGAGAACGCGCCCGCCTCTGGGAAAAAGCTGCAAAGCGTTCTGCCGCTTTTGCGATACCTGACAGTCCACCCATACTTCTTCGCATAAAATTTCAGCTCGCGCTCAAAATCACAGCTCGCCGCCATATATTCATGTATGCGCTTCCAAAGCTGCGCCCGCTCTCCGATGTTCTCGACAATGTCGCTCTCCGACGGTGTCACCTCTTTGTCCAGCATCCGCTCATAATTCATATGTCACACCTACTATTTTCGAAAAAAGACGGACAGCGTTTTGCCATCCGTCTTCGTTTCACAGTTTATACTTCTTTAATTTCCTCAATCTCAGCTCTTTGCTCCGGCAGCCTCAGCATGAGGATCAGCCCAACTACAAACAGCGGCAATATCGCCAATATGCTGAGTCTCGGCATCCCGGTAACCGTGCCAATCAGCGCCATCAGCGCCGGTCCGATAATCGCGGCAAACTTGCCAAACACATTATAGAACCCAAAGAACTCGTTGCTGTTTTTCTTCGGTATAATCTTCGCATAGTACGAGCGTGAAAGCGCCTGTATACCGCCTTGTGCAGAGCCTATCATCGCACCAAGCACAAACACGTTCCAAATGTCAAACATCAGCGAAGCGAAGATGCAAGCGACAATGTATGTGCATATCGCGACAATAATCATGCGCTTTGTGCCATACCTCTTTGCCAGCCGTCCATACAAAAGCGCAAACGGGAACGCGATAATCTGTATGACGAGCAGTATACCCAACAGCAAAAAAACGTTGCTTGCGTCAAGCCCCAGCACATCAGTAGAATAAGGCACGGCCATTTTGATGATGGTGTCCACGCCGTCGATGTAGAGGAAGTAAGCAATCAGAAACGCAAAAACGATTTTGTACTGCCGTATATTCTTGAACGTTTTGCCAAGCCGTTTAAAGCTGTTTACAACCGGCTTTCTCTCCGGCTCTATGTAATGGATTTGCTTAACACGCCGCAGGAACGGGATAGTGAACATTCCCCACCACACCGCCGTGATGACAAACCCAAGCTGATAACCCAACATATTGTCAAACCCGAGTATAAAGATTACTCCAAGGCTGATGGCAAACGGTATGACGCTTGCGATATACCCATACGCAAATCCGCTGGTCGAGACCCTGTCCATTCGCTTGTTGCCGGTAACATCAACAAGGAACGAATCATAAAATATATTCGCCCCGGCAAACCCAATGCAAGTTATGATATAGAAAATAACCAGCATACCGACCATGCCGTCAGGCACAGCGGCAAGGCTTGCGGTAAACACAACGCCAAGTAGGAAGAAGAATATAAAGAACCTCTTCTTATAATTCTTATAGTCGGCGATGGTGCCAAGTATCGGTGCCAAAATCGCGACGAGTATGCTTGCCAGCGAGTTATAATAACCGATGTCCATCGTGCTTCCGCCGTTAAAGATACCGAAATACACAGGTAGCAGCGCTGTCGTAATCGCGATGGAATACGCACTGTTACCGCAGTCATACAGTATCCAGCTCCTCTCGGTTTTCGTCAGTTTCGTTTTGATTTTCTCCATACCGTCCCCCTAAAATTTATTGATGATTCCTATTTATCACGGTTTGTGATATCGCCAAAAGATTCTCGTTTCTCGTTTGCAGCGGAAGCGCGCACTCTGGCGAGATGAGCTTGATTCCGCTCTTTAAGATTTGCGTTACTTCCTGCCCAACATCATCAGGCGCCCCGGCATACAAAGTGTCGGGTATGTTAATGTTTCCTGTCAGCATCATATCGCCCGCCAACTCTATCGCCTTGCCCGCATCGTTCTTGCTCTCAAAGTGAAACAAATCAAACCCCGCCTCATTGAACAGCGGTATCCTGTCAAGCGTCTTGCCGCAGCAATGCAGCACAAACGTGGTTTTGTCAAACTGCTTCAGCAAATTTCGGTGTATCGGCTGCAAGAACTCCACATACGTTTCCCTGCTGGCAAGATCGCCGGTAATATGATCCGCCATGGTAATCATATCCGCGCCGGCACAGAGCTGCGCCTGCGCAAACACCTGTGTTATTTGCTTATACTTACCCAGCAGATAATGCACTCTTTCCTTATCAATAAGCGTGTCAATCAAAAAGTTTTCCGTCCCGCAAAGGTGCAGCCCCAGCGTCCAAGCACCCATCACCTTACCGAAGATAAACACCTCGCTGCCATGTTTTTTGCGAATCAGCTTTATAGCGTCCAGCATCGCTTTGATCGGCGCGCGGTCAAGGAAATCGCCCGGCATATCAAAGTCCTTAGCATAATGTCCCGGTAGATACTTTTGCGCCGGCATATCAAGGTCGCTGCCCCAGTCTATCGTCTCGCCAAGCGCAGCCGCCTCCAGCACAACGCTGAAATAAGGCATCGCACTATCAAACCCGAGGTTCAAGTGCGGATACACCGCAAGTGCAGCAGCAGCCTCGGGGCCCTGGTGCGCTTTAGCAAAATCGATGCCAAGCGCCTTGCAGCTCTCATAAGTGGCGATGGACACGGGCGCAATCACAGCCGGTCGGTCAAAGTCGTCACCGTCAATAATCGCGCGTACTCGCTCAAAAGAATTCATAGACACTCCCATGCTCTCAGTTTACTATATTTCAATGTTCGGCTCTCCTCTCCAAAAAACCTTTATTGCAAGCACAATTGCCGGGTATTCAAAAAATAAGATTTGTTTACGAATATTAAATATAAAATACAGGGCGCTGTTTTTAGCAATTACTATGATATTATTAGTTATACGAAACAGTGAGGATATATTAATGATCGGAGGCTCCATATGAATGTAAAAATTATTGTAGACTCTACGTGCGATCTGCCGCGCGATCTATTCGAAGAGCTTGATATCGGTGTTGTCACCCTATACGTACTGCTTGGCGAGGTCAGCTACAGAGAATGGCAGGAGATTACCCCCGAGGAAGTTGTTGCGTGGTCAAACAAAACGGACAAGCCGCCGACAACATCCGCGCCGAGCGTAGACGACTTTCTAAAAGCGTTCAAGTCGTGCGAAAAAGCCAAGCAAGACATAGTGTTTATCGGCACATCGTCCGAAACGACGGCAACGTGTCAAGTCGCGCAAATCGCCGCCGACATGGTTAAGGGTGTCAAGGTGCAGATCATAGATGGGCGAAGCATATCTGCCGGCACGGCATGCATCGCGTACAAAGCGGCAAAGCTTGCGCAGCAAGGTAAATCCCACGAAGAGATTGTCGCTGCGATAAATGACATAATCCCGCGCGTGTTCACCAGCTTCGTTCCCGAGACTCTTGAGTTTCTGCGGCGCAGCGGGCGGGCATCCGTCGTCAAAGCAATGGCAGCCAGCTCTCTCAAGCTAAAGCCGGAGATAACAGCCAAGGACGGTTTTTTGGTGCAGGGAGAAATGTTCCGAGGTCCCACAGCAAAAGTTGCTGCCAAATACATCGACAAACGGCTCGAGAATCTAGGGGACATAGACCCCGAGGTCGCGTTTGTAGCATCCACGCCCGACGAAAAGCAGCTGCGTCCATCTCTTTATGAAAAGGTGGTCGCAAAAAACTATTTTGAGAACGTCTACTCCGTGCGTGCAAGCTGCGTCGTCTCTGCACACGCGGGTCCAAACACATACAGCATCAGCTACATAAAAAAGAAGAAAGACTAGCAACTTGAAACCAACACATTTTTCATAGCAAAGCGGCGCAGTTCACAACAATGTCTGCGCCGTTTTGCTTGAAAATCGCCGTTTTAATGCGGTTTTATAAAATAAACGTAACAGTTTCGTTATTGTGATGCATAAGTCTTTGCTGTATCATTACTGCATATATCAAGTTAGGGGTGAGTTTTTATTGTATAACATTATCTCGTTTGACAAGAGCTCAAAGAAAGTAAAAGATTTCTTAAATTTTGAATTTGAGATTTATAAAGGTGACGATAATTGGGTGCCTCAGCTTATAGGCGACACCATTAAAATGCTTCACGGCAAAGGGAATCCGCTTTTCGAAAACGGAGAGCAAATTTTCTTTATGGTCTACGACGACAAGAAAGTCGTGGGTCGTGTTCTCGTCGGCATAGACGAAGAGCTAAACAGAGTTCGCGGTTTCACTCAAGGTTATTTTAGCATGTTCGAGTGTATAGACGACTGGCAAGTCTGCAAAATGATGATGGATGCAGGGAACGACTGGCTCGCTGGTAAGGGCATGGACAAGGTCATAGGACCACTGTCTCCCAGTAACGGTGACGACCGCAAAGGCTTTGTAGTTATGGGGGAGGGCAGCCCTGTACTACTTAATGCATACACAAAGGACTACTACCCGGCGTTAATAGAAAAATACGGGTTTACAAAAAACGACGACCATTTGGCGTACTACTTTGACCCAACGGTATTCACGTTGGCCCGGCATGAAAAAGTTGTGGAATACACAAAGAAGAAATTTGGATTCCGTGTAGAAAAATTCAATCCAAAAAAAGTCAAAGAGGAAGCCATAGATGTAAAACAAATTTTGGACGCCAGTTTTCCCGAAGAGTGGGACTACCTTATTGCACCTTCGCTCGAAGGTGTTATCGAAGAGTTTAAAGGCTTAAGACCGCTTTACGACGGACACTACTGTTATATAGTAAGAAAAGACGATAAGCCAATTGGGTTTATGGTTGGGCTGCCCGACTACAACCAAGTGCTAAAGCGCATGGGAGGCAAGCTGCTACCCTTTGGCTGGGCAAAGTTTTTGATATACAAACGCAAGATCAACGGTATAAGAGTACTCATTCAAATGGTAGACAAGGAATATCAGAAAATGGGCGTAAATCACGCCATGTTCTTGGATGCTTATAAGGATACTGTTAAAACGGGTATAGACTTTGCTGAAATATCGTGCATTGATGAAGACAACATCGATTCTCGAAACGGTGTAGAGAACTTCGGCGCAGTGCATTATCGCACGTACAGAACTTATAAATACGATCTGGAAAAGGCGTAATATACCATGAGCATGATTTATATTTTATTATTTTACTATTCGTCGGAGGTGTTCTTTTGTACAAAGCTATTTCGTTTGATAAGGAAACAAAGCTGCTGCGCAAGTTCGTAAAACTAGAGTTCGAGATGTACAAGGACGACAGCGATTGGGTGCCGCCTCTTATCGGCGATACAATAAGTATGCTAAAAGGGAAAAACAATCCGCTTTTTGACAACGGACCGCACATGTGCTTTTTGGTACTTAAAGGCGAGCAAGTTGTCGCGCGAGTTCTTGCGGGTGTCGATAACGAGCTAAACAAAGCCAAAGGAATTAAGCAAGGATATTTCTCTATGTTTGAATGTTCGGATGACGCGCAAGCGTGCAAAGTGTTGATGGACGCTGCGTGCAAGTGGCTTAATGACATAGGTATGGACTCTGTAATAGGACCAATCTCTCCCTGCAACGGCGATGACAGAAAAGGCTTCCTCGTTTGGGGGCAGGGTATGCCGGTGCTGCTAAACGCCTACACAAAAGACTATTATCCGAGGCTTATCTTAGAATACGGATTTACTAAGAATGAAAACCACAGAGCATATTCAATGAAGCCGCCACAGGCCGCAATAGAGCGCCATATAAAGGTTTCGGAATACGCCAGAAAAAAATACGGCTATAGCGTTGATAGGTTAAATGTAAGAAAAATCGTTGACGAATCAAAAGACATCAAGGAAATACTCGATCACAGCGTGCCCGATAATTGGGACTATCTAAACACACCCTCGCTCGAAGCTGTTATACAAGAGTTTAAAACCTTAAAACAGTTTTATAACGGGTACTATACATTTATCGCAAGAAAGAAAGGCAAACCAATAGGGTTCATGGTCGCTCTTCCCGACTACAACCAAGTGCTAAAGCGCATGAACGGCAGGCTATTGCCAATAGGGTGGCTAAAGTATCTGTACTATAAAAGAAAGATTACCGGCGCCAGAGCTTTGGTTCAGATGGTGGACAACAAATATCACAATTTGGGCGTGAACCACGCCATGTTTACCGAATTCTACAAGGATTGGATAAAGACGGGGCTAGAGTATGTCGAAGCCTCGTGTGTAGATGAAGGAAATCTGCCGTCCATAAACAGCACAGAAAGATCCGGCGGAGTGCATTATCGCACATACAGAACGTATAAGCATGACCTGAAAAAAGCCGAATAATCACAGAGCAATATTAAAAAGACAAACCTGCGTGGACATAGAGCGCAGGTTTAGTTTTTGTTAAATGTCTTGATAGCAGCAGCGCAGTAATGATACAATAACACAAGAAATTGGATATAAAATAAACTTTAGGAGCGTTATAATGAGTTACGGATTTGCGAATTTTCTTACAAACTACGGCGTTTACTTGTTCATTTTTTTCGGCATCAACTTTGGGCTATCATTTATAGCCGCAGCAATGGCAAAAACGAAAGGGTACAGCTATGGCGGTTTCTTATGCCTTGGTATGTTTACTGCGTTTTGGATAGCCATAATTGTTGCTGCAAGCCGCACGCCAAAATCAGGCAGCAAATATCTTATGCAGAAAGAAATGGAACGGCAATTTAGACAGCGCAACGATCAGTATGCTCAGCCAAACGTATTATACTGTAGCGGATGCGGCGCACAGATTGCCTCCGAAATGGCGTTTTGCCCGTCCTGTGGTATAAAAGGTCCCGCATCACCGACTGCTTGATAAAGAGTTACCTACAACGGATCACTTTTGATTTTTGCAAACCTGCGTGGATATATGTCCGGCGTGGGTTTGTTTTTTTGCATGACGATGATTGCACCTTCGCCGACTTTGTGTTTGTCGATCACCTTGCAGCCCATAACGGAGATTGCGCTGCTTGCATCCTTTACCTCGTAGCCGTACATACGCCCTTTCCATGCGCAGAAATATCCGCCGACTTTTATAAGCGGCACGCATAGCTCTGTCAAAACAGGCAGACTTGCAACCGCGCGCGACACAGCCACATCAAACGTTTCACGTAGCTCATTTAATTCTTCTGCTCGCGCAGTTATCACGGCAACGTCTATACCAACCTGCTCGGCTGCACTTTTCACAAACGCAGTTTTCTTGCCTGCCGAATCCACCAGCGTCATGTCAATGTCACCGCGCACAATTTTCAACGGAATGCCGGGAAAGCCTGCACCTGTGCCAATGTCGATCACGCTCGCGCCCGGAGGTATGTCAACGTATTTCAACAGCTCAATCGCGCCATAAAAGTGCATTTGCGCGGCCTGCGCCTCACTCGTTATCCGCGTCAGGTTAGTGCGCTTGTTAGCTTCGATAACCAGCTCATAATACCGCTCGCAAAGCTCTACTGCCTCGTCAGTATATTTTATTTGCCCATCGTCCATCATCTGTTTTAATGTTTCTGAAAATATGCTCATCAACTCTCCTCTATTATCTTTACGCCAACGTCCATGCTCTCATACGCGCCGCATAGCTCAAAATCGCCGTGTACAGACTGCGCTGCCCTTTGTGCTTGCTCGGCGGTTTCAAACACCACAAACATGCTGCTGCCGCTGCCGCTCATGAACGCTTTGCCAAAGCCTCCTAGAGCACTTGCCGCTTTCATAATCTGCGGTGCAATAGACAACGCCGCCATGCCAAGCGCATTGCGCGAGTACTTGTTAAACATATCAATATCGCCCTTTTGCAGCGCGTACACCACGCTTTCCATGCGAACAGGCACAGCTCTGCTATACTCCGCATACGCTTGCGCGGTGCTTACCCCTTGGTACGGCTTAACGACTACGAAATGCAACGGTATGCCTGGAGAAATTCGGCTCAGTTTCTCGCCAATACCGCGCGCTCTTGCCGTGCCGCCGGTTATCGCAAATG
>Ga0233437_1007421_pt1 | contig 10614 bp, 9 predicted proteins | sample SI_122_August201_FD_182714 | JGI IMG/M metagenome (GOLD analysis project Ga0233437, IMG submission 182714) | Seawater microbial communities from Saanich Inlet, British Columbia, Canada - SI_122_August2016_200_MG | ecosystem: Environmental > Aquatic > Marine > Inlet | place: Canada: British... | reverse complement strand
AAAAGGATCAGGCCGAAACAAGTGCTGACATCGAGCTGCCGGACCGGGCCTCGTCCGGATCCGAAATCAAACCACAGGCCGTCGTTCCCGAATTCCCCGACGAATTGGTCGAGCCCGGCGAATTGCTGGTTGCCGATCCGCCCAAGGGCTTCATAGACGGCGCCAAGCGAATGGGATTTGAGGTTCTTGAAGTTGTTCAGTTGCGCCAGTTGGAGATGGAAATCTACCGCGTGGGGACCCCGAAAGGCATGAAGGTTTCCGAAGCTCGAAAAAAACTGGCATCAAGGTTTCCGGGCATTGCCATCGACTCGCACCGCAGGTTCGAGGCGCAGGGTTTGAAGGAAAATAGAAAGAAGACAGCCCGCCCGATGGCCGGTTGGCCCAAAGCGACGGAAAGCTGCGGCGCGGGTATGCGAATAGGCCAGATCGATTCGCCGGTCGATACCTCGCATCCGGCTCTCAAGGGCCAAAGGATCGAGTTTCGCTCCTTCCACAAAAAAACACGCAAGCCCGGACCTGCCGACCACGGAACGGCTGTGGCCGCCATGCTTATCGGCAAATCCAATTGGGGTGGTTTGTTGCCGGGGGCCGAATTGATCGCCGCCAATATGTTCGAAGTCAATGAGGCGGGTAAGGTTATCGGCAGTGGTATGGGTTTGCTGCGCGCCATCGACTGGATGGCGCAAAAAAAGGTCCAGGTCGTCAACATGAGCGTCGCCGGCGGCGACAACAAAGTCGTTCGCAAGGCATTTAAGGCGGCGCGAAAAAAAGGTCTTGTGCTGGTCGCCGCGGCCGGCAACTGGGGCAGCGCAAAACGTCCCGCCTATCCGGCTGCCTATGGCGATGTAATCGCGGTTACGGCGCTGGACAAGAAACGCGAAATCTACAAAAAGGCCAACAGCGGCGCCTATATCGATTTCGCCGCTCCCGGCGTTCGAATTTACACCGCAGTTCCCCGTGGTGGCCGTGTCCAGAGCGGAACGTCCTTCGCAACGCCCTTTATTACGGTTTTGTTGGCGATGTCCATTGAAGCCGGCGCGCCGAGTAAGCCTTCAGACCTTCGCAAAATGCTGGCGGGCCGCGTTCTTGACTTGGGGAACCCGGGCCGCGACGACGTTTTCGGATTTGGGATTGTGAAACTTCGGCCCAAGTGCCGGTGATATGGCAAAGGCGTGAACAAGGGAGGCCAGGAGGATAACGCATGGTTCTGAATTGGGTTCTCGGCAATGTGGGAAAGCGCAAGAAGAAGAGAAAACCGGGCGGAAAAAAGAAGCCGCCATATGACGAGTCCAAGCGGATCGCCGCGTCCGGCGATATTTCCGCGCGTGCGGAATTAGCCTCGGTCGAGGATCTCGAGCCTGAAATTCTCTATTACTTCGCTACCGACGAAGCCGCCGAAGTCCGCAAGGCGGTGGCCACCAACGAGGGAACTCCCCTGCAGGCCGACCAGATTCTGGCCGGGGACATTGATGGCGATGTCCGTGTCGAGTTGGCTCGAAAAATCGGTCGTCTAGTGCCGACCCTGAGCAAGGACGAGACCGACCGGCTGACCCAGATGGCCATGGAAGTTCTTGAAATTCTGGCCAAGGACGACCTTCCGCGGGTGCGTGCGACCATCGCAGAGGAAATCAAGCGTGCCGGCAACGTCCCGAACAAGCTGGTGCAGCAACTGGCTCGCGATGTCGAGGATATCGTATCGGCTCCGATCCTGGAATATTCGCCGTTGCTGTCGGGTGGGGATTTGCTTGAAATCATCGCCGGGGGCTGCACGGGTGGAGCCCTTGTCGCCCTTTCAAAGCGAAAGGGTTTGAGCGAACGCATTTCCGGTGCCGTATTCAATGCCAAGAATGTCCAGGCTGTTGCGTCTTTGCTTCGCAATCAGTCAGCCAAGATATCCAGCAAGACGATGGATATGATCTCTGTCGAGGGCGAGGAGACGGTCGAGTGGCACGCGCCCATGGTTGACCGAAACAACATGCCAGCCCGTGTAATCCGGCGCATTGCCACGTTTGTCAGCGCGTCGTTGATGGATATCCTTATCGAGAAACACAAGGATCAGGCCGACGTCGTTGAAGAATTGCGCCAATCCGTTCGCAAGCGGATCGAACGCGGTGATTTTGCGGAAAAGGAACCCGATTGGGAGCCTGCCGAAGACCGCGCGAGAAAAATGAAAAAGGCCGGAAAGCTGACGGAGGACGCAGTTATTCGTGCGATGGAGGTGGGCGACAACGCCTTTGTTCGATACGCCCTTGTCGAGCTTTCGGGTCTGCCTTTCCCTACCGTTACGCGGTTGCTAAATACAGGAAGCGGCAAGGCTGTTACGGCATTGGTTTGGAAAGCCGGTTTAAGTATGGCCACCGCCTTTATGGTTCAGCAACGCATTTCCCGCGTCCAATTGCAAAAGCAGATGCGTCCCGGCCCCAAAGGAAAATTCCCCATTAGCGAGGAAGATCTGTCCTGGTACATCGAGTGTGTCGCCGAGTGATCGGGCGGAATTAAGACTTGTTGGAACGAACGCCGGAGTGGGCATTCCTGTCCGCGGAGGCTTTTTCGCGTTCCAGAAGGATCGCGCTGTATTCCACGGCCAGAATTGCGCCAAGACACCAAACAACGAGTACATTCCAGATAAGGGCCGTCATGTTTTTTGTTCCGTGTGCGTCTGAACTTATTGATCCAGCGGCGCATTGACTCGTTCACGTGGTATCGGCGGCCCACGCATTCAACAATATTCTTGCATCAAATCTGAGTGAACGGGCGCGAGGAATAGACCGGAAATTTGGATATCCGGTGGGGGGGGGGAAATTGCGTCGGTAATTCCCTATTGGCGGGACTGACGAAGGGCTTTGGCCATCCTCTCGGCGCGGATGACTTCCTCCGTGGACATCTCGCCGACAATCGCTGCGCGGCGATTGACCGCTGAGTGGCGCCCGCTTTTTGGCAGGTCGGAAACAGCGAATTCGAGCCATACGTAGGCCAGCACCAGGTTTTTCGATACCCCCTCGCCCTTACGGTACATATCGGAGAGATTATACTCGGCTCGCGGATAGCCAAGTACAGCGGCCGTCCAGAATAGTGAAAACGCATCTTCGGCGCTTTTCTCGACTCCCTCTCCACGACGGTACATGACTCCCAGATTGCTCTGCGCCGCTGTGTTTCCTTCATCGGCTGCCTTGCGGTACCAGGACGCCGCCGTGCCAAAATCTTTGTCCACGCCCAGCCCCTTATGGTAGATCATTCCCAAAACCATCTGGGCCTGGCCATCACCCTCTTCGGCCAAAGGCTCCAGTTTCGTGCGCGCGGTTTCGTAGTCCTTATTGCGATATGCTTCAATCCATGATTGGGCGTCCGCAGATAGTGGATAGATCGTGAAAAGCAGGAAGAAGGCGGCGACGGAAAGCACCCCGCGCGCTGAAAAAAGACGAGAAATCGGTTTCATAAGGGTTTCCTTCTTGGCCTGAGACCGTTCGAGTTTCTCCAAAACCACATGGCTATTCGCTTTTTGCGAAGCAAATGAAAACGGTTTTTGCAATGTGGGGACCAAGATCGGAAAAGGTGTTATTCGCGCGCGTTCCGTAGGCCCTTGGCCATGCGCTTGGCGCGCAGAATTTCATCTTCTGAAAGTTCGTTGGCGATCTCGTTTCGTTTGTTTTCCGCCTTGTCGCGGCTTTTCCCGGGCAAATCCGTCACCGCGAATTCCAGCCACGCGTAGGCCAGGGCCGGGTCTTTGGCGATGCCCTCGCCCCGCAGGTACATTTCGGCGAGGTTCATTTCAGCGCGAGCATATCCTTGCATGGATGCCAGCCATATCCAGGAAAACGCCTCACGTGGATTGCGTTCGACGCCTTGGCCGCGGCGGTACATGATGCCAAGGTTGTTTTGCGCCTTTGCATAACCCTGTTCAGCGGCTTTGATGTACCACCCTCTGGCCTTCGTATAGTCTTTCGTAACACCCCTGCCGGTGTGATACATCACGGCCAAACCAAATTGAGACCGCTGATCTCCGTCCTTGGCGCTGGCAAGGTATTCGCGTTGTGCGGTTTTGTAATCGCCGTCGCTGTAGGCTGAAGCCCCGGCCGAATAGTCGGCCGAAGCCGGATAGGCCAACATCAGGAAAATCAACGAGCCAAGAAGAAGTCGAAACATCAGTCGCTCCGTGCCGCAAAATCCGAAAACCGGCCGTCGGCTAACCGACGGTGCAAATATCGTGCCGATTGCCCGGATTGTCGGGTTAATCGGGCCACTCTTTAGATTTCATGCAAAAACGCGCAAAACACCTTCTTGCGCCGTTCAACGCACCACGACGCTAGCGGCACGGTCGCAGAGACCAAGCATGGTGAGCCGAGTTCTTTCTCGGCGCGGTTTCTTGACGGAGAAAATAGCAACAAAGAAAAATATATCAATAAAGAGATTCTGGGTATTAGGAGAAATTTCGACTGGATGAATTTGCGGGTCGTGAGCGTCAACCTCGCCAGAAATAACGGCTGAACAGAACGATTACCGTGAACAACTCGAGCCGTCCCAACAGCATCCCGGCGGCCAACATCCATTTGGCGGCGTCGGGAAGGGTCGAGAAATTGCCAGCGGGACCGATGATGTCGCCCAGGGCCGGGCCGACGTTGCAAATCGCCGTGGCCGCGCCAGAAATGGCTGTGAGGAAATCCAGCCCCAACATGCCCAGCCCGATGGCCAGCAATCCGAAACACAGGATGAAGATGTAGAAGAAACTTAGCACCGAATCGATGACGTCGTTCGGGATGGGGCGGCGGTTATAGTATGGGATGAATACGCCGTGCGGCTGGAATAGCCGCCGTAACTGGGTTCGCGCCGACGCATACAGCACCTGAAATCGGAAAATCTTGATTCCGCAGGTTGTCGAACCCGCGCAACCACCGATGAACATTATCATGAAGAACAGCGGAACGGCGAACGGTCCCCAGCGGTAATAGTCATCCGTCGCGTACCCGGTGCCGGTAACAATGGAAACCAGATTGAAGGAAGCGTACCTCAACGCCGTCAGCGGCTCCAAGCCGTTTTCCAGCCACAAAAATCCGGTGCCAATAAGGGTAAGAATAACCACTAGTGCCAGAAAAATTCGGACCTGCGTGTCGACGAAAAGTGCTGACTTGTGCCCCTGTACGGTGCGCAGATAAAGGACGAAGGGAAGTCCGCCGACCAACATTCCGACCGTCGCGATGGCGTCGATGGTGGCGCTGTCGAAATGTCCGACGGAGCCGTCCGAGGTCGAAAAACCTCCGGTCGCGATGGTGGTCATGGTATGGGAGATCGCCTCGAAGGGGCTCATTCCGGCGGCCCAGTACATGACGGCCCAAGCCACGGACAGACCAAGATAAATAAGCGCCGTGGCGACCGCGATCTGGCCTGCACGCGGCAGGGCCTTTTCCGACGTGTCGGAAGACGTATCCATGCGGAACAATTGCATTCCGCCGACCCGCAACCACGGCAAAACGACAATCGCCATGACGACGATTCCGATGCCGCCCAGCCATTGCAACATCGCGCGCCACAACAAAAGGCCCGGCGGCGCATGATCAAGCCCGACGATTATGGTCGAACCGGTTGTCGTGATCCCCGACATGGCCTCGAAAAAGGCGTCGGTATAGCTCAGGTTCAATTCCGAGAACTTCAGCGGCAAGGCGGCAAAAATCGTCAGTACGATCCAGCTAAGGGTCGTCATGGCGAAGGCTTGGCGCGGCGAAATACGAATGTCGGATGTCCGGTTGGTCAGCACCAGGGCGACGCCGACGAAAAGCGTCAACCCCGCGGAAGTCCCAAATACCTGCCAATCGGGACTGCCGACCGACAGGTCAACGACCGCCGGAATGCACATGGCAATGGCCAGCACGGACAGCAGCATTCCGACAATAAACAGCACGGGCCGGAAATCGATCATCTGGCGGGGTTTCCCGACTCCCTCGAAATTCAGAGCGCGGCACACTTAAGCGGGTTGATCGCTCGCGGTCAAGGGGGCGCACCAATACACCGGTGACGCCGACGGGTTTTTTTCCTCAGACGAACGAAACGTCGCCGGATGCCGGGGAACCGATCATGGCCAGGAATTCACGCCGGGTCGCTGGATTGTCGCGGAAGTCCCCCAACATGCGGCTGGTCACCATTGACACGCCCGATTTCCGGACGCCGCGTGTCGTCATGCATTGGTGTGCCGCCTCGATGACCACGGCGACGCCTTTGGGCTGGAGGATATCGTTGATCGCGTTGGCGATCTGGGCGGTCATCTTTTCCTGGATTTGGAGGCGCTTCGCATAAACCTCAATGAGTCGCGCCAACTTGCTGATGCCGACCACCCGGTGGTCCGGAATATAGGCAATGTGCGCCTTGCCAATAATCGCCGCGATATGGTGTTCGCAATGGGATTCAAAACGAATGTCCTTGAGCAGGACCATATCGTCGTATCCGTCGGTTTCCTCGAAGGTGCGCTTTAGAATTTCAATGGGATCCGCGTCGTAGCCCGCGAACCATTCCTCATAGGCGGTGACGACGCGTGATGGCGTGTCCAGAAGTCCCTCGCGGTTGGGGTTGTCCCCGGCCCAGCGAATAAGCGTGCGCACGGCCTTTTCAGCCTCTTCTCGGCTGGGTTTTTCGTTCGCCAGACGATCTTCGTCGGCGACCAGACTGAGTGGTTTCGATGTGTCCACGGGTAATTCCACTTCCTTGATTTGACGCGCCGAAGCGCCTGATTAATACATAACCTAATTTCGTTGCCGGGGATATCAGTGGATCGGCGTGTTGAGATACGGGCTATCCAGCGAAAAGGCGGGAATGGCCACGTCAATGGACTCGCCGGTATCGGTTTCCATGCGATAGGACCCGACCATGAAGCCCGAAGGCGTCGCCAACGGCGCGCCCGATGTGTATTCGAAGCTGTTGCCGGGATCGATGACGGGTTGCTCGCCAATGACGCCGTCGCCGTCTACTTCGTGAGTTTCGCCGCGGGCATCGGTGATCTCCCAATGGCGCGTCATCAGGCGCACGGTTTGGCGCCCCTTGTTTTCAATGCGAATGCTGTATGCCCACACGAAGCGTCCGTCCTCCGGCGCCGAATGGGTTTCCATAAACGACGGCTGCACCGATACGCATATTCCTTGCGTCGTCTGTTCGTACATGACCGCACCTCCAAACTTGAATCGCCTTATATGTGGGATTGGCGGGGCGCGTTTCCAGCGGTCCCGAGCCGTCGATGAAAAAAAGCGGGCGAGATCGGTTTTGAAACCGTTCTCGCCCTAGGTGCGGAGTGGGGTTGGGCAGGGAGGAGAATGATGGTTCTAAAGTGCGGGAGCGGGGCCTACGGTAATTTCGACCCGGCGGTTGCGTGCCTCGCGTACGCCGTTGGGGGTCGTGATCCTGGGGCGACGCTCGCCGTGCGCCGTCACCGAAATGTGATCGGATGAAATCCCGCGTGCCACCAGCGCACCGCTTACGGCCTCGGCCCGGCGGCGCGAGAGGCGGTCGTTGAAGGGATCGGGACCGGCCAGATCGGTGTGCCCGCTGATGACGACGCGAACGTCTTTTCCAAGATCGGCGGTTTCGGCGATTGCGTTGAGGGCTTCGGTCGCGTCGAATTTCAGGTCCGCGCTGTCAAAGTCGAAATGAATGGTGAAGGACTTTGGCTGATCGACGGCGGCGTCACCCTTTACGGCCACGGCGGGAATTGCCGTACTGCCGGAATTCGCCCTGGAGACCGCGATAGCCCGGTCGATTTCATCCATGGCGGCGAAATAGCCGTCGCGGCATTGAGCAATGTGTTCGGTCTGCCAGTTTTCTTCCTGTTGCTCGACCCAGCAATCGAACTGGATTTGCGCCAGAGCTGCCGTTTCCGGCCACTGATGCCCCGCGCCTTGATCAAGGGCCTTGGTCAGGCGGGCGCGAGCCGCCGTCATCTCGCCGATGCGTTCACGGGGCAGCGACCATTGCTTGAGAGGTTCGGGCCCGACCTTTGCGCCATTGGCGGCAGCTATCGCCTTTTCACCGAAATGGGCGGCGTCGGGCCAATCGCGCATTTCGTTGCTTTCAAACAGGGCGAATTCCTTGTAGCCGCGGGCCAGGGCGGTTTCGAAGCCGTCGCCCTCGGTTTGCATGGCGCGCAGGGCCTTGTAGTCGAAACCGGCGCCACAACCGGTCAGGAAAACGGCCGCGGCGGCTTCGGCCAGAAGAAATGTTCCAAGGATCAAAATACGCATGGCGGGGCATCCCCTGTTATCAATGTCAGGAGAAATCTAGCGGCCGACTGTGGCTGCCGTGTGCCGCCATAAGGCGGGAATGAGGCAAACTGAGGGTAATTTGAGGGCGCGAAAGGGAGCGCCTATTCAGCGCTGCAAGACGCCCCGCCCAGAACGCAGAAGCGCGCGCAGTGGGGATGGTTCAGCTTTACCACCTTGCCGGAATCCGTCAACGTCTCGCCCATTTCAAACTCGGCGTCATAGGGAAGAAGCGTACACGGCACGACCACCGGGCGCGGCTCGCCTTTGCGTTTGACCACCATGCGCGACGTGGCGCACATCATGGTTTCGGGTGCGACCCCCAGAATGTCCCAGCATTTGACGGTGATTTCGGGAACATCGACGGAGGCGTCCATTTCGGGAAACAGCACCAAGACGGCTGGGTCGGCTGCATCAACGGGAATGGCGTGTTCGGCGAAAACGCGGGCATAGCCCTGGCGAGCCGCATCCTCGCTCTCGCTCCAGCAGGTCCGCCCGGCGAGCGCGATTTTGAACCCGTTTGCGGCCAGCCATTTCAGGCCGTCCAGCATGGGCGCCCAGGTTCCCGGGCCACGCACCGCTTCGTGCTTGGCCGGGTCGAAATGATCCATGGAAACGCGGATCGTCAAGGCATCGCCGAACCTTTCCCGCAAACCCGCCAACTGGGCGCGCTTGTGGAACATGGGCTTCATGGCGTTGGACAGAACCAGCGTGCGAAAACCGCGCTCCATGCACAGTTCCAATATTTGCGGCAGGCGGGAATTCATGAAGGGCTCGCCGCCGGTGAAGGCAATTTCCTCGACCGGGGCTTGCGTGAGGACGATCTCGTCGAGATACGGCCGCACGTCGTCTTCGCTGATATAGGCCAGCGCATCGTTTTTAGGGTTGGAATCCATATAGCAGTTGCGGCACGTGATGTTGCACAGACTGCCGGTGTTGAACCACAGAGTGCGCAGCCGTGTCAGCGCGACCACGGCGCGTTCCTCGCCGTTGGCGGTCACGTCGGGGTCGCGGAACTTGCGCGGGTCTATGATCGGTTGTTGAAGCAGGTCTGCGGTCGCCATGGGTGACGAATGATCCTCTCTTGAATTTTCCCCTGCCCCTTTATTTACGCAGCCGTCCGGCCAGCGCAAATGAAATTTTCGTGTGGTTGCCCCCGGGGGTGTCACTAGGGTTGGCCAAGGGTTGCGCGCCTTGGGCCGATCCCCTATACAATTGGCTCTCAGGCGCAGGCGTGCGGGTGTAGTTCAATGGTAGAACAGCAGCTTCCCAAGCTGCATACGGGGGTTCGATTCCCCTCACCCGCTCCAGCCCTTTTCGTCAGGTGCTTTTCCTCGGGGGACCAAGCATGAATTCCAAAGACCTTCTCGTCGCTTCGTTCAAGGCCGCGCTGGCTGCCGCTGATCCCGCCACCATCGTGCCCAAGCACCTGCCCGAGCCGCCCAAGGGGCGCACGCTGGTGGTTGGTGCGGGCAAAGCGGGCGGCGCCATGGCGCGTGCCGTCGAGGATGCCTGGCCCGCCGACAAGCCGTTGTCCGGCGTTGTCATCACCCGCTACCAGCACAGCGTCGAAACGAAGCGCATCGACGTGGTCGAAGCCGGGCACCCGGTCCCTGACGAAGCGGGCGAGGCGTCTGCCCGGCGCATTCTGGCCGAAGCGGGCGAGCTTGACCCCGATGACCTTCTGCTGTGCCTCATGAGCGGCGGCGGCTCGGCCCTGATGACCCTGCCCGCGCCCGGCCTGACGCCCGATGACCTGCAGGCGGTCAACAAGTCGCTTCTCAAATGCGGCGCCAACATCCAGGAAATGAACGTGGTGCGCAAACACCTGTCGGCCAGCCAGGGCGGAAGGCTGGCGGCGGTGTGCAAGGCGCGCATCAAAGCCCTGATCATTTCGGACGTCACCGGCGACGACCCGACCCATATCGGCTCCGGCCCCTGCGCTCCCGATCCCAGCACCTATGCCGACGCGCTGGCTATTGCCGCGCGCTACGAGGTGGACCTTGCGGAGGCCCCGCGCAAGCATCTGGAAAGCGGCCTCGCAGGTGACATCGGCGAGACGCCCAAGCCCGGCGACCCCATTTTCGCCCGCGTCGAAAACAACGTCATCTCGACCAGCCTGGATAGCCTTCGCGCCGCCGAAACGTACCTGAAATCCCAGGGCATCAACGCCGCCGTGCTGGGCGACAGCATTACCGGCGAAGCCAGCGAAGCGGCCAAGGTGTTCGGCGGCATCGCGCGCCACGTCAAAGCCAACGGCAACCCGTGGCCCACACCCGTCGCCATCCTGTCGGGCGGCGAAACGACCGTGACGGTCAAGGGCAAGGGGCGGGGCGGGCGCAACGCCGAATTCCTGCTCTCGCTGGCCTTCGACCTGCAG
>Ga0233437_1007419_pt1 | contig 10617 bp, 6 predicted proteins | sample SI_122_August201_FD_182714 | JGI IMG/M metagenome (GOLD analysis project Ga0233437, IMG submission 182714) | Seawater microbial communities from Saanich Inlet, British Columbia, Canada - SI_122_August2016_200_MG | ecosystem: Environmental > Aquatic > Marine > Inlet | place: Canada: British... | reverse complement strand
ATCAAGGTCGATTATGAAGTGCTGCCGGCGGTATTTGACATCAAAGGGGCCATGGCGCCGGATGCGCCGGAAATCCATGATCCGGAACTCACGCCTGTGGGAAAAAACATTTTGGCGGAGTTTAGTATGCCCAATGACGCGGTGGACAAGGCCTTTGAGGATGCGGATGTCATTATCGAAGAAGAATTCAATATCAATATTGTAAAACACTTCCAGCTGGAAACCCAGGCAGCATTAGCGGTTGTGGCGCCCAACGGGAAAGTCACGGTTCATTCAACTACCCAGAGCCCCCATTCTGCCAAGGCCATCCTGGCAAAGGTCTTCCATATTCCAGCGAGCAAAATCCGGGTTGCCAACCCGCCGTACGTCGGCGGCGCATTCGGCGTTCGCGCCGGTCTGAGCGCCAAGGCGGAAATCATGGCCATGGCACTGTCCATGGCGGCTAAAAGGCCGGTGAGGGTCGTTTACTCCCGGGAAGAGGATACCATCGCCTCGGACACCCGCCATGGGGCTGTCTTACATGTAAAACTCGGCGCGAGAATGGACGGTAAATTTGTGGCTCTGGACTTAAAAGGATACACCAACACCGGTGCCTACGCCTCATACGCCGCGGAAGTGCAGGGCGTTCTCGGCGGCACGATGGGGACCGAATACAAGATTCCGGCTGTTCGCTACTATGGCCATGCTGTTTATACCAACTGCACCCATGCCGGCGCCATGCGCGGCTTTGGCGCCCCCCAGGCCAATTTCGCAATGGAACGGGTTGTGGACATGATGGCGGAAAAGCTGGGTATCGACGCAAAAGAACTCCGTGAAAAGAACATCATAAAGGCGGGCGAGTTCTGGCCCCTTCCTTACCCTTGCAGCAGTTCGGAGCTGGCGGAATGCATCAAACGTGCTGCCGAAAGCATCGGCTGGGAACGCCGCGGCAACCTCAACAGCGATTCGAGCCACATCAAACGCGGTCTTGGCATGGCTGTGGGAACCTACGTTTCCAACGCCGGGCCCTACGTCGTTGACTATGACAATGCCTATGTGGCGGTACAATCTGATGGTTCCGTGAACCTATCGTTGGGCTGCTGCGACATGGGGACCGGCATCAGCACCTGTCTGCCCCAGATCTGCGCAGAAACCCTCGGAGTTAAATGGGAAGACCTGACCTTTACCTTTGGGGACACGGCTGTCTCACCGTTCAGCATCGGCAACCACGCCAGCCGCGGCGCCTACGCCCAGGGCATCTGCGTAAAGGCCGCCGCAGAAGATGCCGGGGATCAGCTTTTGGAATATGCGGCAGGACTCTTTAAGGTATCCCCGGAAGAGCTGGTGATACAGGATTCCATCATTAAGCCCGTGAGCGCTGCCGACGAAGACGTTACAGTCGTTGACCCCATGACGCTGCCCGGGGCCATCGAAGGGGCCGAGGCCCTACCGTTTCCCCCACCCCGGGATCATGGCATCGTAAAACCGGTAAACACCAAAGGGGCACAAAACGGCATCTCTCTTGAAGGATTGGCCTACTATGCCCACATCCGCAACAAGCAGTTCATCGGGATTGGCAAAACGGTCCCACCCAATGCCCCCCCCTGGCACTGCGTCGCTGCGGAAGTTGAAGTGGACATGGCACTGGGCGCTGTAAAAGTGATCAAGATCGTCGCGGCCCACGATGTGGGGACCGCCATTAACCCACAGATTGTTGAAGGACAAATTGAAGGCGGGGTGGTTCAGGGTATCGGGTTTGCGCTGAATGAAGAAATTATCTATAAGCCCAACGGCCGACAAGCCCATACCGGCTTCTCCACTTACATGTTGCCAACGGCCGAGGATATTCCGGAAATCGACACCATTATTGTCGAGTCCAATGATCCCACCGGTCCTTACGGGGCCAAAGGGGCTGGGGAATGTGGTATCATCTGCCCGGCGTCCGCCATTGCAAATGCCGTTGCTGATGCAATCGGCGTTAAGGTGAATGAACTGCCCATGACAGCTGAGCGTGTATATGAACTGATCAACGCATTCGGGGACGTCCATAAGTTTAAAAGTTTACATTGGGCTGTATGATTTAGGCTCCCCTTATGCCTGAACAAGCCAGAATCGATACGCTCGATGCCCCTCATCATATCATGGTCAGGGGGATTGAGGGTCATTTTCAGGGACAATAATGACCGTGATGATTCCCTGACGGATCTCAGGAAGATTCTTCCTGAAACCTTGACCCACTGTGAGTCTGTGTGTTCAAAGAGGGGAAAGAATCGTAGAAGAGATGGGGCTTGGACTGTGACCTGAATAAACTTTTGAACTTATGGACGTCCCTCGTTTCATCAACCCCTTCTTCATTGACTTTTGCCCTAAAGGGCCATAAAATTAAAGCTATGGGAGAAAATATTTCTATAAACGTGAGAAAGCTGCCAACCTGCTGTTTTACCTTGTCAAATATCTCCTGACCGCCTTGGGTGCAACGCTGCTTTTTACGGATAAGAACATCTCGACGGGCATCATCGTGGTTGTTGCCTTTCTGGCCGTTTTGGTGTTTATTCTCGGAATTTTCATAACCCCCAAAACGGAGGATTAACTAATGACAGGCTTCTTGATTATCATGGCTACCGTGGCCCTGATGGCTATCGGCGCTGCCGTATACTTTAGATACAGAGACAATGAAACCACAAAGGTGGAAAAATAGGTGGTTCAAGGTTCCATATCTATACCGCCATCCTTATGTTCGGTGTTCCTTGTCCGAGATAACCCTTTACCCTTTCAGCTTCTTTCTCCTATTCGTTCTCTTCTGTAAAACCCCAAAAGCTATTGAATTATATAAGGACGTCCCGCACATTCCTAACCGGAAAAAATGTAAATACGTGTTCTTTGCAAACCCCATACAATGGGTTGTGCCATAAAATTACATCGGAAATTTTTGGATCAACTTCCACAATATAAATTTGGCAGAAAATTCAGAAAACTTTAGGCGTTTTTTGATATCATCTAAAACCTGCATTCAATTTTTTCGAAGAGAGACATAAATCTCACTATTTCAGACTGTTGCTTGAAAGCGTATTCCCCAAATCCGGAAATGCTCAATTTATCTATTTTCTACTGAATAGTAGGTATTCCAATTTTTTACATACTCCTGTTTTTCTTGTTCCCATTTAGAGTCATCCCATTCTAAACCATCAGAACATAATTCTTGTATGCGATCCAAATGTTCGGCTCCGCCTTCAGGTAAAATCAAACCGATACGAACTCTTCTTAATAAGAGATCCGTAAGATGGCGAACGGTTTCTGTCTTTGCCACAAATGGAATCTCTGCCCAAACGGTTTGTGTATTCGGAATAACTGTTAAAGTTTCTTCAGTGGAATTTTTCAGCAAGTCAGGCGTTCGATTTCCATATCGTCCGGTCAATCTTTTACCCATATCCTTTGGCAGGTTCCATTTTTTAACGGATGTTTTCATGGCATCAAAAATCCGTGCATTTTTATTGAAAGAAACCGGTTTTTCTATGGAAGGTAAAGCGGCTTTTAATGCGTCTATGGCCAACAATCTAAATGTTGTAAGTTTCCCACCGGTAACGGTAACGAGACCTTTGTTTTTCCATACAACGTGTTCCCTGGATTCTTTTGAAGGATCTTTTTTTCCGTTACTCAAAACAGGGCGAATCCCTGCAAAACTCGAAATGCAATCTTTTTTGCTCAATTTGAGATCAGGGAAGAACAGATCAAGCGCTTCAAACAAATATGTGATTTCTTCAGCGGTGATATTCGGTTCTTTTTCTAATGAATTATGATGGTCTAAATCAGTGGTTCCAAGCAGAACGGCCCCTTCCCATGGCGTAAAGAATAATGGGCGATTGTCTTTTGGATGCCCAAAAAATATTGCCTGTGATATTGGAATTCTCGATTGTGGAAAAACCAGATGACTGCCTCTTAAAGGGCGGAGGTGAAGATTTTTTTGTGGAGATGACTGTATTTCTTCAGCCCATGAACCTGTGGCATTTATAATGGCTTTGGTTTGAATCTCCCCGATTTCTTTTTGGGATTCGCTATCTTTTATGATGATGGATTCAACAAACCCATCTTTGTTTCTAATGATTTTTGACGCATAAGAATAATTTAATGCATCTCCACCGGCTTCTTTTCCTTCATTGATCAATCTTTGTACCAGCCGGGTATCATCCACCTGAGCATCTGAAAAAGTAAAACCACCTGTGAGTTTGTCGCTGTTAATGTACGGAAATATTTCTTTCACACGATTTGTGGAATGATATTGATGAAACCGTTTGCCTGCTAGAAAATCGTAAAGGGTAAGCCCTGTTTTCATACTCAGTTTTCCGGGACTTTGATTTTTAAAAATCGGAAACATAAATTCCAACCGTGATACCAATCCCGGAATTTCATTGATCAAACGTTCTCTTTCTTTCACTGAGTCTCTTGTCAAAAATAAGTGACCGCCTTTCAAATAACGAAGACCGCCATGTACCAGTTTTGATGATTTTGATGAGGCGCCCCAGGCAAAATCTCTTTTTTCAACCAGCAACACATTCAATCCAAGTTTCACGGCTTCCCTGAATACTCCAGCGCCTGTTATACCGCCGCCAAACACAACCACATCATAAATGTCTTTCATCTTTACACCGACTTATCAGAATTCATGGTTTATTATATCCCATATTGCGTATATTCATTTGTGTGTTTTCCTTTGCTGACTGCTGCTGGTTTATAACCCTCAAACGATCTTACATCTTTTTCCACAACAGTACCTGAAGGCAAAATTGCAGCTCTCTCCGTATAGAAAGTTTGAAGGAACGGTTTTTCTGCAATGTCCAGACCGATGATCGATTTTGCCATGGGATGAATCCCGAATTTGATAAAAGATCCCTTTGTTTTTGGTGAGATCCGTTGTACTCCTTTTTGAGGAATTACTGTTTTGATCAGATTATTTTCTTTCACGGAAAATGTTGTGATCGGTTTATGATCTTTCATATGAAACCCTCTTTTCATGACACGCATATCCAGAATATGTTCACCTTCCTCATACATATTTACTTCCTGATGTTCCGGTGTTGTATCAAAATGCATATTTGTGACGAATTTGGTATACCCCCATTCGCCTCTTCCTGCTTCATATGCTGCCGGAAGGGTGACGGGCAGGTGCTGAACCAGTGCTCCGAAATGAGGGTGTGCTCCCTGCTGGAGTAGTGGAAGAAATCCCATAAAACGACGATGTCTTTTATTATATAGAGTTGGAATAGCTGCTGCAATTTCGCCATAATGACCGATTGACGTATCGATATAATTGTAAGCCATAATAGCGATAACAGCTCTTCCATTCGGTAATGTTATTGGATGCATCTTATCCGACGGCATAATTGCGGTTGCCTTTTTTTTATCAATTGAATAATAGAGACCAAAAAAATCATCTCGCAGATAAAGTATCGGAAGATCAAATGTTGTGCTTCCATGTGTTACGCTATAGCCCGGTCTGCTGCCTTCAAAAAACAGATTCTTATTCATTCTATTGCCTCCAGTCACCCAAAGCGTTATTAAAATAGATCTATAAATTTATTGCGCCTTTTTCAAATTCGATATCCCATTGGTGTTCCATGATGGCCAATCGGTTCATTTGATTTGTGCCTTCATAGATTTGCGCTAATCTGGAATCTCTCATTGCCCGTTCAACTCCATAGGATTGAATGTATCCGGCATCTCCCATAAGCTCCATCGCTTGGTTGGTAACTTTAAACGCTGTATCTGAAGCAAAAACCTTTGCTGCACTTGAAAGCGACTGATAACATCTGAAGCTGCTTACAGAATGCCAGATGGTTGATCTCACTGTCCATAAACTCACAATCATATCTGCAAGTTCCATCTGAACCTCGCGATAATCGATAAGCCGTTTTCTGCCAAGATTATTTGTTCGACAATATTCCAGTGATCTCTCAAATGCGCCTCTTGCATGACCAAGGGCCATAGCGCCAACGGCAGGTCGTGAATAATTCAGAACATTCAGATTATTTGCCTATCCTGATCTTAATTTACCCACGATATTTCTCTTTGGAACAAAAACATCATCAAAAACAAGTTCGGATGCATCCGATGCTCTCTGCCCCATCTTCTTTTCCCTTCTTCCGACAAAAAACCCTTTCACCCCTTTTTTCACAAGAAAGCAGGTCCATGAATCCAAACCTTCACCTTCGATTTTTGCATAAACAGTTACACTATCCGCGATTGCACCGCCGCTGATAAAAACCTTGTTTCCGTTCAGTATATATCCACCTTTGACAGGCCTGGCGGTTGTAACAAGCTTAGCCTGTGCTCCGCCTTCCGGATCTTCCACATCCGAGCCGGCACCGGGCTCAGTGATAGCGAAAGCCATTACATCCGGGGATCCCAGCCATCTGTTCTTATAAAGATGCGGGAGGAAATGTCTAATAATTGTCAGCAAATTCCCGGAGAGAAGCAGTGGTCCAAGACCAAGGTTGTGAGCAAGAAGCATAAGGGCAAGTCCACCATCTTCCGTGGCCAATTCTTCAGCAACAACAGCAATATGGTAAACGGCATTTTTTGAAAATACCATACTGTTTGCGCTTCCAAATGGAGGAATAAAAAGCAAAGACAGAAGCCCTTTATTGGCGGCTGCTCTGATAAATGTTTTGTGATCAAAAGAATATGGCTCAATATCGGCTTCCACTGCACGTGGTCTTATCTCTGTACGAGCAAAATCCCTTGCCTTTTTTCTCCATTTTCTAACACCTCGGGGCAGGGTGGACGTATCGTGATCCCAGATAGACATTTCTCTGCCATCGACAAGCATCCTGCCGAGCATATCCAGATTGTTCCGAGCTTTTCTCATATAGAGAGAATCTATCTTTTCTTCCAATGTTCTTTCCGGTTTTTTCATATCCGGTCTCCCTTAAGCTCAACATCATAAATAAACTGTTTTAAAAAATATGGTGAACCAGAAGCTGATTTAAGAACCGTTACATCTCTGAGTTTCTTTTCCATACCAAAGTCTTCCATGTAACCATATCCTCCAAAACTTTGTAGAGAATCGGTAACTGCTTGAGCAGAAAGGATAATGCCTGAATGTTTTTCCATGGCGCTTTCTTTTAATGTTTCTATTGAATTAAGTTCAACATCAAGTAAAGAACGAACCGAGTTCATAGCATTTCGGGCATTGGCTTCCGCCCCTGCGATAAGAGATTTTACGGCAGCATGCTCCTGAATCAGCTTGCCTCCTTGATATCTTTCTGAAACATACTGTTTTGCAGCGTCCACCGCCGCCTTTGCAATGCCTGCTGCAATGGCGCTCATACCTATCCAGTTAAGTGAAAGGGCACGAATCACAAGCTTTATGGCATCTCCGCTATCTATGCGGGTTTCTTTGGGGATTCTTACATTATTGAAGGAGATGTGGTTGAGATTGCAGGCCCTTAATCCAGTTCGACGTCCGGCATCTGTTACTGTTAATCCATCAATCTTTGAAGGGACTACAAAACATCCCCATTTATCCTGAATTTTTGCCATAACAACATAAGAATCGGTGTCCGGCATTGAATATGAATAGTGTTTTTCACCGTTTAAAACATAAGTATCATCTGTTTTAGAAGCGACAGTTTCAACAGGAGCCGGCTCCTCCGTATTCGGGTTTATCACTGTTTCAAAATATGGAGGCATATTACTTTCTTGTAGACAGAGTGCTACCCGCGTTGGGTTACCAGGTATATTTTTGCCTGTATGAAGCAAAATATTTGAAGCGACACCCTGAGCATTCAGAAGCATCGCAACACCGCCGCATTTTTCTGCTATTATGGAAAGCAGGGAGATAGATGAAAGCAGACCGAATGAGTCTATTCCTCGCCCCCATATACCGTACTCGGCTCCGTCCATATGGGGATCAGGTGATACGGCAAGTCCGATTTCAAATGATATGTTCAATATCTCCGGTAAACGTTCAAGGTCTCCATCTGGATGTTCCCCTTCGAACATAGACTGAACATCTTTTTGCGCAAAACCTTCGGCAAGTGACTCAAACTGTTTCAGTTCATCAAAACTCATGAGCTGTGAGCTATCCATTCTATTCATAAGTTAACGACTCCCGTCATAATTATTCAGTAATTATGGAGTGTGATAATCAAAGATCAGCTTTTTAAATTAATTGCGTGAGGTATGATTTCAAAAACAGCAGGCAATTTTCCTAAAAGGTCCCCATCCGCTTCAACCAAAACTTCCTCGTCGCTGGTGGCTACAATCTTCTTGCCTCTAAAAGAAAAGACCTTTTCTTTTCCCAGTTGAGTGCCGTCATAAATATCTTTGCTAAGCAGCAGCATTTTAAGTATTCCGATATTTTCAATAACAATAATATCAAACAAGCCATCATCCAGAATGGCATGTGGCGCAATTTGCATTCCGCCGCCAAAATATTTGCCGTTGGCTATTGCAACAAGTTTAACCGTCAGATTGTCATAAACTTTTCCATCAATTTCAATTTTCACCTGTTTATTTTTGTAAGAAAAAACGGCGCATAATGTTGAGATGAAAAAAGCAACGGTGCCACTTATTTTCTTTGTCATTCGTGAGATTGCAGAATGGTTGACGACCTGGTTAACGGCCCCGCCCATGCCTAGACTTGCAACATTATCGAAATAAGTACTTTTCTTGTTTCCATCCATTGTTGTGTAGGTCAGTTTTCCGATATCGATCTTTTTGACCGTGCCCTCTGCAAGTTGGCTGATGGCATGGGTAATGCTTTTGGAAATACCGGCGGTTTTACGAAAATCACCGCCGGTCCCTGTCATGATGATAGACAGCACCGCTTCAGGATTTATCGGTTGATCATTCTCAAAAAATCCATTTATCACTTCATTGACTGTGCCGTCTCCCCCTACTGCAATAACTCGCTCATAGCCATCTTTAAGCGCATTTTGTGTGATTTCCGTAGCTTCAAGAGGCTTTGAGGTAAGCTCAGCATCAAAGCGACCTATTTTTTCTTTTAAAAGCCCACTTTTATCTGCCCACTGTTTTGCAGTGCTTCTGTTTGCAGAATAAGGATTGATGACCACTTTGGTTTTCATGAATACCTCCAATAGGGCAGGGGGATGTTTATTTATATTTTCATGAATCTTTTAAAAAAAAGGTTTAATCAAGTCCAAGTTGTCCGCCCGGATTCATAATATTGTTGGGGTCAAAATGATGCTTTAATGCACGTAAAACATCCATCTGTTCTTTACCGAGATGCTTTTCCATAAATGGGCCAAACATCTTGCCGACTCCGTGATGATGACTGATTGAACCCCCATGTTGCTGTATGGCTGCCATGATTCCATCCAAAAACCCCTTATACTCATCCGTATCTTTATATTTTGTAATAAAAATAAAATACAAATTGGTCCCCTGAGGGTAGAAATGGGAAGCATGCGTTAAACATATGGTATCTGGGCGATTTTTAATGTATTCTCTCACACCCTTATGAAGGTTGTGAAGATTTGCCCAGGTGACTCCTGATTCCACCGTGTCAGAAATAATCCCATAATCCTGTAAATCCTCTCTCATATATGGGTCGGCATAACGCCCTTTCCGCCAGTTTTTTAAGGGGTAACCGGTGAGATACATGGCACCGTATTTTTTACAAACCTTTTTAACCATTTTTTTCACATGGTTGGAAAAGCTTTTTTCCCCTTCCGTATGACCGATCAATAAACAACGTTTTCCGGATTTATAACCTCTCATCTGAATCAGTTTATCTAAGATTGTCCCTTCCACGCCATACAGTTTAAGGCCCATTGCGGTCTCTTCAGGGTCGGAGATTCGAAAAACCGACGGCATGCCAAACTCTCCCTGACTGACCTCACGGGTTGCATTCACAGCATCTTCCCAGCTTGAAAAGATAAATGCAAAATCGTTCTGGTTTTCAGGCATATAATGGAACACTTTCATGGTTAATTCCGTCAAGATACCGTAACTTCCTTCACTCCCTTTCATGATGTCGTTGAGTTTGGGACCGGTTGCGGTTGCCACATAATCCAGGGTTTTGATTTGGCCTGTGGGTGTTACAAATTCCTGGCTGAATACAAGATCGTAAGCATCACCGTAATAGGAAGACTGTTGACCTGAGCCCAATGTCAATACCCAACCCCCAACGGATGAATATTCAAAAGACTGAGGGAAATGGCCGCATGTATACCTTTTTTGAGCTGAAAAATTTTCCGGCGCTTTGTTCAAGGCATCCTCAAACGCCGGTCCCATCATGCCGGCCTGAACCCGAACCGTATGATCAGTTTCATTAAACCTTACAATCTTGTTCATGTGTGTTTTCATCACAAGAGAGATGCCGCCTTTGACCGGCATATGCCCGAAATTGACGGAAGAACCGCCTCCATAAGCATAGATCGGGATTAATTGACCATGACAATACGTGACAATTTTTTGAACGTCTTCTTTGTGGCGGGGGTGAACGACTATGTCCGCTACGGATTTGTTGCCCTTCCTTCTGAGCATATCCACTTCTATCATTGTCATACCGCTGGAATACTTAACCCTTGAATAATCATCACCTGTCACATTGTCAGGGCCAACGATCGCTTTGATGGCTTCAATATGCTTAACGTCGAGTTTTACAGGATCATGACA
>Ga0233437_1007418_pt1 | contig 10619 bp, 15 predicted proteins | sample SI_122_August201_FD_182714 | JGI IMG/M metagenome (GOLD analysis project Ga0233437, IMG submission 182714) | Seawater microbial communities from Saanich Inlet, British Columbia, Canada - SI_122_August2016_200_MG | ecosystem: Environmental > Aquatic > Marine > Inlet | place: Canada: British... | reverse complement strand
GTCCGTGATGAATCTTTAAACTGGAACGTTAATATTGCATATACAAATGACGGTATCGGTGAGATTACGATCTTGGATGCCCAAAAAAATGGCCTTTATCCATTGCAAATAGAGAAAGTGCTATCAGATGTTGCTTGAAAATTTTATGAATTGAGACAGTATAAAGGCTTTATTAATCAGGCTGTTGTTCGTTTTAACCGGTGTAATGTTATTGGTGTGGCATTCACGGGCAACAAAGTAGATCTATTTTGACTGAATTTAATATCTGGAATATGAGAACAGCTTCAATTGATTCAGTTAAAATTACTACCGATATGATTAAGCCTTTTTAAATGACTTTTTTAATTCATGATATAAATTTGAAGTCTCCCTTATATGATTGTCCATGATTTCACTAAATGACGTAAAAAAAATAAATTGAAACTGATTCAGCTCGCAAAACTCTATCATGCGTCAAATTTAAGAGTATTTGGTTCTGTAGCAAGGGTTGAAAATACCGAGAACAGTGATTTGGATTTATTAGTGAAGTTTGAAGCTGACGCAACGTTGTTAGATCAGGTTGGCTTGTCTCAATCTATGTCTGATCTACTGGGCTGTTCAGTCGATATTATCAGTGAGAGATCACTGCACAAAAAAATAGCTAATTTTGTTTTGAAAGATGCTATTCGTTTATGAAAGATCGAACGATTTTATTAACAGCAGCAATTGATTGTATTGATAAATGTATCTTTTACACGAAAGGTATGGGTATTGACGAATTTCTTTCTGATTCTAAAACTCAGGATGCGGTTGTTCGAAATCTTGAAATTATTGGGCAAGTGGTTAAAGATTTTGGGGTGGATGATTTAATATTGGATCACCCTGGTTTTAGGTGGAAGGAAATTTCAGGGATGCGTAATATAATTCCGCATGAGTATCTTGATGTTGATTTAAATGTCATTTGGTCGGCTCTTACGCAGAATTTGATTCCTTTAAAAGTTGTGTTACTTGAAATTAAAAGAGATATGAATAATGCAAAAAGACTCTAAAATATATATTGCCGGGCATAGAGGGCTGGTTGGGTCTGCAATCATTAGGCAGCTTGAGTCTCGTGGTTTTAATAACCTGATTACTCGTACTCATAGTGAACTTGATCTTACCAATCAGTCTGAAGTTCAAGCTTTTTTCAAGATCAAAAACCTGACTATGTAATTCTGGCTGCTGCCAAGGTGGGAGGGATTCATGCTAACAGCACTTATCCTGCTGAATTTATCTATGAAAATATGATGATAGAAGCTAATGTAATTGATGCTGCTTATCGTAATGGCGTTGAACGATTATTATTTTTGGGAAGTACCTGTATTTATCCTAAAGCAGTACAACAACCTATGCGTGAAGATGCACTGCTAACAGGTGTTTTAGAGCCAACTAATGAGCCTTATGCGCTGGCTAAAATTGCAGGAATTAAACTTTGTGAGTCGTATAACCGTCAATATGGCACAAATTTTCGTTCTGTAATGCCAACTAACCTGTATGGAATTAATGATAATTTTCACCCGGAAAATTCACATGTTATTCCTGCATTGATGCGCAGATTTCATGAGGCAAAGCTTAATAATGATTCTGAGGTAATGGTTTGGGGCTCCGGAAATGCCATGCGTGAATTTCTGTATGTAGATGATATGGCTGCAGCATCTCTGTTTGTTCTGGAGCTGGATGATGATATTTATCGCTCTAATACAAAACCTATGCTTTCTCATATCAATGTAGGCACAGGGGTTGATGTGACTATCCGCGAAATGGCAGAGACGATGAAAAGAGTGGTTGGCTTTAAAGGAGAGTTAAAATTTGATGCCAGTAAGCCGGATGGTGCTCCAAGAAAGCTAATTGATGTTTCTCGTCTAATATCTATGGGATGGCGCTACTCTGTAGACCTTGAGGATGGTTTGAAAAAAACTTATACCTGGTATCTTAAAAATGAAGAATCTCAAGTCAAAAGTCGCCAGTCGTAATTTCAAATCGAAGTCTCAAGAATTTATTGCTATAGACTTAGGTTTTTCGACCTATCATGACTAAGCTGGATAGTTCTCTTTTTACTTCCATTGTTGCGAATACTCCGCTGATTTCAATTGATCTACTCATCAGGAATAGTCAGGGTGAAGTACTTATGGGGAAGCGAATCAACCGACCTGCTCAGGGCAAGTGGTTTGTACCTGGTGGGCGTATTCTGAAAGATGAGTCTATTCCTGTTGCATTTAGTCGCCTGGTATATGATGAAATTGGATTAAGTACTGCTATAAATGAAGGCCGGTTTCTTGGGGTTTATGAACACTTTTATCCAGATAATTTTTCAGGTAATAAGTTTTCAACTCATTATATTGTTTTGGGTTACCAATTATCTATCGACCTTTCACTGGAGTTATTACCTAAAGAGCAGCATGATATCTATAGATGGTGGGGCATTGATGAGCTATTAAAATCGGATGAAGTGCATCTTCATAGCAAATGGTATCTTGACCCGGCTGAGGGAATTAGAGCTATAGCGAATTAATGTTTTAATTTAAGGTGTTAGCTTCTTAATAGGCATTCTTATCAATGAATCCTTTAATAAAAGTTAATAAGATGATTTTTAAATCCATCCAAATTGACCAGTTGTCGATATAGTAAAGGTCAAACTCGATCCTTTTTTCCATTTTATTGATGGTATCTGTCTCTCCCCTCCATCCATTTATTTGAGCCCAACCTGTTATGCCGGGTTTTACAGTATGTCTTAACATGTATTTGGGGATTTGAGTTCGATATAATTCATTATGGACCTTTGCATGAGGTCTGGGACCTACAATTGACATGCATCCGGTCAGTGTGTTCAAAAATTGAGGTAATTCATCCAGGGATGTTCTTCTAAGAAATGCACCTATGGGAGTAAAGCGAGCATCATTTTTTGATGCCTGGATAACGTTACTGTCGTTCTCTGTTACAGTCATGGACCTGAATTTCCAGACGTTAATTTCTCTACCATTTAGCCCATATCTCTTTTGCCTAAATATTATGGGGCCTTTGGAAGTGGTTTTTACCAGAGTTGCTATAACTAAAAGAATGGGTGATATTGAAACAAGAATGATGATGGAAAGAACAGTATCCTCGATGCGTTTAAACATTCGATTGGTGAGTGTATTTAAGGGCGAGTCATAAACGCTGATGATAGGTATGCCACCGATATCAGTTATACGTGAGTGCAATAAATCAAAAGCAAAGCAATCGGGTATGAACTTGACGGTAACAGTGCTATCAGCCAGAGCATTTAATATCTCTTTGATTTTTTCTTCGGCCCTTAGAGGAAGCGTTATATAAACCTCATCAAAATCATCTGAATAATGGCCTTTTTTAATAAAGTCCTCAATTGAGCCCGTTACGGGTATTCCAAGATATTTTTTATTTAGTTTTGTTTCATCATAGTCAAAGAAAGAAGTCGGGATATAGCCAAGCATTTTTGCATCAATCAATGTTCCTGCTAATCTTTGGCCAAGGTCTCCTGCACCTAAAATTGCGACTCTTCTTGTATTCCACCCCAATACTCTAAATTTTCCCAGTAAAGAACGTAATAGATACCTGTAGAGTAATAAAATAACAGGTGTACTGAAGGCCCAGATAGTCAGAATGATTCTGGAAAAGTGAGCGCTATCCTTGAATAAGAATGCCAGAGCCAAAAGTGCCATCCAGGTTAAAATCCATGCTTTCAGGATGAGTTTTAACCCTGCAAATAATGTACGTCCTCTCCATTGAGAGTAGACTCCGGCTGACTGGTTGAAAACCAGTAATAATAAGCCGCTTAATATTGCTAATATTTGATATTTTTCTGACCAGGAATTGTTATATAAAATACTGGCAAGATACAACGTTATTGCAGGCGTAATTCCATCTAATAGTCTGTGTATCCAGACAGTTAGAGAAGTGGATTCCCTTACCTGTGTAGCCATTATTAACTTGCTTGTTGTGAAGTTGGCGTGATTATACAAAGGCTGATGAGCTTGTGCTATTGATCCTTTAAGTAAAGTGACTTTATTCTGCCATAAGTCATATCAGTCGGAAGTCGGAAGTCGGAAGTCGGAAGTCGGAAGTTTTTGAGGTTTTAATTTCTTTAACTCAAAACAGTATTTAAGTTTAATTTAATTTGAGTGGCAAAGTTATTGATGCAAGTTGTCTAGTAATGTATTGTCGTATAATCTTCTAAAGCCGACAATGGGTGGAGTATGACATTAAAAATAGGTGTGCGGGAGCTCGCTAGAAATTCAAATATTTTGACTGGTCATGATTATGTTGATGTTGAGGATAAAAAAACGCATGAATATAAAGGACTATTTGTTTCTCCTAAATATGCTGATGAATTTAAAAAGTTTTTAAAAGATAAAATATCTAAAGAACTTCAAAAGCAACTTGATGAAATTGATAAGTTTGCCGGCAAAGGAAGAGTGCATGAAAGGTTTAATAACTTAACAGGAAGTGAAATTAGAGAAAAGATTGCTAAGGAAAAACATGGAAAGTACTAAAGTATTTTTTGATATAAATATAGTTTTAGATATTATTGATCCAATGAGATCGCATCATAGTAAAGCAAAAGAGTTATGGAAAATATTGGTAACTAATAAGAGTCAGATTTTAATTAGTGAAGATATGTTAAGTACAATTTTTTATATAAACAGCGATAATAAATATACTTTAGAGTTTTTTCAAATTATACAAAAAAGATGGCAAATAGTTCCATTTGGAAAAAATGTAATTAACAATGCAATCGATTTATCTATAAAAAATAATTTAGATCTGGAAGATGTATTGCAGTGCTTATGTGCCCAAGAAAATGGTTGTGCGGTATTCATTACAAATGACAATAATTTTTATGATTGTGGTATGTCTATTCAGAATGTAGATGATTTTTTACTGTCACCACTGCGGTAGTGAATATGAAAAGAATGTTTGAATTTGTTTTGGCAATTATCCGTTATTGCTTCCTTTGTTCTTGTGGAGCCAATAATTTTTGTTGCACTATGGGTGAAGTTAACGTCAAAGGGTTCCGCCTTTATATTGGTCAGGCTGGGTGGGAATAATAATACTATTTCTTGATATGAAAATAAGGCAAAATCAAAACTCACCGTAGGAATGACTACGGTTTCGTCTTGTTTTCGCCTAAGTCTCACCTACCTTCAGCACCTACTAAGGGCTGCCTCAAAAAATACTTCACACTTCTGAGTTTCCACTCACTCATTATGGATGCGTTGTTCGTCGGTTAAATAGCTCGCTATTCGCCCTCCTCACGCCTTGCCATAATGGCGATTGAAACCTCATAAATGTAAATTAAATTTCACGCCTGCCCTTAACATGTGCAAACGCCAGCAAAAAGCACCCAATTTTTTGAACAGGATGAGTATCTCGCTATTAATGCTTTAGATTGCGGCATTAGTCGGGGCTGAATAGTCTGCACTCACTGAAAATTTAACAAAGATATCAGGCCGGATGCAAGGAAAAATTGAATGTAGATGGCTGCCTGTGTCAATTGACATAATATTGTCGTCATTACCTGGCTTGACCGGGTAATCCAGAACGGATGGTACCTTCGATGAGAGTGGCCTGGATCATCGGGTCAAGCCCGACGATGACGTAGGGGAAGGGGCCAGTCGAGGACGAGGGAGGTCGGTATTTTACGTTGATTACGCGTACTTAATAAGTAATAATCTAATTATCTATACAAAATCAAAGGTTTATTTGTGGAGACACTGCTTAAATCGTTCAATGGTATGCCTTTTACCCATAACACGCTTCTTAGTCTACTAACAGGGTATAAATCACCGAATGAGAAAATTCATCGATGGATGGCGCAAGGTGTACTGCTGCAGATAAAAAGGGGATTTTATGTGGTGTCACCGGATTACTCCGGTGAAGTGATTTCTTTGCCGTTGATTGCTAATCAACTTTACGGCCCTTCTTATGTTTCATTGGATTATGCGCTTTATCATTATGGCCTGATTCCTGAAAAGGTGGTTGATGTGACTTCTGTCACCACTAAGCGATCTAAAATTTTTAGTTCTGGATTAGGGCGTTTTTCTTATGTGCATTTACCTGCACCCTATTATTCACAGGGTATTTTTCAGGTAAATGAGTCAGAAAGAGTTGTTTTTTTAATGGCAAGTCCAGAGAAGGCTTTGTGTGACAGGTTGGTTTTGACGCGTAATTTACGTATTTATTCGAAGAAAGCTTTGCTTGGTTATTTGCTGGTAGATTTGCGAGTGGATAAAAGCGAGTTGCAGACGTTTAATATTCCATTATTAAAAGCCTGTGCCAGCTCTGGAGTTAAGGTCGAATTGCTGTCTTTATTGGTGAAGCTGGTGGAGAGTCTAAAGTGACATTGTTGCAACAAATGTTAAGTTCATATCCCGTTACGACTTCAGAGCAAGCCGATCAGGCTTTGCGTGAAGTAATGCAGGAAATTGCTCTTGCAGGGTTAAATCGCGGTGGTTTTTTTGAACACGCTGCTTTTTATGGAGGAACTTGTTTGAGAGTTTTTTATGAATTACCCAGATATTCTGAAGATTTAGATTTTTCGTTGTTGAGAGTAGATCCTGAATTTTCTTTGGAGCCTTATTTTAAAGCGGTACGTGAGGAGTTTTCAGCGCTTGGAATAGATGTGGAGGTTAGTACAAAGATTAAATCAGCTGCTAGCCAGATTGAATCAGCTTTTGTTAAAAACAATACCCGAATATTTGATATTCATTTGCAGGATAAACGACAGATAAAGATTAAATTTGAGGTGGATACCCAGCCTCCATTGGGATTTGTAACTGAAGAAAAGCTGTTGCTTCAGCCTTTTTCTTTTTATGTAAAGTGTTTTAGCTTACAGGATTTGTATGCCGGTAAAATGCACGCTTTATTATATCGTCAATGGAAGAATCGGGTGAAAGGTAGAGACTGGTATGATTTTGAGTGGTATGTGCGCCGTGGTGTCCTGTTAAATTTAGCGCATTTTACTCAGAGAGCAAGACAAAGTGGCGGTCTTAGCGAAATCACACTATCTGAGTTTGATTTTAAGGCGATGCTGAGAAAAAAAATTGAATCGCTGGATGTTAGCAGTGCAAAAAAAGATATTGAGCGATTTATCCTTGACCCACGCGCTTTGGATATATGGTCACAGGCTTATTTTTTACAGTTGGTGGAGATGATTAAGTTTCAGTGAACACTTTTAAAGATTGTGTAATCAATAGGTTCGGACTCGATTGAAATTGCCGGTACATCTACCGAGCTTTTGATTGTCATGAGTGAGCGAAGTTAGCAGTTAAAAGTCTTGAGTTATCAGTTTTGGATTTTATCGTGATGGATTATTATTTTCTATAAAAAAGCTGTTTAATTAAGTAATGAGTGAGTCTCTTTATAGTGAAAGGTTTGGTAAAAATGTATGGTTAACTAACCATGCTATTGAAGCTATGGCAAAACGAAAAGTTACTTTACCAGAGGTGAAAATCCTTATTGAGCTCGGGAATTATAAATCTGTAGAAAAATTACATGGTTGGATTTATCATAGTTTTCCTGAGCGTGAAGATAATTTGGTATGTTCTGCAATAGTTAATGAAAAGGCTATTATTATAAAGGCGATTATGATTCGATGGCAACTAAGGTGAATCTTATGAAAATTATATATTATGAAGAAGAAGATATGTTATTTATAGAGTTTCAGAAAGGTAAAGTCGTCCGTGATGAATCTTTAAACTGGAACGTTAATATTGCATATACAAATGACGGTATCGGTGAGATTACGATCTTGGATGCCCAAAAAAATGGCCTTTATCCATTGCAAATAGAGAAAGTGCTATCAGGTGTTGCTTGAAAATTTTATGAATTGAGACAGTATAAAGGCTTTATTAATCAGGCTGTTGTTCGTTTTAACCGGTGTAATGTTATTGGTATGGCATTCACGGGCAAGAAAGTAGATCTATTTTGACTGAATTTAATATCTGTAATATGAGAACAGCTTCAATTGATTCAGTTAAAAATGCTACCGATTTGATTAAGCCTTTTTTAAATGACTTTTTAATTCATGATATAAATTTGAAGTCTCCCTTATGATTGTCTATGATTTCACTAAATGACGTACAAAAAAATAAATTAAAACTGATCCAGCTCGCAAAACTTTATCATGCGTCAAATCTAAGAGTATTTGGTTCTGTAGCAAGGGGTGAAAATACCGAGAACAGTGATTTAGATTTATTAGTGAAGTTTGAAGCTGACGCAACGTTGTTGGATCAGGTTGGCTTGTCTCAATCTATGTCTGATCTACTGGGCTGTTCAGTCGATATTATCAGTGAAAGGTCACTGCACAAAAAAATAGCTAATTTTGTTTTGAAAGATGCTATTTGTTTATGAGAGATCGAACTATTTTATCAACACTTAAAACCACGTCCTGAGGACGTGGAGTTGGTGCGAAGGCTCAGCCTAAAGGACATTGTAACTCTACTCATGCATCCTGTCGTGGTTGTCGCCACTTCATATCTAGAGTTCAACAACATTGCTTACTTTAAATTTTTCAGTAATACGCATACTGTGAAGTGAAGTTGTGATAGTTGTAATTGAGCTGATATTTTCTTCACCAAAAACGGGGATTAGTTTTTTTATGTTTTTAGGTATTTCTCCACTTTCATCGCTCCATTTGCATTCATACAAATTTAGTAAGTTACCTGTGGGGATAAGAAAGTCAACTTCTCGCCCATCCTTGTCTCGAAAGTAATATATTTCATCAGGCTTTCCTGCATTGTGTAGGCTACGTAATAGTTGTCCAAATGCATAGGTCTCGAAAAATGCGCCGAGTAGTGGGGAATTGATCAGCATTTCAGCAGTTTGAATATTGGTAAGATTGCAGAGTAAACCTGTGTCCAGAAAATATAATTTTGGAGACTTGATTATGCGCTTACCATAATTTTGATAATAAGGTTTCAGCAGATAAATTATGTTCGAGGTTTCCAGTACACTGATCCAGCTTTTAATGGTGTGGGTGCTGACGCCTACCTCAGTAGCAATCCTGCTCATGGAAAATATTTGCCCTGATCGTATGGCTAAAAGGCGCATAAATTGATCAAATTCACGAATATGGCGAATATTAAGAAGTTGTCTTACGTCTCTTTCAATATAAGTGGCTATATAGTCACCATAATAATGAGTATGTTCCAGGTTATGTTCATAGATTTCAGGGTAGCCACCCTTAATCATCCATTCTAAAATTTGATTTGCCGTTAATTCAGTTTTGTAATGATTTTGCAACTCTTTTGCTGAAAGACTATGCAAGTTTAAGATAGCAATGCGACCAGCAAGACTTTCAGATACACCTTTCATCAGAGAAAACTTTTGTGAACCCGTCATGATATATTGCCCGGTAAGTTGTCTGTGCTGATCAATTTTTATTTTAATTTGACGAAATAACTCTGGAGCATACTGTATTTCATCGATGGTGAGAGGTGCGCCTCGTGATTCAAGGAAAAATTGCCCACTTTCACTGGCTTGTTTTGCATTGAGGGGGATGTCCAGGCTTACATAGGGTTGTTCGGGGAATAGGCGCTGAAGCAAGCTGGATTTTCCAGTTTGTCGGGCACCTGTCAGCAGCAGTGCTGGACGGTTAGCACACAATTTTGTAATTAATGCTGATATATCGCGCTGTATCCACATTCGGATAATATGAAGAAAGACTTCAGATATGTCAATAATAGATTAGAGTGACCCCCTCTATAAATGATAATAATTCCATATTTGAACTATGAGGTTGACTTCAGCTCTTGTAGAGCAGGCTTTTATGGAGACCGCTCCGTTTTCATGGGGGGTTATTGGTAATGCCCGCTTCATCCTTGAAACGGGCTTTACAGAGCAACTTAATGATTGACTTCATCCATACAGGTTTCCTACCTGAGAATCAGATAATCCTTTGCCTGACTTCTTCCTTTTATCTTCAATCCTGAAGAGTGCGACTAAGATAACTAAAATTTAAAAAAGAGAATACGGCAATAGGAGACAGTATTTGTCTGATAATGCCGAAATATTTTGTCAGAATCGGCCTACACGGTAGGGAAAAGTTATCAGTTATCAGTTATCAGTTATTAGTCGTGAGTCATAAGTTTCATGATGTACTTGACACTTATAATCCAGCTGTCAAATATTATTGTCAACCGTCTTTGAGGTAATATTTTAAGTCATTATTTGGGATTTTTAACTTAGCCTGAATAACTTGGCAGTCGAAAGTCATTGCGGTGGAATGGACGAAATATTAAGTAAATCCCACTTTATTCCATTGAGTAAGCATTACAGGTCTGCTTTGTTTTTTATCATTTGAGGTGTATGTTATAAGTCAAAATGATACTTTGTAGTAAATGTAAGTTGAAAATCTAATTGAGGTAACCCATGGGTCAACCAGATATAACTAATTTACCCCATTACTCCTGGAAAGAGTATCAGGCTTGGGAAGGTGCATGGGAATTAATTGATGGGATTGTATATGCAATGAGCCCAGCCCCATCAATTAGGCATCAACGTATTAGCAATAATATTGCATGGTTGTTAAAGCAGCAACTTGAAGAGTGTGAGTCTTGTCAGGCGTTATTACCAGTTGATTGGAA
>Ga0233437_1007416_pt1 | contig 10625 bp, 8 predicted proteins | sample SI_122_August201_FD_182714 | JGI IMG/M metagenome (GOLD analysis project Ga0233437, IMG submission 182714) | Seawater microbial communities from Saanich Inlet, British Columbia, Canada - SI_122_August2016_200_MG | ecosystem: Environmental > Aquatic > Marine > Inlet | place: Canada: British... | reverse complement strand
GAGAGTAATACATGAATCAATTACTAATAGAGGTAAGCGATAATGAAATCGCAGAGGAGTTTGTAAACCGCTTTCAACTCAAAGCAGGGGATATGATTCAGAATGCTACTTCAGCAGCTAATCATCTAAGGGCATTTCTCACTGACTATGCTCGCGACGTAGAACATTTCGTTGTGATCTTTCTCAACAATCAGAATAAAGTGATCACCACGGAAGTCGTTGCTTCAGGTACTATCAATTCTAGCGCCGTATATCCCAGACAGATTGCTATTAAGGCACTTGAGAAGGAGGCTACAAATGTCATCCTGGCTCATAATCATCCTAGTGGTGAGACACTGCCGAGTAGTTCCGATAGAGCGGTCACAAAGAAAATAGTGGCTTCGCTTGCGTTTTTGGACATTTGCGTCCTCGACCACTTAATTCTAGGTGAAAATCATTATAGTTTTAGTGATCAGGGTCTGATATGACCAATCAGTGGATAATGAGTTTCGAAAAGCTCATGTCAGATTTAGAGGTCAAAGCGCTTCGTACCACACTTGAAACAGGCGCTATCATTGCTAAAACCAAAGCACGCCAGGGACCTGTACGGGATCAATGTGTTATTGAGTTTGCTTTAGGTACAGGTCTCCGAGTAAGTGAGATCAGTCAGCTCAAACTTGATGACATAGATCTAAAACGTGGAGGCAACTCCCTGATCGTACGCCATGGGAAGGGAGATAAGCAACGAGTTGTCAAGTTTAGCTCTACTCTAAAGAACCTGATCCTGGAGTACATTGAGTATCGGGATAAAGACTCAGAGTACCTGTTCCCATCAGAACGTCAGGAATACATGAGTTCAAACGCCTTGCAGAAGGTATTTAAGAAGTGGGCAAAGAAAGCTGGATTGCCAGCCCGGTACAGTATCCACAGCTGTAGGCACTACTATGCAACTGCATTACTCAAAGTCTCGAGGAATTTGCGGCTTACCCAGGTGCAATTGGGACATTCTAATCCCCAAACCACAACTGTTTATGCACAGGTTTTAGATGAGGAATTGGACGAAGCTGTAGAAAAACTCTGAAGCATAAAGAATTGGACCGAACCAGGTCCTTTTCTTTAACTTATGAAAATTCGTTTGAAAAGAATAGGGATTGCTTAGACAACTTATGATAATTGTGTGCTACGAGGTGTTTACTGGTTAGATATCGTAACTTAGCTATCCAATTTCACAGAAAGGGAAATCAATGCCTATCTATCAGTATACTGATGGATAAAACATTGACGAAATGGTCCACAATATATCAGTTTCTCTCAAACCTGGGTTTGTTCTCTGAGCAATGTGGATATTCGTGAGTGTTTTACTGTCAATTTAAAAAGGAGCAGAGAGTTTTCTGTTTCTATTATGATGATAACATGTCTGCATATCTTTTGTAATCAATCCATATAGAATATAGTTCCTGACACCTTTCTTGTAATTTTTCATGTGTAGGAAGAGGGTGGCTAGCAAGCTCTTTTGAAATATTTATCAAATTCTGAGGAGTTACGAGCTTAGGGTTCCTAATATAGTAATCTATGATCCCATTAAAATCGCCCGCTTCAAACAATTCTTTATAAATTATATTCCACTCTAGTCCGATTGGGTCCTGGTGACTTATCAGTTGATTTAAATCTATCCCTAGCTCACGATACAATACAACTCGATCACGAGCATTATCAGGTGTATGGATTAAAAACGCATCGAGAAGTAAATTATCATTGTCAACAAGGCTGATATTTGGTGTAATTTTCATACACTCTTTTGCGGAAACCTTATCCTCTAGCTCCAAGAAACATTTAGCCTTCCAATTATTGATTTTTTCTTCATTCTTGTGAAGTACCAGCTCAGAATTGATCACTTCTAGTGTTTGAATAAGTTCTCTAATTAAATCCTCATTGCCCGTTTTCAGGATGATTCTTACAAAAATTTCAAGTGGCTCATTGTCCTTTGCTATATGCTGACTCTCATGACTCCAAGGCTTTTCGTACTCAGTATATCTGGACTGTAGATATTCCATAATTGAAAGAAAAACATCTTTCTCCAACGTGTAGTCTATGCGATTGGCATATTCCAGAATCTCATACAATCGTTTTTGATCCATATACTCATTTTTGCTCTTCACCATCTTAAGTTCACTCTCAATCGCATATTTATAATGAGCATGAGCAAGCTCAATTTTACCAAATCGAAAGTATAGATGCCCGAGTTTTACCCAGAGGAGTGGATATGAGGTTGGATGGGAAATAAGGGGCATCAATTTTTCAGATGTAACGAAAACACTGGATATTAATTTCACTGTAGGTGAAAGGTCTTTGTCTGTATTTTTAAAGTTCTCATACATTATTAATAATGTGTCGAGTATGATTTGCCACGCAGCGATAATTTTATGAACACCGTAGTGTTCATAATCTCTCTCATGCTTTTTGTCGATCATTTGGAAAGCATAATCAAAAACCTCTTTATACAGACCACCATCAAAGTACAGATATTTTTTGGGATTCAGAACCCTGGTTAAGTATTCTATGCTTTTCAGAAAATCTGGAGAACTGTTCGAGCTTTCAATCTGTGGGGTAATCGCCCCAAAAGCCCTGGAGGGGCTGCTAGTATGATTCAGAAAATTCAGAAGATCGTCATGTCCAAGTAATGTTATGTTGCTATACTGGTAAATCCATTCAGATAATGGAGATTTAGCGATCGCAGTGGATATTTCATATATATAGGAACGGTAACCAGGATATCCAGCATCATCTCTGGGGACTTTATATTTGCGAAATGCCAGATTATCTTCCTCAATTGCGTATACAAATATACCTTTAGCCTTTGCAACATTACCAATATCAGCCAGATGCTTTCCAACGTGCGTCAGAATCCTAACTTTAAACCCTTCGTCAGATTCTTCGTCGGCGTAATCCAGAAGTGCGTGGTGAATATTATTCGCAAGCTCCTCTTCATCTGATTCGAAATAAATTGTCGCACATTCAGTCAATTCTTTGATGTGTTGTTCAAGCGCTCCAATTTTATTCTGATATTTTTCCGCGTTTTGAGGCTCAATCCAGTGGAGGAGCATCAAATAAGCCAAATCTATCGGTCCAGAAATTTCTAATGGAGCTTGTAGCTGAGGAGTACGCATAAAATTTTCCCTAATCTAGCAAGTTGTCAATGTGAGCAGTTGTTCATCTAATTTCTGTGGCATTATTAATAATTTCTTGTTAAAACTTTACGGGCTGTGAGTATAATGCTTACTAACATACTTACACTCAACACAACAGTTAAGAATACTATTATCTTGAGGGTACGGGGAGAAAAATCATGTAAAAAGCCTAAAACGCTCAGAGGTAATACGATCAAAAGTATACTCACTATTACAACTTTTTTAAATTTCGACTCAGCATCACGGTATTGTTTGACAAATGGTTTAGAGTGGTTACATGCCATTTCACACTCTTGCGCAATTTCGATTTTTGGCCTATTTAGTTGCTCAAAGAACTTTTTCTGTAAGGCCATCGCATCCAAGAATGATTCAAATCTCTTAGTCTCTAACATTAATTCTATGTTATTAATTTTATCGAAATGGTCTCTTCTACCCTGAGTATCAATCACCCCACTAGCCCATTCTTTCATGCGGTTAATCGCTTTTTGCCCACGCGTTTTAATCTCAGAAAATATTTGATTCGTGTGCAAATTATATAAAATAAATACAACAGCCAATAGAGCCCCGAAGACTTGGGGAATGGTACTCAACAACCAATATGCAGAATCTATCATTTATTTTCTCCTCAAATCTACTCCCAAGTTAACCCCACATCCTCCCAGACATCAATCGGCTATGTCAAATTTTCTATTCAGCCATCATATTGAAGGTCATATTTCTTCGCATACCACCTATACAAAGCGTCCACTGTTTCAGCGGATTCGTTATATTTTTCAGTGAAGAGATCTAGCGCTGTACTCAAAGGCAATAGTCCTAGCATAAGCGGTGGTTGCATTGCTTTTCTTTCAATGTGTAAAGTAATAGTTTCTGAATCAAATCTACCATAGGATGCCAACGTGCCTGCCCAATTAGGATGGGCCATTTCACACAGATCATCAAACATTTTCCTGAACCCAGGACTGTCTTTATCAACGCGATCAATAAAAGTCAGAATATTAATGGCTTCAACTTTTGTGGATTCATTTTTACTACCCAGCAAGCTGGATTTCAAAAACCGGTCCAATTTATCTTCAGACTCATCATGTAAATATTCACGAATGCGAATCGCAAATACACCAATTAATGCAACAGTCTCAAGGGCAGCTCTCGTAAGAATAATCCCAGCGATTGAATTGCCTGACTTTAGTTGATCGAATGCAATGGCCGAGATATCGAACATTCTCGCATACAAAACCTCTCGAAGAGATAATGCCGTATGTGGGATTCTAGTTTTCAGTGCAAGCTTGGTCGCTGCAACTGGTTCAGGAAGAGACTTCTCCATCGAAGCTAACTGGGCTGAGATCAGCTCAATTGCTCTCTCGTCGTCCCAATTTTTTTCGAGGATATCGAGCTTCTCTTGGAAGGGTAGTGAATTGAATTTATCCTCTTCTTCTTTAGTGTAACTATCCCAGTCGATTTTCATGATCCATTGTCCCCCAATAAATTTATCCCTCCCATGAGAGCCCCACATCCTTCCAAACATCAACGGGCTCGGTGGACAGCTCTACTTCAATCCCAGGCATTTCACTCTGTATATAACCAATTAGCTCTTTATAAATATCAATTCGTTTCACACGACCATACCGGAATTTTTCGTCACCCTTTACCTTTGTCATGTTCCTTTTTGCGTGGCCGTGAAGATCAGAATGCCGTTTTCTGATGTTGTTGTCCAAATTGCCGGTCCCAAATCTAAGCATTCCGATTGTGATCCGATGAAATCTATCAGAGCCATAATCAAAATGTGTCTTTATGTCATCTATAATTTTTTTGTATGTCTTCACGGTATCCGTGGTCAAGATAATAGGATCGATATTCATACTGATCTGGTAACCCAACTTAAGCAGCTCGTCAGCACCTTTAAGGCGATCAATATGGTCTGGCGGCCCCTTGACGAATATTGCTGGCAAAATGGTAACGGATACCCTGATATTCTCTCCAGGGCTCATCTTTTTTAAATTGTCAAAATTGGCACTCTTGGTCCGAAACAACAAGACCGCACCATCATTTTTCATAGCATCGGAAGAAAATAGTTCAATCAGGAATTTAGAATTATCTGTAAGGTGGTCATAAACAAGAGCATCATTTATCTCACCACAGTTGAATTTGAATTGAGCGGTTGTATTTTGAAAATTCAACGTATCGAACTTTTCCAGGATTGGCTTGAGTAGTTCCCATTTACTGTCCGTAAGAGCCTTTTTAATTGTCTCTTTATTATCATCAAATATCTGCTGGATTGGGACGTCTACCACTTCAGTCGGGGTGGCTTTATTCAGAACACCAATTAATCTGTGAACCCACTTTTGCCGATCCCAGCCGATGTTATGCTTAAAACCATGCGTCTGTGTGTGCATATGCATGGCTAACAGTGCAATTTTCACCTCTCTGAGTAATAGTCCTTTATCCTGGACGTTTGTGAATATTGTAGGAATTGGTTTTTCTGCAAGAGATCCCTGGATGTAGCAGAATTGACACATGTAGGGGCATTCATTTTCAATACTTAGAGTAAATTGATATTCCTCAACCACATCCCCCACTGAAACGAATACGTGTAAAAATCTCAATCCGCCCGCCTCAGGTCGCTCTTGTTTTTCGCGAATTATCACTGCTTTTTTTGCTGCTTCCCAAATTATTTTATCTTTGCTTTTTTTAGGGACAGCCGTTGGAATATTGAGTATCGATGAGGCTCCTACTTTGTATGGTTTTATATCAACCAATGGATTCCCTGCTTTAATTCGATCTACTATTCGATTAGCAAGCTCAGAGTTTTGACCAGTCTCGATCCCTAAAACTTCTGGAAACAAATTTGTCATCTGCTTTTTCCTCTCTTGTCCATTTCTTATAAATATTGTGAAGGCACCGAGATCCCTACCTAATGGCAGTAGTAGCAGCGCCTTACGCACAGATCTCTAATTATGGTTTATCACCAACCATAATCTAACATTTGCCGTATATGCCTGTGATACAGAGTGTTACAGCATTATTCCCCCGCATCACAATATTTATTATGTAAGGTCAACTTTCCTCAACTGACCATCAGTGTCAAACATTGACTTCATTACTGCAGTGACATCAGGATCTTCTACCAGGACCCTTTTGTCCTGGACATTAAATATTTGATATGCAGCACCATTCTTTTCACTCCAGGCTCTGCCCAGAAAGTCTGCTGCCTCCCCTTCGACCAGCTTTTGTATGTCTCTATCAAATTGCTTGCGCCTGGTCTTTGTGATGTACTCTTTACCAACCAGCTTGGAAGGTGGTTGATCAGATATGATCACCTCTATTTTTTTCTTTGCCATATTGAATTCCTATCCAAATTTTATTGTGCTAGGGTAATAGAGAAACACAACTTTCTGCTTGGTGCGAGGTTTCTTCTTCCACATTAAATACCCCGACTGCTTTAATTTCTTTAAATGGTCAATTAGAACTGCTTGTGAGAGCTCCAAATCGCCACGTAGGGAGCCTTGAGTGTAATTAACAGGTCTTTGCCCATCTCTTGTCTTTATAAGTAGGTGGAGGAGTGTGCGGAGCTCTGCCCCAAAACCCTCTAGAATTGGTTCAGTGATAAATGTTTTCGGGAACCGGACATACCTGCTCTCATTAATTTCTGATCTACCAACTTTTGCCTCCGCTAACAGGAAATTCTTTATTTTCCGTGGGCTCTTCTTGGATGTGTTGATCAAATTTACAAGATCGACCATACTAACTAGAAATGTTTGCCCCAATTCGGTGAGGGCATCCTTTTCTTTCTTCTTCTTTTTCAGTTTTGCTGCTCTGAACCCTTCTTCTGAGACTTGCATATTATGAATAGCCCCTGAGATTAGTTCTGACAGCTTGGTCCCCTCCGATAAGGCAGTATCTATATCCCGGCTATCATCTATTATCAATAAATCTATCTTGCTCAAACTTTGTTGCATGTGGCCGAGTATAGAATCTCTTTCTTTCGATGCTGTAAAGCCTACCACAATGTCTGATACTGGATATTTCATGACTCTATCAAATTGTTTGGAGGAAATGCCCCGGTTCAAAGTTGCCAGGACCTGCTGGGATCCATTTTGATAACATGCGAACAGGTCAAATATACCCTTTGTGAGAATTAGCTGTTTCTTTCGTCTGATTGCTTCTTGAATAGAAGATTTTTCTTCTCCAAAAAGTGTATTTGTGACATCCTGCCTGAGCCAACCGGTATTAAAATACTTTTTAGAGTAATTCTCAGAAACATACCGACCATGAAACCCTAAAAAATTTTCTGGTTTAGAATATACAGGGACAACTATGCTTTGTCGAAAGGGTAGATATTTGGGATCGCCCGATCTTCTAGCAATAAAGAGATCTAACAATATGGATCGAACTTGCTCCTTCGAAAATGGAGTGCTTGAAAAGAAGCTGACCAAGTTTTCAAAGGTGCCTGGGGACCCAACATCAAAATCACCGTCTAATGAGGAGTAATCGATGCCACGGGAATCAAGGTAATCAGTAACTTGTGATGGCCGCCCTATTGTCATCCTATCTGTGACCATCCTGGCAAATCTCTCGAGTCTTATCAGGTGTTTAGATCTATATCGCCCTAAATTTTGGCTCTTCAATTTTACATGAGTGATAGCCTCTGTTAGACTACAGCTATTCTGTACGGCTTCCCAGGTCAGAACATTCCCGTGCTTCGACTTGATACTTAGCGAGTTGATCTCTGTGGACGAGATACCAGGTCTGATCCAGGTATTCTCATAGTCTACCCCTGTTCCTAAATGGAGGTCAGGCTCCTGGGTACATATTCTTTTTGCGCCCACCCCCTGGAAATCGAGCTGATAGTTTTCTTTTAAGTAAACTTCCAAATCAATAGTGTGTTGAAAGATAAATGCCCGGTATGTAGTAGTTCTCAAAGAGGGCTATCCTCGAATGGAATTAATTTTGTGCGGCCATCCTTATGGTGTATAATTATTCCGTTGTCCGTAACCCTATATACGTTCCAATCATCTTGGAATTGATCTCCAACCGTGTATGTATTCCTTGGGACTGACAGTGCGTTTTCGAGGTCACTACTATCCCTGGAAAAGGCAGATTTTTTGGGGATTGATTTAAGTAAAGCTGTTAAAAATAATTTTGTTAGCTCTTTATCAAGCATAGCTTGCCATTCCACGCAGAACGGCGGGGTTAATATGCAAGCTGGACATCCATTAATACAGGGGCAATTCTGTAACCGTTCCAATGCGGTCTCGAGCAACTGTTCGATATTGTCAAAAATAGCTTCGGCAAGCCCGATCCCTTTTTGCTGAGTCTCATAAATAATTGCTGAAGGAGCATGCATGTGAGAATCCTGCCGAGAAGATGCTCCGGCCAGATCTGACCAGTCACAAAAACCCATCTTGCGTACAGATCTAATTAATAAGTGCTCAATTGTATGCAGAATTATGAAAATGCTATATGGACCCAATTCTGGATAATCGCTTATTAATGTTTCCCAATCCGCCTCTGTACCAGGTAGAGGTGATAACCAGAAACCTGCAACCTTTTCCTTAGGCCATTTATCAGGATATTTAATCGACCTGAATTGTTCGAATTTTGGGTCGACTTTGTTCTTAAGATAATATCCTGCAATAAGTTTCTCCAGATCCATTTCGCCATACCCGATGACAACTGAGTTAGAGCCATATTTCAGGATCGCCTCATGAGCTGTTTGGCTATCAATCCTCACAGAAATTTCAGGAATGGGTGTTGTATACTCATCTGACTGAAGAAGATTCTCAAGTGTGAATACTTGTCTTTTGTAATCCCTATATTTATACTTGAATGGAGTTCCATCAAGCTCGAGCAGAGCACCCGGATAAAGATCCCTGTATGCTCTATCGTAATCAATTTTACCAATTTTCTTGCCGGTTTCATCTTCAAGCGAATAGGAATCGGGATTCCCTCCCCGGATTTGTATTCTGTGGTAAGCCCACCATTTATTTGCTTTCTTATTAATTGCTCTCCAATTAGCCTTATCCTTGACATCCTTGGCACGCATCCCTTCAAAGTATCCACAATTCAGGTGCAATTTTCTAATCTCTGAATTCATGGGATCTATGATAGGCTGGTCTGGATTGTTGCGGCTACTCAAAAAGTGTTGAGGATTTGCAAAATGGTATGCATCAAATGCTGAATCATTCTTAATCACAAGTACCGTTGCCGGTTTATCAAAGTTTCTCCCGGCTCGCCCGATACGTTGCCATATCTCGTTATTGGTTGGTGGAATCCCCAGAAGGATACAAACATCCAGTGTTCCAATGTCGATACCTAATTCCAGTGCACTAGTAGTGAACACAATTTTTATAAAGCCGGATTTAATTTGGCTCTCAATTTTTCGCCTGGTTGCACTAGAATAGCCAGCATGATAGCCTGATACAATTTGCTCAGGTTTAATTTTTTCAGGCAAATTCCCACTGTTTTCTACAGCTTGACGATCCCGATTCTGTTGTAATCCAATCAAGTATTTCGCATAGTTTGCTAACATATCTGCTTCTGAACGGGAATTCACAAATACAATTACCTGATGATCATGTGATGCAAATTGAATTGCCTCTTGTACTGCTATACTTGGAGGAGTGATCAAAGGATCATTGTCTTCATCTAATCGGGGCTCTACCATGACCAAATACTTCTCAGCTTGTCCAGCCCCTGATTTCTCAATGAGGTGGAATTTTTTGCCAGTCAATTTCTCTGCAAAAGGTAAGGGATGGCTGATGGTCGCGCTTGTGCATACAATTTGAGGATTCCCACCTGCCGCCTTAACTACATGAAGAAGTCTGGCTATAACGTTCGAAACATTCGAGCCAAAGCTCCCTTTATAGATGTGGATCTCATCCAGAACAATCAGCTTTAAATTTTTAAAGAAATTAGTCCACTGTGAAGCGGTGGCCAAGATACTGTGGTGCAACGCATCGGGATTGGTGTAAAGAACGTTAGGTGGGTTATCTCGAACCACGTCTTTTTTATCTTGGTCTGTATCACCATCAAATACTGCCTGGGAGACTTTCCCATTTGTAAGTCTCTCAAAATTCCCAAATTGGTCGTTCGCTAATGCTTTCATTGGGAATATGAAGATTGCTGTGGCATCTGGATCAGCCAATACCTGCTCAAAAAATGGCAACATATAACCCATGCTTTTACCTGAGGCGGTTGGTGTCACAATAACAAGATCTTCACCTTTCCGGTAGTGATCTAATGCTTCAGCCTGATGTGTATATAACTTGAAGGGCACATGCTGTTTTAATTCATCAGATAAGGGCTTGAGTGGCGGTTGGTGGTTACCTGGTTCCCCATCAAGGTGTTGGTCCCAAACTACTGTTTTATCTGGTTCGTTTTTTATATATGAGATATACTGGTCGAATGTTGTCCAGCCTTCACCTGCCATCGGCTGTTTTTGCTGGCTTCCCTGTCCACCCG
>Ga0233437_1007415_pt1 | contig 10626 bp, 12 predicted proteins | sample SI_122_August201_FD_182714 | JGI IMG/M metagenome (GOLD analysis project Ga0233437, IMG submission 182714) | Seawater microbial communities from Saanich Inlet, British Columbia, Canada - SI_122_August2016_200_MG | ecosystem: Environmental > Aquatic > Marine > Inlet | place: Canada: British... | reverse complement strand
ATCTATGTCGCACAAGACGAGAAGGTGAAGTACTGCAACGCACAGGCGCTGGCTATCATGGGCTACTCGGAGGATGAATTTCACTCCAAGCGGTTCGTGGAGTTCATCCATCCAGACGACCGAAGCAAAGCTCGGGAGGAGTACGGGAAGCGTCTCTCTGGTGAGAAGCCATCCTCCTCCTATACCATTCGGGTGGTCACGAAAAGCGGCAGCGAGAGATGGGTCATCGTGAACTCGGTGCGGATCGACTGGGAGGGGCGTCCTGCAACCCTTGCCATGCTCTCCGACATCACGGAACTCAGAGCTGTCCAGGACCAACTGCGCGAGACCGAAACGAAGTACCGCACCGTGGCCGAGTTCACCTACGACTGGGAATCCTGGGAAGCACCGGATGGTGCTTTCCTCTATGTCTCGCCTTCCTGCGAGCGCATCACGGGGTATTCGTCCGATGAATTCATCAGCGATCCGTCTTTGATCGCGAGGATCCTCGCTGAGGAGGATCTCGAGGTCTGGTGGGAGCACCGGGAGGAGGTCCGGCAGGGCCACCACGAGCGGGTCGAATTCCGGATCAGGACGAGAAGCGGGGAGATCCGTTGGCTCGAGCATGCGTGTATCCGAGTGACTGGCCCCGCCGGGGAATTCCTGGGGCTTCGTGCGAGCAACCGTGACATTACGCTTCGCAAGCAGGCGGAGGACGAGGCGAACAAGCATCGCGACACCCTCGCTCACATGGCCCGGCTGACCACGATGGGTGAGCTTGCCGCGTCCCTGGCACACGAACTCAACCAGCCACTGACGGGGATACTCAGCAACGCGCAAGCAGCCCGCATGTACCTGGGCCGCGACGAGCCGGACCTGGAGGTGCTGGCCGAGATCGTCGACGACATCATCGCCGATGACAAGCGCGCAGGCGAGGTGATCCGGCGCCTGCGTGCGTTCCTGACCAAAGGGCAGCATGAGCTGGCAGCCGTGGATATGGGGGGGCTGATTCGGGACACCGTCGAGATCATCCGCAACGAAACCATGATCCAGGGCGTGTCTGTAACCGTGGACGTGGCGAGCGAAGCGCTGATCGTGCTGGGGGACGCTGTCCAGCTCCAGCAGGTCCTGGTCAATTTCTGTGTCAACGGCGAACAGGCCATGGCGCAGATGCCAGCCGAGGACAGGGCGCTGGCTATCCATGCTCAGGTGGGCGAGCAGGGCAACGTGTGCGTGTGGGTCCGCGACCATGGCCCGGGCATCGCGCCGGAGGCGCTCGACCGGGTATTTGAGCCGTTCTACTCCACCAAGCCCGAAGGCATGGGCATGGGGTTGGCCATCTGTCGGTCCATCATGGAGGCCCACGGCGGTAGAATATGGGCGGAGAACGTACCGGATGGGGGTGTTGCCATGTGGCTTGAGTTGCCCCTCGCGAACTCCTAGCTCCGCTTCGTACACCCCATTGCTACACGTTTGCGGCAAATCTGGGGCAGGGAACTGAGACTCGGGAGGGAAGCTCCGGAGCCTCCGCAGGGGGCGGTATATAGTAGCCACGGGTGCAAACCCGTGGTGGATAGGAAGGGGGAACCGAGCCCCCGCCAGGGCGGCGGCATATCCCGAGGAGGGCCCCAGCCCGACGATGCCGTGAGGTCGGGGAAGAGGCGTTGCCCTGCTGAGCCCGCAAAGTCAGCGTGGCTGCGGGCTGCGCCATGGCGCGAGCTGCTAGCAGACGCGCAGTTGACAGGCAGGGGTCCGTGACTGATATTTCCGTCTATGCACGGGAAAGAACCGCTCATCCTGCTCGTCGACGACGATCCGTCCGTTCGGAAGGGCATCGGTCGTCTCTTTACCCTTGCCGGCTACGAGGTGGAGGCGTTCGCTTCGGCCGAGAGTTTCCTCGATCGGCTGCCGTGCGAGGAGATCGCCTGCATCGTCCTTGATGTACGCATGCCTGGTCTCGACGGGATAGCGCTCCAGCGCGAACTGAAAAGGGCCGGGTGCGAACTGCCCATCGTCTTCCTCACCGGGCACGGCGACATCCCGATGGGCGTGTCGGCCGTGAAGCACGGTGCCGCCGACTTCCTGACCAAGCCGGTGGACAGTGCCGATCTTCTGCGGGCGGTGGCCACGGCCCTCGCAGGGCACCGACAGGAGCAACAGAGCCGTGAAGAGCGCGAGGCCATTCGGCAATTGCTGGCGACCCTGACTCCGCGCGAGACCGACGTGTTCCACTACCTCCTGACAGGCTTGCTGAACAAGCAGATCGGGGGCGAGCTCGGCATCGCCGAGAAGACGGTCAAGATCCATCGCGCTCAGGTGATGGCGAAGCTCGGGGTGCACTCGGTCGCCGAACTGGTGCACATGGCGCATCAAGTCGGGATCGACCCGCCCGCTGTGTAGCACGTTGCCTACGCCAAAAACACGCATGTAGCCTGCGGAGTCGCCCCCACGCACCAAGGTGCGGAATTCCACAGCCTGGGGCAAAGCGAAGCGTCGCCCCAGGTAGGTCAGCAAGGAAATGCAGGCTGAAGGTCTGCAACTCCCCGCGACCTGTGGCACGACTGGCGACCTGTCGGGCCGTCCTGCCCCTAGGTCCAACGGCCTATACCGCATGACCGCCACTCGGTCTACTTTCAGGCCAGTTGTAACCAACCCCCACACTTGTGCGAGAAGCCAGTGACCTGCGTCCCTCCCATCGTTTACATCGTTGACGACGATCTATCCGTGCGGCGCGGATTTGCCAGGCTACTGCAGGTTGCGGGGTTGCGGGTACAGAGCTTTGCCTCGGCAGAGAGCTTCCTCGATGCCGACACCCGCGGGAACGACGCCTGTGTCGTCGTCGATATCCATATGGAGGGGCTTTCGGGCACCGAACTCCAGGAACGTCTGGCGGCCAGGAAGCCTGCGATTCCAGTGATCATGATCTCCGCCGGAGACGCGCCGGAGATCCGGAAGGTGGCACAGCGTTCTGGCGTAGCCGCCTTCTTCCGCAAACCGGTTGATGGGCAAGCTCTCTTGGATGCGATCTACTGGGCTCTAGCAGAATCAGATCAAGCAAGCGAACCACAAGGAGACAATGATGAAGACGGTGGCATGGCGTAAACTGTTCTCGGGTACCGCGGTGACGATGGCGACAGTGCTTCTGTTGGCGAGCGGCTGCCAGACTCCACTGCCGACCCGAGGCACCAAGACATCGGGATTTCTGAAGGACTACTCGCAACTGAAGCCCGGCGGCTCCGGCAGAGCCAAACTCGTCTACACCGACTCCGCCGCCGACTTCGCGAAATACGACAAGATCATCGTCGATCCGGTCACGGTCTGGGTCAAGGGGGACTCCAGGCTGGCCAAACTGCCACAGAAGGACGTGACCGCTCTGGTGACCTACCTAGATGCGACCGTACGGGCGAGCCTGAAGCAGGATTACCAGATCGTCGACCGCCCCGCGGCCGGGGTCATGCGGCTCCGCATCGCCATCACGGACGGGAAGAAGGCGAACGTTGCGCTCAACACGTTGTCCTCGGTCGTCCCCGTTGGGTTGGCTCTGGATCTCCTGAAGCTGGCGGCAACTGGCACCCACGCTTCCGTCGGCGAAGCATCGGTCGAAGCCGAGCTCACCGATGCGGTCACGGGCCAGAGGCTTCTGGCCGCCGTCGATGCACGAGCGGGCCGGAAGGTTATCGCCAGCGGCAATTTCACTGCCTGGGGTGATGTGAAGGACGCCTACGACTACTGGGCGAAGAAGCTCCAGCAACGGCTCACAGAGTTGCGCAAGCGGTAACCCAAGCGCCTCCCCAGGCATCACAGACCCAGTATGGGCAAGAAGACGGATGGGAACAGCATGAAGCAGACACTACGACGGTATGGACTTCTGGGCATGATGGCATTCGCCAGCTTGGCAGTACAGGCCCAGGACAAGGACTGGTACGGGGCTCTGCGGCTGGGGTTCCAGCCATACACTATCGACCTGGAGGGCACCGTGGCGGGGCGTGACTTCGACGCCACGGCCGACCTCATGGATGTCTTGGACGAGACCGAGTCCATGTGGGGGTTCGAGGCGGAGTTCGGCAAGGGACGATGGTTCCTGAATGTCGCTGCCTTCTATCAGGAAGTGGTGTCGGAGAAGGGGAACATGACCCTGGGAGTCGAGACTACAGGCTCCGAGTTCGCCGTCAATCCCATGCTCGGCTACAACGTGTACCGAGGGGACAGGCTGTCGCTCGACGTCATGGGCGGCATCTACTACGTGCGGCTTGACGTGGAGGTGGATATTTACGCGCCAGCCCCCCTTGGGAACCTTTCCAGAGACACTGACCTCGACTTCTTGGACCCCATGGTCGGTGTGCGTGCCTACTATGCCATCACCGAGAAGTTCGGAGTCAGTGCGGCGGGGCAGGTCGGCGGGTTCGGGGTCGGATCCGAGATCCACGTCGTCCTGGGCGCGAACCTTGTCTACAACTTCACCGACTGGTTCGCCGTGACCGGCGGTTACCGCTGGTGGCACTGGGAGTACGAGGACGACGACGCCACTCTGAGCGACCTTGAACAGACCCTCTACGGGCCGATAATCGGCATCCAGTTCACCTACTGAGCACAGCAGACGAATGCAGGTCAGGGTCACAGATCCAGATGTCCAGAATCGCGGATATCCCTTGGGTGACCTCCCGTGCCGCTTCCCGAGCAACGCAGAGAACCATGAAGAAGGAAAGCTAAAGACCATGAAGAAGCTGACCGCCTTACTCGCCATGTGCGCTCTTGCGCCCATCCTCGCTTTCTCCCAAGATGAGGAAGCGGAACTGGCCAAGAAGCTGGCCAACCCCGTCGCCTCGCTGATCAGCGTCCCGCTCCAACTGAACTACGACAGCAACTTCGGCCCGGCCGAGGACGGATCCGTCTGGCGGCTCAACATCCAACCAGTCATCCCTTTCTCCCTCAACGAGGAATGGAACCTGATCTCGCGGACCATCCTGCCACTGATCGACCAGGACGACATTCCGCTGAACAACCTTGGCGAATCCGGGCTTGGGGATGTGGTGCAGAGCTTCTTCCTCTCACCCAAGGAGCCGACGGCCTCTGGCTGGATCTGGGGAGCTGGCCCGGTGCTGCTCCTGCCGACCGCCACGGACGAGATGCTCGGCGGCGAGAAGTGGGGGGCGGGGGGCACGGCGGTCGCGCTCAAGCAGGCGGGGCCATGGACCTATGGCGCCTTGGTCAACCACATCGCGTCCTTTGCCGGCGACGACGACCGGGACGACATCAGCGCCACATTCCTCCAGCCGTTCCTGACCTACATCACGAAAACCAAGACTACTTTCGCGCTGAACACCGAATCGACCTATGACTGGAAGGCAGACGAGTGGTCTGTGCCGATCAACTTCAATGTGCTGCAATTGCTCAAGATCGGACCTCAGATCATCCAGGTTGGGGTCGGTGCCCGCTACTGGGCCGATTCCCCCGACAATGGCCCCAGTGGCTGGGGTGCTCGGTTCCAGTTGACCTTCCTCTTCCCCAAGTAAGGGGTTGCCGCAACTGGCGGTTGCGGCCCAATAGCAATGACAACACCAAGAGGCCTGCGAACAATGAAACTCTCTCTGAACAGAGTAGCGATGATTGCGGTGGCGTTTGCTGCCCTGGCGGCGAGCACGGCGACCGCTCAACCCCAGAAGAACCTGCCGGACGTGCAGTACTACGGGTACAAGATCGTCCACCACATGGGCGCGGTGGTCGACCACATCGAGAAGTTCGGCTTCAACACCTTCGATCACCCGCGCATCGCGGACTACCGGTCGTTCGTGATCACGCCTGCTCTCGACCACTTCTACAGCAAGGCCGTCGCCGATGTGCGCTGGGGGCCGGTTGTCGTCGATACGCCAGCGAAGGATGACCGCTACTCCAGCATCGAGATCTTCGGACACGAGCACTTCGCGATCTACGACAAGGTCACGGCCAAGGACGGCGAGAGGTTCGTGCTCGTCCACGAGAACTACAAGGGGAAACTCCCCGAAGGTACCGTGGTCAGGACCAAGTCCAATTTCCCCTTCATCTTCATCCGAACGCAGTCTTTCGCATTCAACAACGACAAGGTGGCCGACGCGATTCGTCGCCAGGCTCGCGTGCATGGCGTATGGCAGCCGGTTGATCTGCCCAACCCCAAGGACACGTTGGCGCTGATCAACTGGAGCCGCGACAACTCTGTCCCCTACAGGCAGACCAAGAAGCTGATGACCGCCGCCGCGAAGACCTACACGCCGGCCGTCCACAAGGAGACCTTCGAGAACCTGAAGGCCTTCCTGGCATCCGGCGGGGTGAGCGGCAACGTGGGCATGTTCGAGCCCTGTGGGCACCCCGCCGCCGGCAGCCACAAAGTCCGAGCCGCCGGGACACTACTTGGCCATCTGGGGTTTCCGGTACACCACGCCTACTACCAGCAACTGCCGGTGGATCGGGCCGGGAAGCCCCTCGCCGGTGCCAACGGCCCGTTCGTGATGACTCTGCCCTACAAGCCCGGTGTCGACCTGTTCTGGTCGGTGACCCGCTACGGTGCCAACACGTTCCTGCCGCTCAACCCCGCCGATCTCGGCGGGAACGACATCCAAGCCTACAACGCCTTCAGCACGAAGCCGGACAAGAAAGGCAACGTGACCTTCACCTTCAGTGTGAAAGACCCGAAGGACGGCACCTACTGGATGCCGGTCACCGAGGGCGGCTACTACATCCTGGCCCGCTACTACGGGCCCACCGCACGCCTGAATGGCAATACGGCGAAGGACATCGTCTACGGTGGGACGAAGCTCGCCAAGAAGTTCGAGACGGTGAAGTTCAAGTAGCGCTTCCCGTCCCCTCTTGCGCGGCAAGGGGGGACGGATCCACAACTGACGTTCCGTCGGAAGCTGCCAGTCGTGCAAGACTGTCCCAGTAGGTGCATGGCACCATCAGTGGGAACACCAAGAGGCATACCAACCATGGGACGCACGTTGACGAGATTGGCGATGGTTGGGGTTCTGGCGCTGAGCGGCTGTCGCCTCGTCGTTGGGACAGCCCTGGTGGGGACAGCCGTTGTGGTTAGTACGGCAGGAGTCGCGGGATACAAGGTGTACAAGAGCGGCGAGAAAGTAGTCTCTGCGGTGGGCGGCGTCGGCTCGTCAACGAAGGGCGCCGTGCAGAAGAGGCAGAAGGCAGTGGCCATGTCCAGGGGGACGTTCAAGGTCAACTGCGAGTATGGGATTGCGGAGCTCCATCCAGCGACGGAGAGAGCTCTGGCGGCAGCTGGCTTCAGGGACATTGGCGGACGGCAGGATTCGCTGGCAGGCGAGATCCATGCCAAGACCGCACTTGACGAGTCCGTGTCGGTCCGGCTGGAGTTCCTCAGCCAAAATCTCACCGCCGTGGAGATCAAGATTGGTGCTGGCAACCTCAAGCAGTCGGAGTACATCTACGACCACATACTTGCTGCGGCTGCGGCGAACAGGAAGGGGGCCAGGCAATGAGGAAGCGATCCTACCAAGTGCTGGGCGTCTTCACGGTCGGTGCTCTGCTGGCAGGGATGATTGGCTGTTCCTCCCTGCGGGGCACACGCAGCAAGGACCTGCTTGAGAATCCGTCACTCCACATTCTGGTCAGCGACGAATCCCCGATCGCTGCGACGGGCACATTCGATTTTGATACGAAGCTCTTCAAGGTCAACTACTCCGAAGAGGTAGATCTCACGGCTGTGGACTGGCGAGTCGTCACTGCGCTGGAAGCCGAGCTCCGACGGCAGGGCTTCAAACGGGCGACCAAGAACCCCGACCTGCTGGTTAGCTATGCGGTCGCCATGGACTCCTCCGTCTCCGGCGCCGAGCTCAACGAAGCCTACGCCGACGAGTTCCCGATCTCGGTGCCGGAACCCAAGACTGGCACGCGGCTGGACTACCACCAAGGCGCTTTGATCGTGGATTTCGTCGATGCCAAGTCACGCACGTTGCTTTGGCGAGGCTCGATCATGGCCCATGTAGGCATGCAGGTGACTGACCGCGAGAAGACGCGCCGCATCCGCGATGCCGCGCGCATCCTGCTGGCACACTTCCCCAAACCGAAACAGAATGGGACCTAGATTCCGTTCGGGGAGCGAGCCAACAGCCGCTCCCTGAGACCTACAAAGGAGCTCCATCCGTCGATGAAGCGATGCTTGCTTGTCACGAAAACGATCGTCGTCGGGGGCATCCTGTTCCTCGTGCCATTTGCGGTCGCTCTGTTTGTCATTGGGAAGGTGTTCAAGCTGGCTGTCATGGTGGTTGTGCCGTTGGCCGACGTGCTGCCATTCCAGTCGCTGATTGGGCTTAAGACGCCCTGGCTACTGGCAGTCTTGCTACTCCTTGCCGTGTGCTTTGCGGCTGGCCTGCTGGCCAGAACATCGCTGGCGGGGAGGCTCGTGAACTGGCTGGAAACAGCCGTGCTTTCCAGCCTGCCTGCCTACTCATTCATGAAAGGTGTTGGCGAGGAGTTCTCGGGGAGCGAGCCAAGCGATCATCATGAGTCTGTCCTGGTCCGCCTCGACGAAGGCCACGTGCTCGGCTTCCTGGTGGAGCACCTTGATAGCGGTCACTCTGTGGTGTTCCTGCCCGGTGCCCCGAAGCCATGGGATGGTGGTGTGATGATCGTGGACGACGACAGGGTGACCCTACTGACGCCATCATCCAAGGCGGCGGTGACCTGCCTGCGCAAGCTCGGGGCCGGTGCTGGCCAGCTAGTGGAGGGCAAGCTGGGGAGCAAACACTGATGGGAGTGCATATACCGCACACAAGGCGAACGTGGTCGGGAAGCTCTTGTCACTATGGCGAGGGCGGACCGGACAGCAAGCAGAAGGGAGAATGACATGCACCTCGCCACGAAGATCCCCGGACTCGCGTCGGTCGCTCTCGGCATCGGGGTCGCCACGGGCATCCTCACAAGAGGCAGCACGGTGAAGATCCCCGCCGGCACACTGCTCAAGTTCCGACTCCAGACTCCGTTCACTGTTCAGCCGTAGGCCGAAGCGATTCATCAACCCGACCCAGTCTCGACAGTCACCCAAACGAGGAATGCAGACATGGCCAACGAAGTAACCACAACCATCCACTTCATGGACGGCACCAAGATGAGCCTGGCCCATCCCAGGCAGGCAGCCGGCGATGCCATCCAGGTCACATCGGCCGTCCGCAAGGCGCTGGACTCGGACAAGATCGTGGCGGAGATCCAGGGCGACCTGTTCGTCATCCCGGTCCGGAACATCAAGTATGTGCAGGTCACACCTGCCCCGAAAGAGCTACCGCAGGGCGTGCTCATCGGCGCACAGATCACGCGCGGAGCCTGATCCCTGAGGGCCGTGTGGCCTCGCTGGCGCACAGTGAGGGTATCCGCCTTGTCCCCCGGAAACAGAGGAGCAGTTGAGCATGGCAGAGAGCGACACGGCAGGCCACAGCAGCACCAATCCGTGGCCTAGGAAGCTGGGATGGATTGCCCTGTGGCTAGTGACGCTGACCACCATCGGGTGGGACGTTCTGCTGCTCCTTCTCCTGCCTGGGCTCGCGTGGTTGGGAGTGGTCCTGGCCCTGTTGCTGGCGGTGGGCGTGCCGGTGGCGCTCGTCCGAATCCGCCCGAAACGCCTGGCTATGCAGGTGACAGCGGGCGTGCTTGCCCTGCCACTCCTCTACTGGCTGGTCCTCAGACCGTCGAACGACCGCGACTGGCAGCCGGATGTCGCGGTGTTGCCCTATGCGGTTCTCGACGGCGAACAGGTCACGATTCACAGCATCCGCAACTGCGACTACCGTGCCGCCGACGATTTCGACGTGCGGTACTACGACAGAACCTTCGCTCTTGGGGACCTGGAGTCCATCGACATGTTCCTGGTGGATTGGGGCTTGCGGAAGGTGGCGCACACCATGCTCAGCTTCGGCTTCGGAGACGGCCAGTTCGTCTGCATCTCCATCGAGACCCGGAAGGAGAAGGGCGAAGCCTACTCCGCCACCAAGGGGCTCTTCAGGAACTACGAGCTCATCTACGTGGTTGGCGATGAGAGGGATCTCGTGCGCCTGCGCACGAACTACCGGGAGGCGGAGGATGTTCGCATGTACCGACTGAAGCCCGCGTCCGATCAGGTCACCCGTGACGTGTTCCTCGACTTCATGGCCCGTATCAGCAGCCTTAGGGAGCATCCGCAGTGGTACAACGCCTTGACCAGCAACTGCATGACCAGCGCCTTCTGCCACTTCCGACGCCACGCACCCAAGGCGCGCTTCCACTGGAAGCTCATTCTCAACGGCTATGCCGACGAACTCCTCTACCGGGATGGTGGCGTTGATACCAGTTTGCCGTTCGACGAACTGCGTGAACGTAGTCTCATCAACGACCAGGCCCGCGCTGCCGGTGCCTCGCCGGACTTCTCCAGACTTATCCGCGTCGGCCTGCCTGGTGTGGAGGAACCCGCCAACAGAGCGGCTCCTGCGCCCAAGGGTACCCAATGAGCCATCACAGCCACCACCCTCTTCGCGCGATTGCTCTTCTTGCCGGTGCTCTGGTGTTGCTCACCGGCTGCGGGCATACCATTCTGGAACGCATCGACTCACGCACATCGATGCGCCAGCTTCGACGCAGCGCTCTGACTGAGAACGAGGCAAGTGAGCACACGCT
>Ga0233437_1007409_pt1 | contig 10634 bp, 1 predicted proteins | sample SI_122_August201_FD_182714 | JGI IMG/M metagenome (GOLD analysis project Ga0233437, IMG submission 182714) | Seawater microbial communities from Saanich Inlet, British Columbia, Canada - SI_122_August2016_200_MG | ecosystem: Environmental > Aquatic > Marine > Inlet | place: Canada: British... | reverse complement strand
GTAACAGATGAGCCAGTAATCGTTGAAGTATATCCACTCCCACCACTCCCAGAGACAGTTGAGGTAGCATTGCTGCCAGCAGCATTTTTACCCCCACCTCCACCAGAGGTATTGGTGTTTCCATAGTTGAAGCCACCACTATTTCCTTGTCCTGGAGTATAGCTATCTCTAGCACTACCACCTCCAGCGCCGTTACCACCGGCACTTCCGCCGATAACACTGGAACCAACATTGTAGCCACCCCCAGCACCACCTCCTTTGGCAACTAAACCAGCAAAAGATGAGTCGCTCCCTTTAGTACCAGCTGGATAAGTACCGCCCACACCATTCCAGCCACCAGCTCCTCCAGCTCCAACGGTGACAGTGTGGCCAGTTGCTGTTACTTGAGTTGGAGAGTGAAGAATACCGCCACCACCTCCTCCTCCTCCGATTGTTTCACCTCCACCACCACCACCACCCACAACTAATGCTTCTACGTCTGTTATTCCATTTGGGGTAAATGTGCCACTACTAGTAAATTTGTGAATTGTGTAGCCGCCAGAGTAGGTAATAGTTCCACCGGTAGCAGTGACTGGGGCATATTCCATCAGGTCAACTGTGGTGTCAGCCTCTGCAGTAGTAGCGACTTTAACAGAGCCCGTGCCTTCTTGTTTAATTGTAGTCTCTTGGGAGACGACGGTGTTAGCGGTATCAGAACTAACCCAGCTGGCAGCAGTATCAGCATTATCAATCACTAGGTCGATGACAATTGGATAAACACGAGCTGGATCAGAAAGCCAGTCTCTTCCCCGATCATTCACAACTTTTGTAATGGAGAGGGTGTTATTATTTATTTTTTTGATAGTGTAATTAAGATCATATGATCTAATTGATTGATCACTATGCTCATACATGACTGGGCGAGGGATAGTAGCAACTAGCTGTTCATTTCTATAAAGTTCAATTGTTCCATCCACTTCCTTGTAAGAGTCTATTTGGCGACGATCTAGAGTCTGGGTGATCTCGGTCATGGTGAGAGCGGTTTCTTGGTTGTTGATTACAAACTCTTCTAGTAAACGATTGGGCTCGACAGTGTAGCGGAGATCAGTATGGGGAAAGATAGCGGGGTAGGTAATGGTACTTCCATCTACGGTTGGTTTTGCATCTGGATTAGCTTCTGCAAAAGATTGGGTAGAGTTGGTGAAAAAAGAAAGATCTGAGTACTGATTGGCAAAGTGGATGGCAGAAGAGTTGGTGGGATCTTTTCTAAAGGATGTTTGATGGAGAGAGTTTTTGTTTTGGTAGCTGTATTTACCAAGAGAGACTGGTTTGATAGTAGTATCTATCTGTTCTGGATCTTGAAAGATGGAGGTGGAGTTAAAGGTTGGTTTGGATCGATAGCTTAAGAGATAGGTGATGGCAATGGTAAAGACAAGGATTATTAACCCAAAAACAAGGTAAGAGTGTTTTTTGAAAAGATGGAGGAGATTTGTTTTCATTTGCTTTAGTCAATTCTGAAACTGCCTAGGTTTTGGGTTAATGTCTCAGTGTAGCACCAGTCACCATAGATGGGGCCGTCGATGAATGGAGCGATTCGATAGTAATAGGTATGATTAGCGGTGATGGTGGAGTCGATGTATGAGACTGAGTCGGCGGCGATGGATGATGAAAGTGTAGACCAGGAAGCAGCATCTTCGGAGCGATCGACGCGGTAGCCGTCTTCGTTGGTGGCTGTATCAGTCCAGAGAATTGTGTTTTGGGAGTCGTCGGAGGCTTCACTAATACGGCAGTCTGATTGTCTTATTGGTGTGCTACCGGTGTTAAAGAGATATGGTGTACCTTGGGTTGAACTCCAGGTGTTGGCTCCAGCTGGGTCGATGGCGTAGCTTCTCCAGTAGTAGGTGGAATCAACGGAAAGTGCACTTTGTATGGTGTAGACTCCTTGAGTTCCGCTAGCATAGGCGGTAGTGGACTGGGCATCTTGACCGGACCAGCCGGTTTGGGAAGAGGTTTGATCAAAGGTTTGACAAGATGCGCTCATTCCCACGTTTTCACACAGCTCTATCTTGTATCTTAGGTAGTCACCATCTGAGTCGGTTGCTGTTGTTTTTAAGGCTGGTAAGACGGATTGATTGGTGTTGGTGTTTGTGGGTAGGTCTAGACTTGGGGTGTTGGGAAGGATGTTCATGCCAAAGTTAGCGGTTGAGGAGTAGTCTCCTTCTGCTCCTATGGTGTCCCAGAACTTAATTTTCCAGTAGTAGGTACTATTATCAAGAGAAAGAGCACTACCAGCATAGCTAATGTCGGGGGATCTGACTCCATTGGCTGTTTCGGTCATTGATTGTTTACCAGAATCCCACATCTCTACTCCGTCAAAGCCTACTTGAGTGTCGACGATGATCTGGTAGTAGTTGGCACTGTCTCCATCACTATCGTTGTGGACAGCTGAGAACTCTGGGGTTAGGTCAACTACGTTAGCCGGATTGGTAGTTCCTTCTGTGTAGAGAGCAGTAGGGGCAGTAGGGGCAGTGGTAGTAGTAAAGGAGTAGGGAGTTCCTTGAGTAGCTGACCAAGTATTGGTTCCTCCTGGATCTATGGCATAGCTTCGCCAGTAGAAGGTGTCGTTATCTGCTAGAGCACTTTGAATGGTGTAGATTCCTTGAGTTCCACTGGTGTATGCAGTACTGGTTTCTGTGTTTTGTCCACTCCAGCCAGTCTGACTACTAGTTTGGTCAAAGGTTTGGCAATTAACAGTCATACCAACGTCTTCGCAAAGTTCGATTTTGTATCTTAGGTAGTCAGAGTTTGAATCTGTGGTGGTGGTTTTGAGGACAGGGAGGAGAAGTTGGTTGGTAGCGGTGTCTATTGGAAGGTCTAGTGTAGGAGTGTTTGGAGGACTGTTGGTGTTAATATTGTCAAAATACAGAATTGCTCCTCCAGTGTCAGAAGTTATTTTAAAGGCAAACTTGGTAACTGCATCACGAGATGTACTGCTAATTCCTGAAATGTCAAAGGTTTTTTGTTCCCAGGTGTTAGCTGAGGTGATGGTGAAGGCATGAGTCTGCTCACTACTTGTAGACTCACCAAATTCAAAACGGGCAAAGCTACCAGTAGTATCTGAACGGACCCAGTATGCAATTGAGCCATGGCTGGATAGGTCGGTAGCGGATTTGGTGAGAGTAACTGTGTCATTGATGGATCTGCCGGTGGCGGTCATGTCGTCTATATAAAAAGTGTTGGCAGCGCTGGAGTTAACAATGGTAATAATAATTGAGTCGATGGCGTCTTTGTTGGCGTTTGAGACTCCAGAGATATCCCAGGAAGTTGCTTGGAAAGCATTGGCTGAGGTGATGTTGGGAGTGATTTCTGTGGTGGTGCCGCCTGAGTCATGAATACCGACTTTGATATTGCTACCAGTGCGAGTTGATCTTATGTCAAAGTTGATGGTGTCGTGTCCGGCCAGATTGATAGGGGAAAGTGTGTGGGTGAGGGTTTTGTTGAGGGACAGAGTAGTGGCAACTCCTTTGAGTGAGTAGGTGCCTTGGGTTTTAATGGATGATTCTGTATAGCTTATTAAAGGAACAGGGTATTTAACAACAACTATTCCGCTACCGCCATTACCGGCACCTCCACCTCCACCACCGTATGGAGAACTACCTCCACCGTTGCCTCTGTTGGCGGTGCCATTGGCTGAGGCACCATTACCGGCACCACCAACTGCGTAGGTGATAGATGAACCAGTGATGCTATTGGCCGTTCCAGCTCCGCCGGGGACCGTAACTCCTACACCGTAACTACCTCCATTGGCTCCATTGCCTCCGGCACCTCCACCTCCACCACCGTTGTATGGAGATGTGAAAAGTGCTACTCCTGATCCACCGTTACCACCTTGACTACCTGTTCCTCCCGCTGTGTAGCCGTATGCACCTCCACCTCCAGATCCGCCAGCTGCTCCAGTACTCCCAGTGCCGGCAAGACTACCACCACCTCCTCCACCACCGGTGGCAGTTAGACTGCCAAAAACAGAGTTTTGCCCTGAATCACCCCTTCCTGATGGTCCTGATCCATAGATGACGGTTCTCCATCCAAGACCTCCTCCACCAACTGTAACACCATATGTTTGAGCAGTTACGGCTAGGGATGAGCTATATTGATAGCCACCAGCTCCGCCACCGCCATTTCCACCCCAACCACCCATACCTCTACCACCACCAGCTCCACCGGCAACTACTAGGGCTTGAACATTGCCAGAACCACCAATGCCGAGTGTGCCGTAGCTTTTAAAAACATGAGTAAGGTAGCCACTGGCTTCTGTAATGGTTTCTGGTTGCGTTAAATAGCGGATAATGACTACGCCGCTTCCACCATTACCACCGTTAGTACCGCCTCCATAAGTTGAGCTGCCACCATTGCCGGTATTTGCGGCACCGTTAGCTAGTGCAACGTTGGTAGAGCCACCGGTAGCATAAGTAACAGATGATCCAGAAAAACTGCTTGCTAGGCCAACACCACCAGCAATGGGGGAGCCTGTTCCGCTGGCACCACTTGTTCCTCTACCGCCAGCTCCTCCACCTGAACCACCGTCATAAACAAAAGAGCCCACATTTCCTTCTCCCGCACCGCCGTTATGACCTTGATTGTATATACCGGTTCCTGCACCAGTAGCAGCGTAGGCTCCTCCTCCACCTGATCCACCATTTTGACCACTAGCTGCACCACCACCACCACCACCCCCACCAGTAGCAGTTAAACTATTAAAGACGGAGTTTCCACCATTAGCACCGGCACCGCCATTAGTAGAGTCGGTGTTGCCAGCTCCGCCGCCACCAACTGAGACTGAGTGTCCTCCAGTGCTGACACGAGAAGATGAGACGAATAGCATTCCTCCAGCTCCACCACCACCGCCTCCACCCCATCCAGGCCTACTTCTTCCACCACCACCACCACCAGCGATAGCAAGAACTTCAACATCCATAGCGTGATTTGGAGTAAATGTACCGGAACTAGTAAATTTGTGAACTTTGTAGCTACCTGAAGTGGTGATGGTGCCACCTGTAGCACTGTTGGTATAGGCTGAGTTAGCTTGTTTAGCATAAGCTGTTTGCGCAGCGGAGTCGGAAGAGTACTCCATGAGATCAATGGTTGTGTCCGTTTCGGCAGTGGTAGTTACTTTAACTGAGCCAGTTCCTTCTTGTTTGATGGAGGTTTCTTGAGTTACTACTGTGCTGGTAGTATCTGAACTAACCCAATTAGCAGAAGTATCGGCGTTGTCTATGACTAGGTCGATGACAATAGGGTAGATACGAGCAGGGTTTTTGAGCCAGGCTATGCCTTTCTCGTCTATTAGCTTGGTTACTTCTAGGGTGTCTTTGTCTAGTTCTTTAACTGTGTAGGAGAGATCATATGACTTTTTACTGTTATCGTTATGCTCGTACATAACAGGTTTTGGTACTGTGGCTACTAGCTTACTGCCTTTGTAGAGTTCTATTGTTCCGCCTATTTCTTTGTACGAGTCAATGTTTGCTATATCCAAGGTTTGGGTAAGTTTGGTCATCTTTAGAGCGGTTTCTTTGTTGTGGATAATGAACTCTTCTAAAAGACGATTGTTTTCAACTGTGTACTTAAGATCTGTGTTAGGAAAGATGTTGGGGTAGGTAACAGAGCTATCTTTAGTTACTGGCTTTGTTTTGGTGTTGGCTTGACCAAAGTCTTGTTTGACGTTAGTGAAGAAGGAGAGATTTGTGTACTGGTTAGCAAAGTTAATGGCAGAGGTGGTAGTAGGGTTGGTTTTAAAGGAGGTTCTATGAAGTGGGTTGTTGTTTTGGTAGCGGAACTTACTTAAAGGAAATGACTTAATGGTGGTGTCTATCTGTTCTGGATCTTGAAAGATACCTGGTTGGGGAGTGGTTGTACTAAAGGCTGGCTTGGATTGATAGCTAATGAAGTAGGCGGTGGTAACAATTAGAGTAAGGGTAAGTAGGCCGAAGATGAGGTAGGTTAACTTTTCTTTACTCATTTTCTTGTTCACTACTTTCCTCGTTTATTTCTGGAATGGTTTGAATTAACCAGTAGTTAAAGGTTATGTCTTGGTCTGTTATTTCTGGAATGGCTATTGTAAATTTGTTGTCTTGCTTTGATTTAACAAATAGGGTTTGGTTGTTGGTGCTTGATGTAGGGGTTAAGTATATATATGTGTCTTGGGTAACTTTTGTGTTCTGAATAGTAACTTTTGTTTCACCTGTTGGGATGGTAGCAGAGTTGACTATGGTGTTACTGGTAACTTGGGCCGATGAAGTGGCGGTAGCACTGGAGGAAGCTTCTAAGGATGTAGCTATGATTAGTTGTTTGGTGGTAAGGGCAGATATGGTGGCTGTTTGAGCGGTTAAGTTTTCAAGGTTACTTTCTAAGGCTTCAATTTTACTTGCCAGAACCTTACCTGTTACGGCTAGATCACCGTTTATTACAACTTGGCCTTCTGGGGTTAGGGTCATGAGTCCGGCTAGCAGGCTAATTGGAGCGTTGGCTAGAGGCTGAATGAATAGAGTGTCTTGATCTTTGGAGTTTATTAGGTTGGTGATGAGGGAGCTGTTAACCTGAAGGTCGTTGGTGATGATTAGGTTAACATCTAGATCTGAACCGGTGGCAATGATTGGGTCTAGGGCTTGAGTTGCTTGAATGTCTGCCAAGATGGCAGAGGCGGTGGAGTACTTGGCGGTTAGATCTAGGATTTCTTGCTCTATTTGGCTGATTTGAGGGGCGCTGATTGTTTGGGCAGTAATTGTGTTCACTTCTAGGTCTTCTATGTAAGCTACGGGGGAAATAAGGTTGCCGGTTATGGTTAAGGTATTGGTGGTTAGGTCTTGGATACTGGCGATGCCGGCTTGGAAGTTGGCGGTAACAACTTCTGCAAAGGCGCCTATTCTGTCAACTAGTTGATTGTTGTTGGAATTTATTAGCTGGAAATCATTATCAGATGATCCTTTAATATTAAGATCTCCACTGTCAGTTAAATATGCATCTGGATCGTACCAAGAGACATTTACAAAAACTATAATTTTTCCTACCAAAGTTCCGTTGGGTAATTTGTAACAATCTTTTGTATATTCTTCAGGACTAGCGTCTGGTGGAAACTCTGCCCATGAAATGTCATCAATACTATTAACAGGGGTACACATTGTTGGATTAGGATTAAATTTTTGAAGAGTGTGACCCACCACTGTTCCGGGCTTAGTTGATTTCATGCCAATTCCTGACATGGAAGAAGATGCGATTTTGTCCCCTATTTTTATAGTTCCGTTGATAGAAGAGACTTTAGTTGGGACACGACCCACCATAGAAATTGTTTTTGTTGTGTCTGGAGATTCTGTGGCATTTTCTTCATAAGGAATACCTCCAATAAATCCAGGATTTGTAGAAACAATTCCGGTGATATTTTGATCATATTCTGAATTTGTTCTATCTAATTGTTCGAATTCATCTGAATCAGAGATTGATGAGACAAGATCTCCGATTTGAATAATTCTTCTATCTCTAAAAGGAAATTTTTCTGCATAGTCAAAAGAGGCTGAGGACCAGCCACTGCCGCTCTCGGCAGAGTTGTATTGGGCGAGTGCGCTATCTGTCCAATACCTAAACATGGCGTCCCCATCCAATGCTGTAACCATTAGAAGACCTGAGGTATTCGTGTTTGCTCCGCCAGCTCGTATATAGCTAAAGTTTCCAGGAGCATCAAGTTTTAATACTCCTTTTAAATCAAGTTGATTTGTTCCAGCACTGGTTGTATTAATTTGCATTGATACAGCAGTGCTATCTGGCTCATATATTGTATATGTAGAGTTTCTTATAGATTTAGTAACCCATCTATTATCAATATCATTATATATTCCTGCTGTGTTAGCTCCATCATGCATGAAAACATATCTACCATCGATGCTAAATCCTTCCCAGTTATTAAGTCCAGAGTTATTTATTTGTACACTACCATAGCTGCCGGTAGGATAAGTCAGGGAGGTGAGTCCGTTTATACTAAGATCTCTAACTCTAAGAGTCTCATATCCAGTGCCAGGATTATCCAAGATAGATATATCTCCATTTGTTTCTAGACCTATTTGACTGGCAACACGACCACCCCAATGGAAACCAATTCTAGGGGCTTCTGATCTAGCGCCAGTTTGAGCACTTGCCAAGTTGTATTCTCTTACCTCAAGTGCAGCTGATGCATAACCAGAATTATTGATGCTAGAAGAAATTTCCCAGTTTCCAGGTGTTCCATCAAGAATTGCTCCATTAAGGGAAGTTAGATAGCTAGAGAAATTGGTTGCACAGTTGGTTTCGCCATCACCTGTGCAAAATTTGGTGGCTTCGATGGTGCCATTGGAAACTGCTGTTCTGTAGGTAGATAGACCAGAAGAAAGGTAGATATCACCAGCAACATCTAGGGGTGCAAGGGGGCTTGTAGTGCCGATGCCGACGTTGCCATCTTCAGCTACCCTCATTCTCTCATTGGCGTAACCATTTGTATAAAAACGAATAGGAGCGTTTGCTCTAGCCATAATGGATAAACCTCCACTCAAAGCAGTATCAGCGGCTAAAACTCCAGAATCCTGAACAAAGCCTCCCAATGTTGAATAGCCAGTACCCATTACTATGAGTCGCATTCCAGTACTTGCCCCAGTGTCATTTCGTAGGTTAATTTGTGCGTATACCCCGGTTCCAGTATTAACATTGGTGATGTTTTGACTAATCGCTCCTGTTGAGGAATTGCCAATCTCTAATAAACTTGTTGGCCCCGTCGTCCCGATGCCGAGGTTGCCGCTTGAGTCCATAACAATTTCTGGGTTACCACTGCCATTTACATTGAAGCCTAGGTAGTTGGCGGTAGTATTGTAAGAGAGAGTGTATTCATCTGAAGTGGATGTACCAATATGAATAGTACCTGGACCGGTGTAGAGATCTTGCCATCTGAGAGAGTTTGAGCCTAAATCATAGGTGTCATCTACACCTGGAGTAATATCTCCAACTACTTGGAGTGCGCTAGCTGGAGCTGTGGTGCCGATTCCGAGGTTGCCATTGGATTGAATGACAAACTTGTCTCCTCCGACACCTGAGCTTGAGTTGACTTCGAAGGCGTTCGCGGTGGCTCCTGAAGCTAGGGTAATCTTTTGGCCAACGGTGGCGGTGGAACCAATACCTATGTGAAGTAGGGCAGTAGGAGCTGTTGTTCCTATACCCACATTGCCTGCAGCGGTGATGGTGAATCTGTCTATGTCTGATGACTGAAGTTTAACTATGTTTCCCCCAGAGCCTGTTTTGTTGATCCAGAGTGAGTTTCCATTTATTAAGGCGTCTATGTCTGCAGCTAGTGGGTGGAGAGAAACAGATCCGGCATTACTACTGGCACTGGTGACTACGTCTAGTCTTAGGTTTTGGGCAGACCCGGAGTAGTTGTAGAGGCGGACTGTGTTGGTATCAATCTGTTGAACTTGGAAGGCTTGAGTGGAAACATCAAGTTTTAAGTTTTGAGTAGATCCAGAGTAATTGTATAGTCTGACAGTGTTTTCATCTACTTGGACGATTTTGAAAGGACTCAAAGAATTGGTAGGGTAGCGGACGATGACGATACCGGAACTACCATTTCCTGATTTATTTCCAGTTGCACCAGTAGCTCCTGCTCCACCACCACCACTACCATATCCTGTGGCATTAGCACCATTAGTAGAATATCCACCATTTCCACCACCACCAAGTCCTCCCGTTCCTGCTGTTCCTCCAGTGTTATTTTTTCCACCACCACCTCCACCAGCATAGTAAACTGCTGAACCAGATATTGAAAAACTTCTACCATTTCCACCATTTCCAGAGGCTACTCCTACACAATCTGCTCCAGCTGTTCCTGCTCCTCCACCTCCTCCAGAATAACAAGTACTAGCTTGGTTTCCGCCATTATTTCCATATCCAGTTCCGCCACCACTATCTCCTTGTGTTCCTGTTCCTCCTGTATAAGCTGGTTGAGTACCTGAGCCTCCGCCCGAACCTCCATTAGCACCATTTCCAGTTCCACCAGCACCACCTCCAATTGCTGTTATCGAATTAAAAACAGAGTCACCTCCACTTGTAGTTGCAATTGGACCAACCATGCCACCTCCAATTCCACCAGCACCAACGGTAACTGTACTTGTTTGTGAACTAACTACTGATGAAGGATGATATACGACTCCACCGCCACCACCACCACCAACTGATTGATAACTATAAGCATTTCCACCACCACCACCACCACCGACTACTAAAGTTTCAACAACACTTCCAACTGGTGCGGTGAAAGTGCCACTACTGGTAAAAGTGTGGATAGTATTGCCATCAACATAAGAAATAGTTCCACCAGTAGCCTCAGTGTTGTTGCCATTAATATCTTCCCACTTACTTGTTGTTGTGTTATAAACCCACCCATTTGCTAATAAGTCATTGCTATTTTGGTTATGTGCTATTTCTATATATTCGCCATCAGCAAGGGTAGCGCTTGAAGTTGATATAATGCCTGATTCTGTAGCAGTAGAGATGTCTTTCCAGACACCATTTAAGTTTATCCAACCATTTGAAAGAATGGAGTTTGTGTTTTGGTTGTGTACAACATCAATATATCCGCCGTTGGCAAC
>Ga0233437_1007406_pt1 | contig 10636 bp, 6 predicted proteins | sample SI_122_August201_FD_182714 | JGI IMG/M metagenome (GOLD analysis project Ga0233437, IMG submission 182714) | Seawater microbial communities from Saanich Inlet, British Columbia, Canada - SI_122_August2016_200_MG | ecosystem: Environmental > Aquatic > Marine > Inlet | place: Canada: British... | reverse complement strand
CTTACAAAGATGTAGGATATTGGTTACAAAACGGAACTCGTACTTTCGAATATCAGGATACAGCAAAAGCATATGTAGGTTTCCGTTGTGTAATGACTTATATGGGTCGTTCCATCAAGGACAAAAACTCGAATTATTAATTAATCAATAAATATCTAACTAAATCAAATTAATTAAACATGGCAAAGGCGAAAAAAGCAAAGAAGGAAAAATCAGGCAATTTTTTTGAAAGTAAAGCTTTCAAATCTTTCATGGCCAAATTATACGGATGGGGAGCTTCCATTGTTATCCTCGGTGCACTCTTTAAAATTATGCACTGGAAAGGAGCTGGAATTATGCTTACCCTTGGTCTGTCAACAGAGGCATTAATTTTCTTTATATCTGCATTTGATACACAAAAAGAATTTGACTGGGCTAAAGTATATCCAGAATTAGCTGTTGAAGATGTTGAAGGAGAAGAAAGAGTCAAGAAAAGTGTTTCAGCAGAAATTGACAAAATGTTGGAAGATGCAAAAATCGAATCACACATGGTGAATCGTTTAGGTGAAGGAATGAATAAATTTTCAAACACACTGGATGGTCTTAAAGAGGTAAGCAATGCAAATCTTGCAACATCTGCTTATACAGAAAAAGTAAATGCAGCATCTGAGAATTTAGCAAAAGCCAATGAATCTTACGGTAAAGCTGCCGAAGCTATGTCTACTTTATCTGAAGCTTCAGGTTCTGGTAAGGAGTATTTCGATCAACTCCAAACAGCTTCAACAAATCTTTCTTCATTGAATGTAATGTATGAGAAAGAAATTGAAGAAACTAATAAGCACATTAAAGGTTTAGGTGAATTTAATGAAAACTTCACCACTGCAATGTCTCAATTAGGAAGTGCTACACAAAATACACAAGGATATTTTGATGAAATAAGCAAAGCAACACAGCATTTAACATCATTGAATTCAATGTATGAAGTTGAATTAAATGAGCAGTCTAAACATAAAGAAGCTCTTAACCAATATCAGGAGAAATTAGGTGACGTTTTAGGTAACCTTTCTGATGCAGGAGCATTGTCAGTTCAGTTGAATGAAGGATTTTCTAAACTAAATGAGAATCTATCATCGTTGAATAATATTTATGGCAATATGCTCAGCGCAATGTCCATGAAATAGTGGAAATTGATTATTTCTTTATGTTAACTTTTAAATTTATAAAAGAATGTCTGTAGGAAAAACAAACCCGATGCGCCAGATGATGATCAATATGATGTATCTGGTGTTGACGGCTCTACTTGCACTGAATGTATCTGCTGAGATTCTCAAAGCTTTCCAGACTGTGAATGATGGTATGACCAAATCAATTGAATTGATTGATCAGAAAAAAGGTCAAACCATGGAACAGTTTGCAAATCTCATGAGTAAATCCGCAACCGCTGCTTCAGCAGAAGATTTCAATAGAAGAGCAAACAATGTAAATAAAATATGTGACGATCTTTATGATCATGTTGAAAATTTAAGAAAACGCGTTATTTGGGAAAGTGGTGGACAGGATCCGGAAGAGGATACTGAAATTACCACTGATAGTCTCATGAGGGACATGAAAAATCTTGAAGTAGCTCCACGCCTTTTCATCAACCTTGGATTAGGAGATCTCTTGGAAGAAAAGATTGGAGAGTCTCGCGATGATCTGCTTGTTCAAATTAAAGACGTCAAAGAAATTGATTACAATAACTTTTTACCAAACGTTACTTTAAAAGTAGATGAGCCAAAAAAGGCAAATACTACTTGGGCAGAAGAAAGCTTCCACATGGTTCCTGCCATTGCTGCTGTTACATTACTAACTAAAATACAGCAGGATATCAGAACAACTCAAGCAAACATTATTGATGCTTTGCTTAATTCAATTGGAAGAGATGACTATAAATTTGACAAGCTCATTCCTGTAGTAAATGTAACAACCGGAAAAAGTGCTGTTGCTGTTGGTGAACAATATACTGCTGAAATTTTATTAGCAGCATATGATTCAAAACAACAACCACAAATTTTTATTGGTGGTAAAGAATATGAAGTAATTGATGGTAAAGCAACTTTCGAAGGAGCTACCAATCAGCAAATGTCTTTCGATCAGGAAGGTGAAATAGTTGTTGCTAAAAAAGGTACTGATGAAGTTACAAGATATCCGTTTCGTTTAGCATATGATGTGTTTAACGCACCCGCTATTATTTCTGCAACCAAAATGAACGTACTTTATATTGGACTAGAAAATCCGATGGAGATTTCCGTACCTGGTTATCGCCCACAAGATATCAGAGCCAATATTGCTGGCGGTTCATTAACTTCAGGAAAGCCTGGCCAGTACATGGCTAAGGTAAATGATAGTAAGGGTAAAATCCGTGAAGCAAAAATCAGTGTTTCTGTAAAGCAACCTGATGGATCTTATAAGGGAGTAGGTGCACCCTCTGTATTTCGTATAAAAAGAGTACCAAACCCAACCCCTTATTTTGGATCAAAAGCTGGTGGCGAAATCAGTGCAGGTGAAATTCGTATTGTCAATTTCATTTCTGTTCGATTAGAAAACTTCCCATTTGACCTGAAGTATAAAGTTACTAAGTTCAAATTTGTATATCAACCAAAGAAAGGACAAGCCATTTTCTATCCTGGAAATGGACCAAACATTACTAGTGCTATGAAAAGTGCTATGGGAAGTCCTCAGAGAGGAGATATTATTATCATCTCTAATATTTACGCAACTGCTCCAGGTGTGCCTAATAAGCAATTACCAGGTGCTATTGTATTAACTGTAAAATAAAGGACCTATGAATAAAGTCAGGATTTTTTGGCTCATCGTTCTCGTATCAGTTTTATCTGGTGTTTTTACTGCCAGTGCACAAACTGAATATGGAGATTTTACTTACGAGAAAAAAGCCATAAAAGAACGTAAAATAGTACCCTATCCTCCTCTTAGAGAGGCTGATGTGATGTACGCTATGAGAATTCACCGGGTAATTGATACCCGTGAAAAGATCAATGTCATTATGAAATGGCCAAGAAATCCACTTTATAGAATTATTTATGAATCTGCTACAACTGGTTACGGAAGTGCTCCAGTTACAGCTTATACAAATGATTCTTTGATCCGCTTTTATACAGCCGAAGAAGTGCTTACCCGCGGTGGAGAAGAAGAAGTAATTGAGGTGTGTCCAGATCCGGATTATCCAGATTATTGCTACGACTCTACAGTTATCAATCCTTTCCGACCTTCTGATATAACAAGGTATAAAGTAATGGAAGACTGGGTTTTCGACAAACAACGTTCTATGTTTTTTGTGCGAATTATTGCCATTGCTCCTTTATTTAACCTCATGGTAGCTGGTCAGGATTTAGGTGAGCAAGAATTGTTCTGGACAAAGTGGGATGACTTTAAGAAAGTGATTGTAAGTCAGGAAATTTTCAATAGGCAAAATGATGCCATGCGTTTGAACTATCTCGATTTCTTTGAAATGAGAATGTTTACCAGTTATGTGGTGAAAGAATCAAATGCATTTGACAATGCTATTGCTGAATTTGAAGAATTCAAAACAAACCCATTTGATGCTTTACTTGAAGCAGAGAAGATTAAGAATAAATTATTTGAATGGGAACACGATTTATGGTCATGGTAAAAACCATATGATACAAAAAAAGGGAGCATTTAGCTCCCTTTTTTTTTGTACTTGCTCCAATTGAGCTTTACTGTTCTTTCAACCTGAGTTCAGGGAAAAAACAATAGTTTATGATTTCATAATCGTTTCAGATCTTTCGGGTCCAACAGAAATCATCCATAGTTTCTGCCCCAATTCACCTTCGATAAAATCTACGTAGTCGTTAAATTCTGTAGGAAATTCGCTATACTCCTTCAATTTGGAAATATCCTTCGACCAGCTTTTTAATTTCTTGTACTGTGGTTTTAAACCATCGATATAATACTGCTCTGTATAATTTCTTTGTTCATTATTATCGTCCATAAAAGCGGTGCAAACCTCAATATCATCCAAATGTGTTAACACATCCGATTTTGTCATAATAAGCTTGTTTACTCCATTGAGCATAATTGCATATTTCAATGCCACCAAATCCAGCCATCCACAACGCCTTTCCCTACCCGTAGTAGAACCATATTCGTGTCCTTTTTCAGTTAGCAATTCACCAATTTCATTTTGCTGTTCAGTCATAAAAGGGCCTTCACCAACGCGGGTTGTATAGGCTTTAAAAACACCATAAATATGTCTGATTTTATTGGGTGAAATACCCAAACCTGTGCAAGCTGAAGAAGAAATAGTGCTCGAAGAGGTAACATACGGAAAAGTACCATAATTAATATCAAGCAAAGTGCCTTGCGCACCTTCAGCTAAAATATTTGCATTTTCATCATAGCGTTTGCTCAAATACTCTTCTGCATCAATTAAATCGAACTCACGCATAAAATCAATGGCTTCCATCCATAATTTTTCTTCTGCATCAATTTTCGACTTGCGTTCCTCATCAATAAAAGCACAGTGTTTTACTTTAAGCCTTTCATATTGATCGACAAAGCTTGACTTTAAAATGTCACCAACTCGAATTCCTACTCGTGCTATTTTATCCTGATAAGTTGGCCCAATTCCTTTTAAAGTAGACCCAATTTTCTTATCACCTTTTACCTCTTCATAAAAAGCATCCAAAAAGCGATGAGTTGGTAAAATCAGATGCGCATTCCTAGAAATTAAAATACGTCCTCGGGTAGGAATATTTTCCTTTTCAAGTGTTTCGATTTCTTTTTTAAAAGTGATTGGATCGATAACCATTCCGCTTCCCAACACATTAACCGTTTCGTGACGAATTACGCCAGAGGGTAGTGTGTGAAAAACAAACTTTTTATCATGAATTACTAAGGTGTGTCCGGCATTAGGGCCACCCTGAAAACGTGCTACCACATCGTAATCAGGACTTAAAATATCAATAATTTTCCCCTTACCTTCATCACCCCATTGAAGGCCAACAAGAACATCAACAGGCATAATATGCTTTAATTAAGTAAATAAAAGAAGAGACAAAGGTAAATTATTTCTCCTTTGGTTTGCCATAAAGTGTAAAGGAATAATGTGTGATTTCGTAATCATACTCATTCCCAATAGTTTTCACTATTTCTTGTAATCGCTCGTCACGAAACTCAATTACACTTTTGTTTTCAATATTTATTAAATGATCATGCTGCTTGGAACCATAGGCTTTCTCATAGGAACCGGCTTTGGTTCCAAAACTATGCTTTACAATCAACCCACAATCCAACAAAAGATCAATTGTGTTATAAATGGTTGCACGACTGATATGATAATTCTTATTCTTGAGCGTTAAATACAATGTTTCCACTTCAAAATGCTCATCTATAGAATAGATTTCATATAAAATATCGTAACGACCTTGTGTTTTACGGTAGTCTTGTGCTTTAAGATAGTTTGTGAAAATGCCTTTTACCTCATCAAATAGGTCTTTCCTGGGTTTTTTCATAATCATTACTTCTAATTTCGTTCAAAGTTAATAAAATATTGAATACGGACTTATTCTTTAATTGTATTATTTCTAATCAATTGTTTCGTCAACATGGAAACGTGATACATGATCGATACCATCTACTTCCCTGATTTTATCAATCAGTTGATCCAAATGCTCAGTGTCATATATATTTACGACAATTGATCCAGCAAAAGCACCATCTTTTGAAGCTGCATTAATCGATTTCATATTTATTTCAAACTGCTTCGAAATAACATCTGTTAGCACACTTAAAAGACCAATGTTATCATATCCATGGAATTTAATACCAACCGGAAAATATTCAACTTCTTTAAATTCTTTTTTTGCCCATTCAGCACTGATGATTCGATATCCATAATTCGACATCAGTTTAATTCCTGTCGGGCAATTCGTTCGATGAATAATAATTCCCTCACCGATTGTTACAAATCCAAAAACATCATCTCCTGGAATAGGATTACAACAACCAGCCATGGCATATTCATCTCCATTAATAGCACCCAGTTCAATTACATTTGGATTTCCTTTTTTTTCCTCTTCTTTAGCAGTCTCTTTTTCTGATTGATCACCCAGCTTCAATATTTTAATAGCGTTATTCAAATCAGTAATATTAATATTTGAATTTCCGATCTGAATATAGAGTTCGAAATCGGAGCTTTTATTAAAATAGTCGATGAGCAAAGGCAGGGCATTCTGCTGATTGTAATCAGTCAGAAAATCCAGTTTTTTACTTAATAATTGCTGCCCTTTATCGGCCACACTCTTCCTCTCTTCTTTAAGAGCGTGCTTTATTTTTGATTTTGCTTTTGCCGTTATAACATAATCAATCCATTCTGTTTGAGGCTTTTGTTTTTTAGCTGTGATAATTTCAACCTGATCTCCATTTCTCAACCGATGACTTAACGGAACAAGTTTGTTGTTTACTTTAGCGCCTATACTTTTCACACCAATATCAGTATGAATGTCAAAAGCCAAATCAAGTGCTGTAGATTTAGATGGAAGAATCCGCATATCTCCTTTTGGCGTAAAAACATACAGCTCGTGCGTAAAAAGATTCATTTTAAACTCATCAAAAAACTCAATAGCAGAGCCGTCTTGAGACCTCAATAGCTCACCCACTTGTTTTATCCAGTCGTCCAATGTTGTGTCGGCTTGTTCATTAGTATCCTTATACTTCCAATGAGCAGCGTATCCCTTTTCCGCAATATCATCCATTCGTTGGGTACGAATCTGCACTTCAACCCATCGGCCATTTGGCCCCATTACAGTTGTATGCAACGACTCATATCCATTCACTTTAGGTGTAGAAAGCCAATCTCTTAATCGTTCTCTATTCGGTTTGTAGAAATCAGTAACTGTTGAGTACACTCGCCAACAATCAGCCTTTTCATCCACTGCATTTTCCAGAATTATCCGAATAGCAAATAAATCATAGATTTGATTGTAGTCGATATTACGGGATTTCATTTTTTTATAAATGGAATAAACCGATTTAAATCGGGCTTTGGTTTCATAATGAAAGCCCTGCTTCTGCATCGACTCATGAATGGGTCGCATAAATGTTTTCAAATAAGTATTCAGGCGTGTTTGCTGAAGCTTTATTTTCGCACTTAAGGTTTGGTAAATTTGTGGTTCGGTATATTTAATACTTAAATCTTCCAATTCGCTTTTGATCGTAAAAAGACCCAGTCGATGCGACAGTGGTGCAAAAAGCTCCAGCGTTTCAGAAGCAATTTTTAGTTGATTTTTTTTAGAGACGGCATCCAAAGTGCGCATGTTGTGAAGCCTGTCAGCAATTTTTACTAAAATTACCCGAATATCTTCCGACATGGTCAGCAAAATTTTTCGGAAATTTTCTGCTTGCATTGACCTCGTATGACCAATTACTCCACTAATTTTGGTTAAACCATCAATTATTTTGGTAACCTTTTTACCAAATATTCCTTCTATTTCTTCCAGACTTACATCAGTGTCTTCCACCACATCATGAAGAAGACTGCACACAATAGATGTGGTACTTAATCCCATTTCCTTAACCACAATTATAGCAACCGACAAAGGGTGGAAAATATAAAGCTCACCAGATTTCCTTCGAACACCAGCATGTGCATTTAAGGCAAAATTGAAAGCTTTTCTGATAATTTTTTTCTCCTCAACGCTAACATAACTGTTGCACGCATTTAATAAAGTGCGATACATATTAGCCAATTGACGGTTTTCTTTCTCTGAATTTATAACCATTAATAGGAGCTTATTGAGGAATTATTGCCAGTTTTGTCATGCCACAAATTTATGAATTATAGTAGATTAAAGCACATGTTTAATCAACACTTGGCGCCATCGTTTTGATAACTAAAAAAAATATTTAGGAATAAAATATAATCTCAAAAAAGTAGCTGCAATTCTTTAAATCTAAACAGACTAATAAATCTCTCAAAACCTCTTTTTCCATATAAAAATCAAATCAGTGTAAGTGGTTGTTAATTAATAATCTTGGTGTAAATTTGCGACTCTATTAAAAGTGACTTTTTTAATTAGTTAGATAAATTTAACAAAGTATATAGACCATATGAATTTAACCAAATGATAGTTTCAGTTTAATTATCTATTATTTTCATTTGACTTTAATCATCAAAACGTACAAACATGAAAAACAAAGGCACGATCAAGTTTTTTGCTATTGCCTTAGCATTAGTTTCAATCTTCCACCTCTCATTTACGTTAAAGACATATCTTGTTGAAAACAAGGCTAAGAAATATGCAAGCGAAGAGGTTCATTGGGAAAAAATCAGACCTGAATTTGAATCAGTTGATATTGAAAAGAAATATGTCGATTCTTTAGAAAATAGTCTGGAGAAGCATTATATCGATTCCATCTCCCACAAAGATGTCTATAACATCCTACTAAGAAAATACACTTATTCAGAGTGTAAAGAAAGAGAGATCAATTTGGGTCTTGACCTTCAGGGTGGTATGCATGTAATGCTGGAAGTAGCACTTGAAGATTTGGTTATTGAATTGTCAGGTGATAATCAGGAGAAAACATTCAAAAAAGCAATTGAGTTAGCAAAAAAGAACCAATCATCAAGTCAGAAGGATTTCATTACCCTTTTTGATGAAGCTGTTCAGGAAATTGATCCAGGGGCTGATCTTTCTGTGTTTTTTGCGACCATTGATAATAAGGATGAAATTAAATTGGGTGCACCTCATGATAAAGTAATCAGCTTTTTAAGAAGAAAAGCTACTGGAGCACTCGAAAGTACACACGAAGTACTGAAAAAGAGAATTGACAAATTTGGTGTGACACAACCAAATATTCAATTACTGGAAGGAACCGAAAGGATACTAATTGAATTACCAGGTATCGATGATCCTGAAAGAATCAGGAAATATTTACAAGGTGCTGCCAAATTAGAATTTTGGGAAACATATGATAATGGTGAAGCTGGCCCATATATTTTAGAAGCTAACAAAGTCCTCAGCGAATTGCTTAGTTTGGAGGATGATGGATCGACAACTGATACCACAAAAGCTGACGTAAAAAAAGAAGAGGATGTTGCTCATTTTACGAAAAAATCCAGTGCATCAGTCAATGATACTAATGGAGTTAGCATTTCTGATACCAGTAGCATATCAGCTTCGGTAAACGACACCAATACTGCTATTGATGATACATCTGATTTAGCAAATTTAAGCCAGGATGAAATTGACAAGAAGTTTCCATTAAACAAATATTTAGCTCCATCCGTACGCAGAACAGACCAAGGAGCTTATTATACTGACGGACCTGTTGTTGGAACAGCTATGTTTTACGACACTGTCAAAATTAATAAGTATTTGAACATGCCGGAAGTCAGACAAGTTTTGCCTCCTGATATGTTTTTTGCATGGACAGCCAATCCAATTCCAACAGAAGATAAATTAGAAATTTACCAACTGATTGCCTTAAAAATTACCACTCTGGACAACAAAGCACGTTTGGATGGAACTTATGTGACAAACGCCCGTGTTGATGTATCTCCTTTAGGTGAACGTGAAGTAACCCTAAACATGAATAATGAAGGAGCAAAAATCTGGGAAAGAATGACAGAAGACAATATTGATAAAAGTATTGCCATTGTTCTTGACGGATTAGTGTATTCCTTCCCAAATGTTAGTGGTAAAATTTCAGGAGGAAGGTCTTCCATTACTGGAGGTTTTACAAGCAATGAAGCACAAGATTTAGCCAATATTCTGAATTCAGGTAAACTGGATGTAGGTGTTAATATTATTGAAGAAGCCATCGTAGGTCCTTCATTGGGTAAAGAATCCATTAGATCAGGTTTAGCTTCTATTTTGATAGGCTTGTTGCTTGTGTTGATATTTATGGTTTTATATTACAACCGAAGTGGTTGGATTGCCAACCTGGCACTTTTTGCCAACTTGTTCTTTATCCTTGGTGTACTAGCTTCTTTAGGAGCCGCCCTCACACTTCCCGGTATTGCTGGAATTGTGTTAACTATTGGTATGTCGGTTGATGCCAACGTACTGATATTTGAAAGGATTCGAGAAGAGATTGCCAGTGGAAAAGGAATTCGAATGGCGATTAAAGAAGGTTATTTGAAAGCCTATTCATCCATTATAGATGCGAACGTTACTACTTTACTGGTAGGTATTATTCTTTACACTTTCGGTTCAGGTCCTATTCACGGTTTTGCCATTATATTGATAATTGGTATTCTTTCATCACTGTTTAGTGCTATCCTGATTACACGGATAATTTTTGACACACAGTTGAACAAAGAAAAGGTACTAAAGTTTTCAAATTCAATTACTGAAAACGTTTTGAAGAAGGTTAATATTGACTTTTTAGGTAAACGTAAGATAGCTTATATCATTTCAGGTATCATCATTATCGCAGGTATCGCATCCATGTCATCACAAGGATTAAAATATGGTGTTGACTTTAAAGGAGGTTTTTCCTATGTAATAAAGTTCAAAGAGGATGTGAAACCGCTTGAAATTACCGGATTGTTAACAGCACCTTTTCAGGATAATAAGCCTGAAGTAAAAGTATTCGGACCAAAGAATCAGGTAAAACTAACCACCTCATTTTT
>Ga0233437_1007405_pt1 | contig 10636 bp, 6 predicted proteins | sample SI_122_August201_FD_182714 | JGI IMG/M metagenome (GOLD analysis project Ga0233437, IMG submission 182714) | Seawater microbial communities from Saanich Inlet, British Columbia, Canada - SI_122_August2016_200_MG | ecosystem: Environmental > Aquatic > Marine > Inlet | place: Canada: British... | reverse complement strand
TATGACCATGGGATTTCTATTTCGGCAGACAAATAGCAATGGGTAAATCCAGTAGCATCATGCAATATAAGAGGGATATTAGGATTGATATCTTTTGCCAATATTTTCAGAGATTTATTATGACCCCTCATGTTGTATAGAATCACTTCAATATGTGAATCATTGCGTATTGTGGGAGGTACCTTTATATTTTCAGAGATCGAAGCGTGCCACTGATATCTCAGGGATTTCCGTTTTCGCCAAAACTTATTACTATTACCATCAAATAAGCTCTTATTAAGAATATTTGCCTGCTTTTGATTGGTATATATTATCTCACCCTGAATTATACCGGGGTTAAAATTCAGAAGCCCAAGTATCGATTTAACTGTTAGACTTTTACCACTTCCAGATTCTCCAACGATACCTAAAGTTTCATTCTCTCGAACGGTGAGATTAATATTCTTCAATAGTACGTTCGTCACACTCCCTGGATCGAGAATCCTTTTCAAGAATGATTCTGATTGAATATCACTCGACTGATAGGCTGCATATAAATTTCTTATGGATAGCAAGTCGTTCATTATTCACTCCGTCATTTCAATGGCTTTCGTGCCAAGCCACCTAAATGACAGGCTAAATGTAAGAAGAATGATAAATGGAGAGAGTGCTTGAATGGTGTCCAATGATTTCGGAATATCTGCACTTGAGAATACTCCCGCAAGATAGACTATATCATTGGAAATCATATTCCCCAAAGTGATTGCATCAGGACCATAACTAAAATAGGATAAAAACACCTCCAACATAATTGCTTGAATTATGAGGTTTATGGAGTGTAGTATTATTGTTCCTCGTGATTCGAGCCATAGTATATGATGGAATATGAGCCTTAACCGACTTATGCCCATTCCCTTTGCGGCTCTTATATACTCTTCGGCTTGAAGATTTTCAATTCTTTCTGCGACGGCAAGAGCAATTTTAGGACTGAGAAAAAGTCCTACGAACAGCATTTCAACAAAAATTCTTAAGTCAGGATTTGGTACGACTCGCTGCAATACAATAATTATTATGGTAACTGACAGGACTACGGGAATAGACTGTAATACATAAAGAAGAATGTTCGCAATGTTCTGAACAATCTTGAAGCCTAAAACGGAAAACCTTCTTTTTCTTAGATAATATTTAAGGTATTCGTAATGATTCTCTTGTCCCTTAAATCCATAACTTATACCAAGAGCCAAACCAAAAGTCAGAAAACTAATAAGTGAAGCAATGGCATATTTCATGTTGTTGAAAAGAGCGGTGTAAAGTTTTTGAAAAACATCTATCCCGTAATAATCTGACCCTACAGGAGTTGTCCAGCTAATTGGGTGATTAGTAATGGGATATCCTTCCCTATCGATCAGAGGTGATAATTGTGAAGGTGAAACCAAGGCTATTAGCAATAAAACCAAGATGCATATTGTTAGAGCAAACTGGATGAGATTAATGAGTTTTCTCATCCTAGCGATCATTCCTTAGCCGCAGCATAAAAAATTCCTTCAAAAGACTAACCAGAAGAATGGACACGATTACAATACCCGACACATACATTAATATATCTACTTCTGGGAGCATGTCTTTTCTACCAGGTGCAAAAATATTTTGATAGAGTAAGCTGCCTATTCCATATCTCTGAAAAATTATTTCAATAAAAATAGCATTCGTTAAAACAGTGGGCCACGAACCTAACAACTGAGCAATTGTAAATACTCCAACAGGTCGAAATATATGTTTTATGACGGAATCACCAGTCGCCCTGGCGTTGAGTACATAGTCTTTTTCAAGGATGGCATCTAGAAATAGCCTCTGCTCACTTGATAGGTCGAAATAGATGTTACTTCCAACTCCAATGACAAGCATGATCACAAGGCTATTCACATCTACCCCAAAGATGATGTACAATATTAGGCCATAGACGAGTACATGGAGCCCTGAAAGGAGTTCCAATGTATTATTTATCAATGTCGCGACAGAGGTTACCACTCTTGGTGACCTTATCAGAAGTGTGTTAAGCAATGTCACAATTAGCCAGATAAGTAATAAGGACAGTGAGGTGATGATAAAAGAAGTGAAAAATGCGCTGCCAACCGATGTGTTATTTGGATCGGATGTCGGGAGCAGGCTGATGCTATGCTGAAAATTCTCGGTCTCATGCCCAGAGTGACTTGCAATGCTCATCCATGTAACAAACGAACGAGGTTCAGATTCACTATTTTTCCCTATTCTATTTAATAAAGAGAATATTAGGTATAATGATAAAAATAGAATCACTATATATCGTGTAATAATACTTAGCATACAGAATTAATCCGGGGTAATTTCGGTTATCGTGGCTGCACAGACCACCACCCAGCTGTTGTAAAAAATGTCATAGGTGTTATGGTCACATCATTAATTATGTTGCGGTAATACATTTCTGGCTCAACATGCCAAAGAAATATGTATGGGACGTTATCATAGCAGTGCTGATGTATACGCTCCCCCGAGCGGCGTTTTGCTGCTTCCTGACTATTTTGAAATATTTTCAGCTCATTCGTTAATTGGGAGTTTTCGTAACCGGTGTCGTTGAAAATTGTAAATATGGGTGAAATATTATTGTCCCATCCAAAAGTGTATCTTAAAAATGCAATGTCCCAATATTGGTGATCCTCTATCCTCTCATAAAAGACTTCACGGGTTAATCCATCCTTAATAATAGTTATTCCTAGTTCCGAAAACTTTTCAATCATGTAGCTAAGGGCATGTTGTTCTCGGCTATCAGTTGAAACAAAATCTCTATTATAGATTAATCGGAGTTCAACTTTAGATTTTGTCCCCTTTGCAGGGTCCACCCAAAACAATGCCCTTTTATCTTTGTCAAAATAATATCCTTGAGATTCCAGGCTGGCTATAATTTCCCCTGTTGGGGCTACCCTATCCGTCAATTCTTCCTTATAAATACCATAATCCCGAATAAACGGACCTGTAATATCTTTAGCAGCGTCCCCATAGTTTGTCTTAATAATACGTTCATCATCAAGCACATTATCTAATTCAACCCGAAAGGCGGTTGAATTAAGATGAGACTTCCTTGTGTTTAGGGCTAAAGCAGTCCAAGAATTACGAGCATATCGTTGTCGCTTTATGTGCCTCATAGCTCTTAGCTGGTTAATTCGCTGTTTATGGGATATTTCCTCGATAAGAAGGTCTATTTTGTGGTCACCATCCTCATAACTTTTGTCATTGCTCGTTCGAATATTTTGCCACTGAGCCGAAAAACTTGGTTCAGTAACGGCTCTAATTTCCCTGATCTTAAAATTTGGACCCTTCTCGTGAGAATATGGATTCCTTTTAAAAATGATCTCAGTCCTTGAGCCAGTTTGATCAATTTTTGAAATTTGAAAGGGTCCAGATCCAACGGGACGACCAACATATCCATCCTTGGGATTCAAAACGGGGTCTTTAATTATATGTTCAGGAAATATTTGGATATTCGCAAAATCGATTAGGGTAAAATATTCAAAATTAGTCGTCTTTTGTTTGGGCCTAAGAATGAATTCTCTCTCATTAATAATTTCACATTGGGTGTTGGCACACTGCTCTTTCAAATACGTTTTACTATTCATTTTGTATACATTAATGGTAAAAGCGATGTCCTTTGACGTTAGCGGCTTGCCATCTGGCCATCTAAGATTTGGCTTAAGCTTACACATCAGACCACTTCGATCTAGGGTCGGGTCTGGAATACTCACCAGGAGGTCAGCCTCAAGATTCAGTCTATTATTCCATCTCCAAAGGCGGCTAAAAATGAATTCACCGATTCTTATCTGATCCCCACTTCTTCGACCATATATCGGGTCAAGAGCATCGGAATGGATGACAGATTCTGCGTACTTCATCCCGAAATAATCTTGGGATTTAGCAGATCCACATATAATTATTAATAGCAATAAAATTAATGAATAGCGCGGGTGCTTCATGTATGATTCTCCACAATGATTAGTCGCAATTTTGTAATCCCATTTAGTTGGAAGATCCGGCAGTCGTGGCAGGAGTCCGGGGGAAAACAATCATATTGTAGTATTTACCCAATTCAAGAATTGCTGTCAGTCCATTATCACTTCCTGATATTGAATAGTAAGCAGACACCCACAAGGGTAACTGCCCACCATCTAATCGCCCAAGTCCATAGGATTCAATTAAAAATTTTGGATAATTATTAAACCACCAGTACGTTTTGGGTGGAAAAGTATTTGCATCGTGGAACCAAAAAGAATTAATGAGTGACGAAGCCTCAAGCGGATGGTCTGATTTCTCCAGATAGCTTGCCAATCTGATGACAAGCATAGGGGTCAGAATAGGATTGTCAATTCCAGTCACTTCACCCAATGAAGGAATGTTATAGGACCCTATTGGTTCTAACTGTCCTGAGGCTTCTGAAATAAGGAGATCTAATAAAAGTTCTGAGAATAGGAAATTCGTATTTGCCAATATTTTCCTCCCCTCGTCAAGTGGTAATATTTCCCTAAAAACAAGTACTGCAACCGAATTTGCAATGTCTTCCATATAGAGGAGATTTAACGATGAATCCTTAAGGGAAGCTATAAAGTGGCTATCTGCTAGTTCTTTTAAAGTAAAGAAATCATTTATGTCGTCTGCAAGCAGACTTACATATTTTAACTGTGAGGCAAACCCCTCAACACTCTCATTCATTTCTCCTAATAAGTCGTCCTGATAGTGTTCAATTGCTTGCATTCGGAAACATTTAGTTAATTCTGCATACACAACGGGATCCAAGACAAATGCTGAGCTATCATCTTGTACAATCGCAGCATCTGTTATCTGATCCACATTCGAGCATTTATCTTTCGAAAGCACACCCATAGACAATTGAATAACCGTTTGCCATAAAGGTATCCCCATCTGGGTATTTTTCGCAATCATTGGAATAATTTCAGAGACAACTTTTCTTGAATGAGTTGTAAAATCCGTACTAAATCTTAACGGTAGTTGAGGATTTGTTGTTGTCGGTGGAGGTGCGATGTAAAGATCGGTGGACAGCTTTGAGGCTAGATTAAAGGCCTGCATATACGTGTCTGAAATATAACACTCTAGCATAAACCTGGCGATTTTCAATGAATCAAGATAATTCGATGATGTAATACTTCGCCCGACTAGATCATCAATGGATTTCTCAACCAGCAACCAATTTTCCATGTGTTTTTGATAATTACTCTCTCCGTAGTCGCCATTATTGAATTCAATTTGGACAAAAGGATCAAAATGCGCAGATTTAGTTTGAAGATCCCTACCACCATCATTGTGTCCAGGACCGGTCTTAGGTCCGAATATTTTATAACCAATAACAATAAGAATTGCGATTGTAAGAGCTAGGGTGATTGTTCGCCTATTCATTTCCACACTCCTACATTTTTGCTAGGGAACTTGAAGCTTTATTGTCATAGTATTCTCTTAAATCTGTAGGAAGATCCTGAATATATATTTGTAGGTCATCATTTACTCTATCAGCTTCCACCCTGAATGCCCCTTTTTTTATTATATCGAATGTTCTAGCATGTTTTTTTTGTAGGTCTTCAATCATTTTACATGCGATATCGGCACATGCTTGTTCCACATATTTAATTTGTTCATTTTTTTGGGATTTGTCCTTGATCTGGAATATGACTACTTTCATGAAATCCTGATACAAATCAAATATCTGATTATCGTTTATGTAATTCTCTGGTATTGTTTGCATTTGTGATAGGAGAGAAAGATAAATTGAGTAATATTCCCACTCTTCACCACAGTTTGAAGACATCATATCTGTATATTGATTGGCATAAAAGGTAGCCTTTTGAGTATTATTCAACTTGTCGCGATACAGTAGTATTAAAGTTGAAACAGCCTCACAATATTTCGGATCATTTCCCTTTACCTCGGCACAAGCATCGCAGGCTTCTTGCCATTCCTGTTGAGCTTCATATTTCTTGCAATTCAAGTACTCTCCACCGAGAGTTAGATCAAATAATTGCTCCGGAGTGAGTAGTTTTACGACCTCTTCAGAGGGAGATCCCCAACCAGGTCGGGTAAATACCAACTTATACTCTGTATACCCAGGACCGCTAAGGTCAATTTTTGCAATACCGTCACCGCTGATCATGCCCAGTGATTGTCTAAAATCATCATTTCCACTACTCCGTGCATAAACATAAACAGGAACCACCTCTTCCTTATCTACTAAGATACGCATGCTGGCATTTGGAATCATGAAATTCACACGTTTTGCAGTTTCTCCCAGTTTAATTTCAATTTCACGTGTACCGAAAATGAAATCATTTGTTGTATATTTCACCTCATAGCGCCCTGGTTTGTATACCTCAATGTCAACTATGCCGGCGACCAGGCTAAACTTCGTTAGACCTGTGTTACCAGGGGGTGGTAACACCTCAATATCCGCAATGGCAATTGAACCATCCGAATATCCAACAGTAACTTGCATAGGTACTGGTTTAGGTCTAACCTCAATAGTTTTAGTATCTTTAGCTTCTTGGAAGGTATGGGTAAACGAAGCATCCAAATATCGATTTTGTGGGTCTGTCACTACAATGTTAACAGGTACCTTCAAAGCTCTTAACCGTGCAACAGCTTGACCCCATCTATTCGTCTGGGATGGAAGAGCTCCATCCACAGATATGTTTAGACCGGCAACTTGATTGGAATAAATATCCAAAACACTTATGGTACCCGTGATACCTTGTAAGATTAGCTCAACTGTAAACACTGTCGGCCGATCTGCCGGTATTTCAATAGGATCACCGATGAAGGTCATTTTCTTACCTTCAAGAGTATAGCGCTTTCCTGGTGCATCCAGTTCGATTAAGAACTCACCATTGTCATTCGAAACTCCAATCCTCTCCCCATCTTGATAAATGGCAACACCTGGTATTTCACCTTTGTTCCCCCTCGGATCAATGAATATAGTTTTAACTTTTATTGAAGGTCTAGGCTCTAGATTGAAGACAACATTCCTATTGAATGAAAAATCATACTTATGGACCATTTTCTTTTTTAAATACGTTTTATTTTTACCACGATAATCAAGTGTGATATCTGATTTATCTCGCTTTGGGACATAAGTGATATGACCATTTTCATCTGATGAGTAATATTTGCTTTCGATCCAAACCCCTTCGCCACCTATTATCCCTTCAGATTCATTATCCTTTAGAGTAATTTGCATCTCAAGTGGGATTAGACTGACGTCAATCAAAGTTTCCCCTGATTTCAAGAATTTTTTTACTTCGGAAGCTTTATGATATGACTTCCTGATGATAAATAAAACCGCATCACCCTGGTAATTCAGATCAATCTGAAGTTCACCTTTTTTGTCCGTCTTACCCAAGTTTCCTGCAGATGTGGAGACTTCAGCACCTTGCAGCAATTTCCCAGAGTTGTCTTTGACAATAAAATGGGCGTATGTTTTAGGGCTTAATTTAAGGACTTGATCTTTCCCAAGATTTTCTTTGCTAGGGCTAATATTGAAAGTATAGGGTTCGTATCTCTTATCTCTGTCAGAAAGAACAAGAGAGTATTCTATATCAATATCATCAAACAATAACTGATATTTCCCATTTGAGGATTTGCTTAAGGATACACCTGCAGTATTTGATTGTAGTAAAATGTCTTCAATACTATTCCCCGTACCTACATCTATAACAGATAGATAATAGTTAAAAGCAGATGTGGATAGGGTGATTGTTTTTTCAATCGATCCTAATGTTACATCCTTGCTAACGGGCAACATGTTTTTCTCGGAAACGTTAAGACTTATCTTTTCCCCTGATCGCCTAGTCTGATAGATATACTCAGCTATTCCCTTTTCGTTAGATATGATTATTTCAGTATTGTTAACAAATATTTTTACATTTGAAAGTGGATTACTAGCCTCATCAACAATCCGAATATTCAACTTATTAGCAGGTTGAATTAATATTGTTTCAATTGGTGCATCCGAAGAACCGTATATTTCGTGAACCTGGAGGGGATGAGTTATGGATTCATACTTATTTTTTGCGATATTAATTTGAAGTATCGAAAAAGCGTGCAAATTATTTTTTCGCAAATATGATTTACTGACATTCAAAGTCGTCATTCCAGAATTGTCTGATTCAAAAGTATTTTCTATTCCCTCAATATTTATGTGTGCTCCAATGACAGGAGAATTATCAATTGCATTCAACACTACAATTCTGTAGGAAAGATCTGTTGATGGGAAGGCCACAAGCTTAATCGAATTATATTCTATATCCCTAAAATTCTGAAGATCGCTGTTTCGATTGGCATAGATGGTATAATTTGGGTGATCATATGTGAAGCGCACTCTGTTCCAAATCTGCGGTTTGAGATCATAGTCAAACGAACCATCGCTGTTTGTCTCTCCCAATTTTGAGGTTCCACCCCCCGAATCGGCCATGATTGCTATGCCCTTGATTGGAGGATTAGAGCGAAAGGCGATGCTTTTAGTGAGGGCTATAGCTTCAAGGGTGAAGCTAAGTTCTGTTTCATTTCCTATGATTTTTTTATAACCTGTAGATTTAATATCATAACCTGCTTTGGACCCGATAATTTTAATAGAGTCTCCTTTTTTTACTTTAATCCTTATATTTTTAAGTACTCCCCCTACTTTAGTCCGTCCTTTAGAAGAGCGGGAAGACTGTGTCTTACCATCTCGAATAAGTTTGTAATAAATTTCAATTCCAGCTGTCCCATGCTTCTCGGAAACATGAACAAGAATATCACGCGGCTTGTTACTTTCACACCCCATCTGAAGCAATGCTATACAAATAAGGAATGATGCAAGAAATACGTTTTTAAGTAATCTTTTAATCATTTTTTATTTTCTTTCCACTGTACCATCTCCTCTAGTTACAGGGTAATCCTTCTCCTGAGAGGGGTCTATTTTTCCTTTTTGTTTTTTTCTTTTCAACTCGATTAGGGGCACATTATTTCTTCCGTTTAGATTCAATCTTACTGACTTAATATCTCCATGTAAGTAATCGTTATGCATCGCTTTAAAAGTATAGGGAGTATTCGTAAATAACTTTGATTTTAAAGTGAATTCTCCAGCACTATTTGTTATGGCTTGGACTGTCAATGGCTCAGTTTCAATCACGCAACTATCAATCCCTTTATGAGTGGAATCCTCAAAGACCCTTCCTCTAATTATTGTTTTGAGTTCTTCTATTTCTAAAGTGAACGGCGATTTTAAGGTTGACAGTTCTACAGTGGAATCAATGGGGAAATACTTCCCTCCACCATCCACAAGTATCTTGAATTGAGTTGATTTAATTTTGGAGAATTTGATAACTCCATTTTCATCCGTGACTTCATCATACTGGGTGCCTTGGTCCTCCACCTGGACTGTAACTTTTAGACTGGGTACCCCCTGATTGTCCTTTGAGTCCACATTGATCGTTTCAACGGTCAATGGAGGGGACATAATTGAGCAGTTAATCAGAATCATTGTAGATAAACATGCAAATGCTGAGCAATACTTCATTTCCTAAATCTCTCCATCCATCGTCATTTTCACTCTAAATCCCACTCCGGCTATAGATGCACTAACAGGCAGGAATTCTCTACTAATAGTCCTAACATCTTCTGGATTACTCCAGTATCCCCCACCTCGAATCATCTTATAATTTTCATCGATCGATGTTGCAGAACCTGGATTAAATTCTTCTGAATACCCATCCATGACCCACTCAAATGCATTTCCAGCCATATCATACAATCCAAAGTGACAAGTGTATGCATATGAGCCTACACCGATCACTCCCGCTTCCGCGTTTCCATAGTTCGCATGATAAATGTCAAGGATTTCACCCCAGGGATATGTAGCATTCACCATTCCCCCAGGATTGAATTTTGCCGCATATTCCCATTCAGCTTCACTTGGAAGAGTAAATGAATAACCTGGAAAAGCCAAGGAGAGATCTGAACAAAAAATTAAAGCATCTTGCCATGAAATATTTTCAAGGGGCATTTCGCCTGGATTAGGTGGCCATTGTTCAGTTTCAATATTTGTCGTCTCATAGGTGGCCAAGTAATATTTCTCTATAGGAAATATACCTTCAGAACAGTCTACACCATGGCACCCTGGATTTAAGTAACCTTCCTCGATTAAACGAAAACCACTAATCCCCAAAGGCATGACGGGGATGGTGCTTATGGAGTCATTAATTATCGAATATGAATGAGCATACTCATTCCAAAAGACCACTCGTATGTCGAGAGGGTCACTCACGTAAAAGTCAAAAACTATTAACTCTTCTCCACCAAGATTTTTTATTCGATGCATATCCGATATGGACAATGCTTGTTCGTAAACAAAATAGTTGTCTGAAGCACTATAGATGAGAATGGAATCATAAGGCTGAATTTCGAAATCTGATAAATAGATCCTTGCTGATTCAGAGGAAAGTGGCATTGATTCCACGCTTGAAGGATAGTCGAGCAGAATTGAAACTTCATTTCCATCGCTGTAGGATGTACTTCGCCTTGTAGTGTCCTGGTATGTAATGCCGCGAACTTGATAAGTATATGAATTATTTGGGATAATATTTTCATA
>Ga0233437_1007404_pt1 | contig 10637 bp, 8 predicted proteins | sample SI_122_August201_FD_182714 | JGI IMG/M metagenome (GOLD analysis project Ga0233437, IMG submission 182714) | Seawater microbial communities from Saanich Inlet, British Columbia, Canada - SI_122_August2016_200_MG | ecosystem: Environmental > Aquatic > Marine > Inlet | place: Canada: British... | reverse complement strand
TTTACTGGTTAAATAAAAAAGGCCTGCTCCCCCGATGGGAACAAGCCACTTGCTTAAAAAACATCTATATTTCAATTTAATTCATAAGCATCACCTCCTTGAAGTATTAAAGGTTCTTGAAATAGAAAAAGGCCCACACCGTAATTGATGAGAGCCTTTCTGGTTATTCTAAATGTATAATGTTTACTTTTTTACAACATTGGTGCTGGGTGTGTGCTGACCAAGCATTTTATATCCTTTATTGACGGTGCTTTCAGCATGGGGCCTTGGGTTCAACTCCCGCCGCCTCCACCAAATTTTGTCTATAATTTCAGTAAGTTACAAGAAAATATACCCCACAAATAGTGGGGCGGGACTGGGGCGGCTTTGTATTCGCCCTTATTTTGTCCTTTTCTTGAATTCCAATACATCAGCCCCCGTTTTCCTTCTAATAATAAATTGTGCCATATCAGATGATTCTTTTTCATCCATTTGACAGTACCGATCAAACGCTTTGTTTGTTCGGTGACCAGAATGTTTTTTTGCAGCCGCTTTGCCTTCCAGTTTTGCAATTTCAGTTGTAGTGGTATGCCGGGTGCCACCATAAAGATCTAAACCCTCGATTCCTAATTTTTCACAAGCCGCAATCCAAGCTTTATAAAAATATTTCTCACCGAATGGGGCGTCTTTAGCAACGCCTGAAATTCCTTCAATATGGCGGAAAAATTTTACATTCGGCAGGGCAGGGTACTTGTTTTTTAATTCCCTAAAAATTTCAACATGGTCAGGAGCAAGCCTCACTGTTAAAAGCTGATTTTTCTTTTTTGTCGGGTAATGGATATAAAGCATACCAGGACTGAGTTCAATATCCCCTTCAGTGAGTTTTAACAGATCTTGTGGGCGTAGCTTTGTATATACACTCAAAAGCTCTATACCGAACCACTGCTTTGGATTGACAGCCATTCCCTTGATTTTTTCAAGAATTTTACTTTGCTCTTCCCAAGTGGTAAAATTTCGATATCCGAGATCAATATCAATTTCAATCTCTGTGAAATCCGGCAATTGAGCAAGTGTTATGATTTTCCATTTTTTTATTTGCACCCAGAAATCGGACAGGGTTGATTTATAGTTCGACCTGGTCTTCTCCGATATGTTGGGAATATCAAAAAGGAATTCATCGATATCAGCACTGTTAATATATTTAACGTTTGTGTCACCAAAATGCTCTTGGGCAACTCTGATATAATTTCGAATATTGGAGAAAGACTTTTTATTTGCCTTCTTTTTTAAATACCGTTCAGAAAGATTCCTGAAACCGTTAGGGTTTTCTTTCCTATAATCGTTGGGGTCATAGGACCCTTCTCCGGTTTTATAGCGCAGTCCGGTTAAAAATTGTGTGGCTTGCTGGTAGTTTTTGAATCGCCTGTAAATATCAGACCCAAACCGCACAATAAAAGTGGTTGCACCTACTTGAGGATGTTCAGGACAAAAGCAACCATTTCTTCTCTCGTCATGAATTAAATTACTTTTACATACAAAACATATTTCCCTTGTGGTGATATTACCCTTCATTACCAGCTCCCCCGATTTGAATGTGTCTACGAGAGTTGTATGATTTGAAGAGATTTGTGTCAATGTTTTGTTTTTTGCAAATTTTTTCTGCTTGTCTGTCTTACTTTTACCCATGTAAACCCCCCGTCAGGGGAGTTTCGGAGGTAACATCATCGCGGGAGTGATCTCCCAAAAATTAAAATTATTTTTTGCAGTAAAATATATTTTCAGCCCTTGCAGGCATTTGTAACATCATCGGTTGTTCCGAAACCCCATTGTTTTTAATTGTTAATCGCTTTCAACTTCAACACAGCGGTTCTTAAACTCGGTCAAGTCGAACTTCCATTTCGATAGAGTTGCCAGTACTGGACCAAGAGGTTGTCTGATCTCCGAAATTTCCAAAAAATGATCCAACCAGACCAGCAATGAATGTTTTTCCACCGCCGGATGGTCCTTTTAAATGTAAAGTATATTTTTGCCTTCCCAGCTCATCTACAATCCAGGATGCAAAAGGAGACAGGGTCAAATGTCCAATAGTCGGGAACATAACAGCATGCGACTTCAAAGCAGTAAATTCGTTGACCAAATGCTCTGTCAGATATTTTATCTCTTCATCTGGTAGTGCAAGAAAGTTGACTTTTCTGGACAGATTACCATCAGATAGATCGACCACAGGGTCTTTTGTTTCCTCTATCCCAGCAGAGGTAATCTTCATTTTTGGTAGCAGAAATTTGTTGTAACCCGGTGTAAATCCTGTACACAGTGAAATTTCCTCATGTGGTACTTTTTCAGAAATACTCTCCTGGACTGCTATCAATAGATCCTTCGACGATCCATAAAGGATGGCATCAGGTCCGACTTCTCTATAAATTGCCGGCATGAACGCTCTGGCAGAGAATTCTTCGGCGGTCATAGTAAAAAAGGTTTCTCTGCCGTTCAGCGTGGCTACCATTTTATATAGCCGCTGAACAATTTCACCGACATCCATCATGCTTAAGACCAGCAAGATTGTCAGTTTAAAGTTTGCGATCATGGCATCACCCTTAAATGTGCCATTTTCATCCATGGAATATTTGTCTTTCTCCGGTGGAGTTCCGTTATCCTTTTTAACGCCAGTGCCATTGGTCTGGTCAGCAGTATTGGGTTCAGTTTCATCGGCGTCATTGCTTACAGTCTCTTCAACGATGCTGTCTTCAACTGTGTCAGCACTGTTGTCTTCAGCTTCTTTCTTCTTTTCCATAATTTTTTTCCTTTAAAATTAGATAGTTAAAATTGTGTCTGCAGTGTCTGCACTGTTTTCTACAAGAGCAGTGCTGCGAGAGCTCCTTGTCCAAACTCTTAAATTGAAACATTTCGGATCTCCTTTTCAGGTTAAGTTTTCCCCCGCCCAATGCGGTCCTATTGTTTTACCAATAAGGGTGGACAAGAGAAATATTTCATAATTTCTCTAAAAATAAGAATTTTAACATTTTGAGTATTGACAATTTTTTGAATAGAAATTATTAAATATGCATAAGAAAACACGGATTTTATAAAAGGATAAAAAAAATGGATTCAGGACCCAGCAGATCTACTCAAGAACAAATGCATCTAAGAGAATGCATAAAAGCACTGTTTGCCATTTATAATAATGCTATATCGAAAACAAAATTATCTGATCTGAATCCAGTTCTTTTTCAGTCTGAGATGAAAAACCTGTTATCTTTGATTTTTAAAAAAGAATTTGTCTATGACGAAGAGGATAACCCTAATTTATTTTCAGCATCTCCTTGTAAAAAAAATATTGCCAGAGAAGACATTTTAAAAGGGCATGTGGATAGAGGTATAGAATGTATGGATTTTGGAACAGATGTATTTGTGTCTGAGGAAGAGTTAAAAAAAATCTCTGAATTAATCGCTATATTAATGGGAGACATACAAAATGGGGAAAACCATCATTTTGTTTTAGGAAGTGAATCAAAAATCATCGAAAATTCTATTGCTTTGTCCACAAATTCTGAAGATCCCAAAAAAAAACAATATATAGGCACTATGGAAAATATTGACAACACCCAAGATATCATCTTTTCTCCAAACCTTAAATGGAATGAAATAACCAAACGTAAAACAAGTGTTGAAAAGACTTTAAAGCACTTAAAGGAACGTTGCAGCTATGCCGGACATGAATTTGCCATAATTTCTACCTATGTTAGATATTTTAAAGTTTTTCCAATAACATCTTTTGCACATGAAATAATGCAATTGGAGTCCTGCTACAGAGAAATTGGTGACGGTTCCCCTATTCCTGAAAATTGTATCCCCTCTATTGATACCCTTGGACAGTATACTAAAATTTCTTTGCTTGATGTTGTTAAGTCTTTGTTTGTGCATTTTCATGTAGATCATGTGGATTTTACGAATATTAAGTTGTGTGAATATGATCAATGTCAAAATCTGATGATTGAAATTCAGGACGGGCAAAAAAGGTTTTGTTCCCCAGGATGTAAAACGAAATACAATAATAGTATTGACGATCCTGAGAAACGTCGTTGTAGAAGTAGGCAAAATAAATATTTAGAAAGATATAAAGATAGGTTAAGTTATTCTGATCAACCAGCGATTTTTACAACAGTGTTTAAAGAAGATTGTGAAAAATGCGAGATCCCTTCTGGTCTTAAAGGAGGGGGGTGTCCAAATTTAAAAGAAAAAAATCCTGTTCTATCAAAAAAATTTCTGTAAAATATTCCTAAAGTGCCCTCCAATCTCATGTGCAGTTGTCACAATTTCTGACCTGCAAGCTCATAGATTTAACTCAAATTTATGTCAATACTCAATATGTTTATAAATTAAATTTTATAGTATTTATTAAATATTTTCAAAAAGATTATTCTGTTTTATAACCAAGTTAAAAGGGCAAAAATATTTCACACAAGGAAAATTGATGAATAAAAAATTCAAAAAGGGGGTGAAAACAACAAAAATAGCAAGACCAAATACTATCTTTCCGCATGCGGAAACTATAAATTAACCATTGGGATGAAACATTCAGGAAATCTTAAATAACCTGTCTAAACCAAGCCTCTCCAACAAAAAAAAAGTGGAGGGCAACATGCCAACTCAAAGCTTAAAACAAGAAAAAATCAGCAAAATTCATCAAGATCCCCAAGGGATTTTGACCCAGACTAAAACAGATCAAGATTCCCCGGGGATTTTGACAGAATCTAAACCGGTCCTTATATCAAGCAAAGAATATAAACACATAAAACTTGAAGACATAATCATTTACAATGGGATTTTGGATTATATTGAACCTAAACCATCAGCATTCCCAGCGATCGTAAAAACACCCTCAAAACATTTTTGTGTTGACGGTCAATATCTTATTCAGAAGGCAACTATCGAAAAAAAATCATCGATATTGTGTCTTGTGATTCATATCAATACTGACTCTGAGCTTGAAATTGCCATTCAAAAAGCAACTATCCGCTGCATCTCAGATGAAGGGATGCCTATTTTTCCAGAGTTGGTCCGCAATTGTAAGAAATTGCTTGAAATATTCCTTACAACTACTGAAAACCCAATGCTTTATTCCCATGGCGGTAACAGAAAGGGGATTCAATATGATCCAGCCAATCGTGAGAACAACATTAGGGTCCTTCTTGCAGATCGTTATGGGAAATCAGTGTCAACTATTAACAAATATTTAAATTATGGTGAATATATAAATGAAGGGACGCTTGAAACAATTATTCAATCAAAGGTGGGGAAAAAATATTTTGAAGCGGCTGCTTCGAACAAAAGACGTCTGATTAAAAACCTCAAGTCCGAAGAAAAAGATGAAGATTGTATTTCAAAAAAGGTTTCTGTATATATGGGTCATTGGCTTCAGGAATGGTGCGAATGTGGCAAAAAGAAGATTACTCCCATAAATTTTGAAAGTCATGCCATTCCCGTTAATACCAGATGTCAGATCGATCTGCCGACAGTGTTTGGACATCAGGGTGAAGTCGAACATGAAGAAGAACAATCAGAACAGTCTTTGCGCCAGGCATTGCAATCTTTTGGTCTGGCAATTTATACAAATTTAAACAATGAAAGCTATGGCACAGATGAGTCCTTTGAACAATTAAAAGAACAATTCAGCCAGGTTATTACTCTATCCAACAAACTTAATGCGATCAAGGAGGTGGTGTAATGGGGGTTTTCGTTAATTTTTGTGCCGGTACCAATGCTAATATCCTGCCCGCAAAAGATGTGGATGCAATCCTTGTCAACGTGCCGTACAATGGAATAGGGGCAAAAGCCATTAATGATACCAATCTGATGTTTGATTATGCTGCATGTGAATACAGATTCCTTGACACCGGTGGCTATCAATATGCTGTAGCGGAAGCGGACGGCAAGGAAATCATAAACGATTCCTCACAACCCGCCATTTGTGATAAAACCACATTAAACTTAACCTTGGATCATGTGTTTTATGCAATGGTCAATTTAAATATCACGATGGCCAACGCAATGGATTTTCCCATAAAAAAACATCGTACGGATGAAGAGAATACCTTTGAGTTCCATAAAAAAGTCGGGTTTAATTTGCACTGGGCAAGGGAATCCGCCAGGTTAAAAAATCTATATTGTCCGGAAGTCGAGTTGTTCCTTCCCATACAGTGCTATAACCTGGGTCAGCTGAATTATTTTCTGGATCATCTTGGTCCTGTTGAATTTGACGGATATAGCATTCCCACAAGAAATTTTTCAATCAATGAATTGGCGTTATTCCTTCTCCAATTTTATCAACTTGGAATCAGCAAGGTTCATATCCTGGGAACCTCTCAATTTTTTACAATAGCATTGGGCGCCTACATGGCTCGGCATTATTTTGAATGGGTATCTCTGGATGCCACAACCTGGCGGGAACAGGCACAAAATGGCAATTACCTTAACCAATACAATTTGATGCCTGAAAAGATATATAATGTGATCATTGATGAACGTATCCAAAATGACTGTACCTGTCCATTTTGCAAGGGTAAAACTTTTACATATATTAAAAATTTACCCCAGACTGAACGGGTTGATTTTTTAAGGTGCCACAATTTTTGGGCAATTGAAAAGGTTACCAGAGAATTATATGATAGTGCTGGTACCATACTGACCCTGGAGAAATATCTTAAACGGAAAAGTGCTGATATTGAAAAAATTGATAAACTGATTAAAATCTTGTCATTGCTTGATATGTACAAGGGCGAAGATATTAAACAAGTGCAGGCATTGTTGTTGTAAATACTAATATTTAATCATTTAAAAAAGTGGCCAATCCTTCCATGAGGGGTTGGCCATTTTTATTCCCTCTCCCTTCTTTTCTATACCCCTGCATTGTAGTTTCCGCATGCGGAAAGTTGTGTAAAAGATCCCCCCCCCAAAAAAAAATAACTTAGTATCGGTTCCAGCCGTAACAGATCACCACCCTCCAGGGACCAAGATACAAACTGCCTGCTGATCTTGGTTCAAGAGGAGAACTATATATAAAGGAAAATATAAGTTCCTTTAAATTATCAATTTTAAAGCAGGAGGCAGACGTATGAAAGAAGCGATTTTTACAAAATCCATTTCAATTAACTTGGCAAAAGACACTTTTGAAAAAATAAAAGAGGTCACAGATCTAAAACGGATTTCTATTTCTGAATGGTTCAGGTTGGCAGCCAGTCAGGCACTAAACACACAACAGGAGGACACAAACAATGACACTCATCAAGGATAAAACCGAACTAAATTCGATAGCAATGGAATTTTTAGATCTTCTGTTTGCCAGAACTCTTGATAATGAACAAGGTGAAATAGAGATTAAGCTTATAAAAGATGGTGTAGTTCATTCGACATTTCAGTCAAACTATGAACAGATACCTGAATTATCGTATCTGGGGTGTAACAATGGTTTCAACGTATATTTCGGAGTGAATCCCAGAGTTGGGGGCGCTGGCAAAAAAGAAAACGTAATTAACATAACAGCCTTCCATGCAGAAGTAGATTATGGTGAAATCGGACATAAAAAGAAACCGGAATATGATACCTATGAGGAGGCACTTGAAACCATTCAAGCCTATGATATGAAGCCAACAGCAGTTATACACAGTGGTGGTGGGTTCCATTGTTATTGGGTTTTGAATAATTATATCTCTGTGGAAAAATATGGAGTTGATGTTCTGGAAAGCATCAACAAAAGGCTCAGCCGTGATTTAAAAGCAGATCCTGGCACTCACGATCTGGGAAGGGTATTGCGTATCCCTTTTACTTTTAATCTTAAAAATCCGGGCAATCCACGGGAAGTCACGATTATCACCATGGATGGACCAAAATATGATTTTGAAGATTTTCAGAAATTTTTAAAGACTGAAAAACCTGTCGAACCGAAGAAAGTAGATAAACCATCCACCTCAAGCCCCAGCACCTGGGATGAAGATATCGAAAACCTTAATGTTTCAGAAAAAATCAAAAGCCTTATCAATCAAGGCAATACAGGTGGGTATTCAAGCAGATCTGAGGCTGACATGGCTGTGATCTGTGCCTTGATCGATAAGGGCTATGGAACAGCAGATATTAAGAAAATATTTCAAAAATATCTTATCGGTGACAAATACAGGACACACAAGAACCCAGATTATTACCTTGACCATAGCATAAAACGTGCTCAAAGCATGTCTGATTTCACTGAAGAAGAAAGGCAGGACCCTTTATTCATCTCAGGATCGATTCAAAAAAAGAATAAATCTGTTGTATTGAAGCCCGTTCCGTTCCAAGAGTTGATTTCAAGACGGCATATTATAAAATATCATGAAGAAGAAAATGCCATCTTCAGGTATAATTCAAAATGTTATGAGATTGTCAGTAAAAAGAAGCTTAATAAATTGTGCCAAGATGAACTCGGGAAATATCGTGCCTTGTTCTCTGATTCAAAACTGAAAGAAATTATCCATTTTTTAACCGGATATGATTTGATGGATGTCAAGCAGGCTAAACAAGATCAACTCAGGTATCTTACATTTCCAAATGGTCTGTTTGATCTCACCCGTATGGAGCTGGTACCGCATTCAAAAGATATCTTTACCACGAATTTATTACCCTATGATTTCGCCCCAGAGGCGGAATGCCCATTATTCAAAAAATTCCTGGGGGATATTTTTGAAAGCAGTCGAGAAAAAATAGATTTTATTCAAGAGGCAATGGGTTACTGTTTCCACAAAGCAATGCCCAAGCCGTCGATATTTTTTCTTATTGGTCCCGGCAGTAATGGCAAATCTGTTTTCATTGACAATTTAAGCAATTTAGTGGGTGAGGAAAACGCTTGTACCATTAGTTTGAGCTCATTTACAAGGGAGCTTTATCTTTCAGATTTGTTCGGAAAGATGATCAATATTAGTTCGGAAACACCACGGAAAAGACAAATCGATAGCGACGTGGTCAAATCTGTTTCTGGGGGTGATTGGGTGGCCGGCAGGAAATTGTATAATGAGCCGGTAAAATTCAAGCCTTTTGCGAAACATTTTCTTGCCATGAACGAATTTCCAACCATTGAAGATACAAGTCATGGGATGTGGCGAAGAATCTATATGATTGAATTCTTGAGAATTTTTAGCGAAAAGGAAATGGATGTGCACCTGACTGAAAAATTAAAATCGGAGTTATCCGGTATATTCAATTTTGCTTTGGAAGGTTACAAGCGCCTTCGTAAAAACAGGTTCATTTTCACGAAGGCAAAGTCCATGAATGACACCAAAGAAAAATACAAAAATCAGAGCAGCAGCGTTTTATCTTTTATCAATCAGTTCCTTGCCCAAGGAGAACCTGAGGAAAAAGTCGTTTTTAAGGGTCTTTATGCCCTGTATCAACGGTATTGTGATGACGAAGGACTAAAGGATATCAACAAAAAAGCTGCGTTTAAAAACCAACTTACAACCGCAGGTTTTGAAATATCCAATTCGAAAAAGGATGCGAATAAACTTTGTGTTTTCGGGGCTAAACTTCAGGGGTCATTGGAAGAATAATATCTGAAGGGTTTGATCAAGGGTTATCTTTTTAGCAAGCGCAATATGATTGTTGAAGAGATAACCCTTAAACCAACCATGGCTTTGCTCTTTTCCCAAAAGGGGGCTGGGCTATTTATACATAATCTTAAGGACATGCCTGAGGGATCAAATAAGGATTTCTACAAGCAAGTTAGGTAAAGATTAAAAAATAGATTAACAAAATAAAAGGTTTTTAATCTGTTAAACCATTAAAAATATACAATTTATTGGCAAAAGATTAAAAATTAATAATATTTCTATTCTTTTAATAAATAGAAAAAAATAAAATATATATAAATATAAAAAGTTTAGGCTAAAAATGTTAATTTTTTAATCTTTGTTCAAAACCCTTCTCATTAGTCATTATGCCGGATTAAAAATTCTTTTTATTTTTTAAATAAAAATTAATCTTCTTGTATTAGCGGCTTTGCCTTAAAATAAAATTCTCATTTATGCTGTCGGCATCATTATTTTCAACTCTGGTTGGTCTGCATATCCCTGGTATCGGTGCAATTTATAAATCACAAACTTTGGAATTTTTACGTCCTGTTTTTATCGGGGATACCCTTTGTGCCTGGTTTGAAATTGTTGAAATTGACCAGGAGAAGGAAGAGATTGTTATAAAAAGTTGGATCGAAAATCAGGATGGTAAAAATGTCATTGAGGGTAGGGCGGTTGCTGGATTGTTGAGGGGATTGAAAAAATGAAAAAGGGTAGGGGGATAAAAAATTCAGATTCTATACAAGTGCCACTTTTCAATTTCAACTGATCCTCTGGGTTTCTGAATTGAGTTGAAATCCCACTTTGGGAATTGAACCGCTGTCCGAAAAATGGATTGAATAATGATAAAAAAAGAGTCGTCTTGAGTGTATGACTGGGGCGGAGTTGGGGCGCCCAATATTAACATACTGAAATCATAGAAGAATATTCGCAGAACTCGGGTTCAACTCCCGCCGCCTCCACCAAATTATTGCCCGGAAAACTAGTTTTTTCGGGCTTTTTTGTTTTTAAAACACCTCAAAAAATGTTCTGGGTAGGTGTTATAAACTCAAAGAACCTAAAATC
>Ga0233437_1007403_pt1 | contig 10639 bp, 6 predicted proteins | sample SI_122_August201_FD_182714 | JGI IMG/M metagenome (GOLD analysis project Ga0233437, IMG submission 182714) | Seawater microbial communities from Saanich Inlet, British Columbia, Canada - SI_122_August2016_200_MG | ecosystem: Environmental > Aquatic > Marine > Inlet | place: Canada: British... | reverse complement strand
TTGCTGCTGTTACTAACCCAACAGTTAACTCATATAAAAGACTTGTACCGGGGTATGAAGCTCCGTGCTATATCGCATGGTCAGGCAAAAACAGAAGTCCGCTTATCAGAATACCTGCATCAAGAGGCGCAGGAACAAGAGTAGAAGTTCGCTGTCCAGACCCAACAACAAACCCATATCTGTCAATAGCATTATTATTAGCGGCAGGGTTAGACGGAATTAAGAACGACATGAAAGCACCTGCACCGGTAAACAAAAATATCTTTGCTATGAGTGATAATGAAATGTCAGAACTTGGTGTAGAAAGCTTACCATCTAATCTTTATGATGCGCTTAAAGAATTTAAGGAAAGCACACTTGTTAAAGACGTTTTAGGAGAGCATATTTTTGATGTATATTATGCATACAAGATGAAGGAATGGGATAGTTACAGAACTGCTGTTCATCCTTGGGAAATAGAACAATATATCAGCACATATTAATTTACTCCTTGGCATAAGTGATTAATAATTACATGCTAAAGATAAAATTCTTTATACGCAACAGCACTAAAGAGCAGGCATTACAGCCACTCTTTATCTGCTAGTCGATATAAGAATAAACTTTTAAAACAAGCCAACCATATCTATTAATATGGTTGGCTTTTACTTTTTTAATCGCTATACACAAAATGTTTACATTGTTATAAGCTAACATTTAGGAAGATTAATTGACTTTTAATAGTGTCATATATTAAACTGTATACAAAATAATTAATTACTGCTATACTACTTTGGTCTATATTTTTTATAGAAGTTTATAGAGAGTTTTGCAGAATAGGATGTGGAGTTTTTTGAAGAAGTTTTTACTAATACTTTTATTAGTTTTATTTATATCATCCTCATACTTTGTGGTTGCTTTTGCCGAAACTGAAGGTGAAGAGGAGCAGCAGCTTACTGATGAAGAACTAATCGATTTAAAACCTATTTTTAATGAAGGCAAGGTGGACGCAGAAACTGTTTTGCTTATCGATGCTAAAACAGGACTTGTTTTGTATGAAAAAGATTCTGATAAACAAATATACCCTGCCAGTACAACCAAGATTTTAACATGCCTTATTGCTTTAGAAGAAACAGAGATGTCAGACCTTATTACTTGTGGGGAAGAGGTCATTTTTCCTATTGAATACAGTGTTATGGGTGTTAAACCCGGTGAGATTGTCACAGCCAGAGATTTAATATATGGATTAATGCTTGTATCAGGAAATGACGCAGCAGCGGCACTTGCTGTTTATATCGGCGGCACGATTGAAGGGTTTGCCGAGATGATGAATAAAAAGGCAGAAGAGCTGGGAATGACGGATACTCATTTTGAAAATCCGCATGGAGCACACGCAGATAATCATTTTTCTACTGCTTCAGACATGGCGATAGTTTCTATTGCAGCATATAACAATCCTGATTTCATGAAAATTGTTGGGACAAGTGTATACCAGCCGGAAGATACAAACATGGCAACTGCTAAAGAGTTGATAGACAACTCGAACAGGCTGATCCGTGGTGATATTGGATCATATGCAAAATGGTATAATGAGTATGCTACGGGTATGAAAACTGGACACACTTCTAATGCTGGATATTGTCTTGTTGCATCTATGTCCAAAGATACACAAGATATAATTGCACTAATGTTTAACCACGGAACTAATGAAGGCAGATTTAACTTAGCGAACGAACTATTTGTTTTTGGATATGAAAACTATGGACATGTTGATTTGTTAGATGTTCTTGGAGATTCTGTTATTAGAGAGCCGATTTCAAATGCAACTTCAGATGATCCGAATGGCGGATATATGGAGTTTGTTCCAAATATTGATAGCGGTACTTACTTTACTGAGACAAACAATTTTATTTCTGCATTAATATCGAGTTCTGATGAAATTAATGTAATGGTAGATTTGGATGCAGACTTAAGAGCACCAATTATTAAAGGTGAGGTTTACGGAAAGGTAATTTATCAGTACAGGGATCATATGCTGCTTAGAAGCGAACTTGTTGCAGACTATGATATGCTCGATTATGCAACGGATTATCTAACTTTTCAAGAAGAGGATCCAAATGTAGTAATTACGCCTCCAAAAGACTTAAATTCCGGCACAGCACCTGCATGGTGGTGGATGGTTTTTCCTGCACTATTAATTCTGCTGATTATATATAAAGTTTTAACTTATAAACGTTCAAAGTTTAAAAAAAGACAAACATATAATGAGTATTCAGACTAAGAATTTTAAAAGCACCGCTAATAAAAAGAGCGGTGTTTTTTTTATATAAGAATAATGTATTAACAAATGTGTAATAAATTGTTTTTAGATAAGAAATAATATATAATTAACGCTGATATGGGTTATAGAGTATCTAAAGTAGAAAAAAACAGTATAGCATTTGAAGTGGGGATAGCCCCGGGAGATGAGATAGTCGATTTTAATAATCAGGAATTTATTGATATTATCGACTATATCTATTTTGCATCAAAAAAGAGATTATCAATTGGCTATATTAATAAAAACGATGAGCCGATAAAAGCTATTATAAGAAAAGATGAAGAGGAGCATTTAGGTTTAGAGTTCGAAAAAGATCTTTTAGGTGAATCCAGAAGCTGCGGAAACGGATGTATATTTTGCTTTGTAGACCAGCTTCCTGATGGAATGCGAAAGTCGCTGTATCATAAAGATGAAGACTGGAGATATTCTTTTATCTATGGGAACTATGTCACTTTAGCAAGATTAAGCAATAAAGATCTTAAAAGGATAAAGCGAAGAAAAATATCTCATCTGTTTATCTCAGTTCATGCAGTAGAAAATGAATTAAGAGCAATGATGTTAGGAAATAAAAAAGCAAGACCGATAAAACCACTGCTTAAAGCCTTTGCAAGATCAGGGATAACCATGCATACACAAATTGTGCTGTGCAGAGGGATTAATGATGGAGATCATCTTAAGAAATCATATGATTTTTTAAAAGATCTATATCCTCATGTTCAATCTGTTTCTGTTATACCGGTCGGTCTAACAGGACATAGAGAAGGTCTTTATCCATTAAGCGATATAACTAAAATCGAAGCTGAAAATATAATTAAAGTTATTGAGAAATGGCAGGAAGAATGCAGGAGCAAGATAGGTACTGGCTTTGTATATGCTTCTGATGAGATGTATCTAAAAGCAAAAATGGATATACCGAGTGCTGAAAAATATGATGGATTTCCACAGATTGAAAATGGTGTTGGATTAGTTGCAAAATTTGAACAGGAATTTTATGAACGATTTAATTCTTTAAAGGATGAAAAACCTAAGTTTAGAAAATCTTCATTAGTGACAGCAAGTGCATTTTATCCCTTTGTAAAAAAATATCTTAAAGAAATCGAAAAAAGATTTAATATTGAAATAAAATGTTACAAGGCACAAAATGTCTTTTTTGGCGGGAAAATAGATGTAGCAGGCTTATTAACTTCATCTGATATTATAAAAGTATTAAAGGACAAGGAACTAGGTGAGGCGCTGTATATATCATCTTCATTACTTAGAGAAAACGAAAATGTTCTATTGGATAATGTTTCTGTAAAGGACTTGTCAAATAGCTTGGCGTGTGAAATAATTGAAATTCCGGTTTTAGGAGACAAGTTCTTAGAATCATTTTTAAATAAATAGGAGAATATCAAAATGTCAAAACCATTGGTTGCCGTTATTGGCAGACCAAACGTAGGTAAATCTACATTTTTTAATAGAATAGTGGGAAGAAGAATCTCGATAGTAGAGGATACCCCTGGAGTAACAAGGGATAGGATATATTCTGATTCCGAGTGGCTTTCTTATGGGTTCACAGTAGTGGACACCGGCGGAATAGACCCGAACAGCGAAGATACTATATTAAATCAGATGAAGCTTCAAGCAGAGGTTGCAATAGAATCTGCTGATGTAATCTTATTTTTTGTTGATATTCGTGAGGGCGTTATGCCGACGGATATAGAAGTTGCACAACTTATAAGGAGCTCTAAAAAGCCGATTATTGTTGTTGCAAACAAGTCGGACAACATTAACCTCGACAAAGAAATCTATGCTTTTTATGAGCTTGGATTTAAAGAAGTGTTTTCAATTTCAGCTTTGCAGGGATTAGGAATAGGGGACTTGCTTGATGCTGTTGTAAAACATTTTGATAAAGACAAAGCACTAATTGTTGAAGACAAAAGGTTTAAACTAGCAGTGGTAGGCAAGCCTAATGCCGGTAAATCGTCTTTAGTTAATAAGATTTTAGGTGAAGAAAGAACGATTGTAAGCGAAATCCCTGGGACAACCAGAGACGCTATAGACAGCGAATTTATGTTAAACGGAGAAAAAGCGTTAATAATAGATACTGCAGGCATAAGAAGAAAAGCAAAGATAGCGGATAAAACTATTGAACGTTATAGTGTAATAAGAGCGTTTACAGCGATTAGAAGAGCAGACGTTACATTGATCATGATAGATGCAGACGAAGGATTAACAGATCAAGACATCAAAATTGCCGGTTATGTTCATGACGAAGGAAAACCATGTGTTGTTGCTGTTAACAAATGGGATTTAATCGAAAAAGATAACCATACAATGAATAGTTACAGCGAGAAGATTAGAACACAACTGCAATTTATGCCATACGTTTCTATAGAGTATATATCGGCGTTAACAGGACAAAGAATTACAAAACTTTTAGAGTCAGCAAAAAAAGCTTATGATAACTCTATGAGAAGAATAACCACAGGCTTGCTAAATGAATGCATAACAGAAGCGATATCTGTTGTTGAGCCGCCATCTAAAAAAGGAAAGCGTTTAAAGATTTATTACTCGACACAAATTTCTGTGCATCCGCCAAGCTTTGTGCTTTTTGTAAACAATCCAGAATTAATGCATTTTTCATATGAAAGGTATATAGAGAATTTTTTAAGGAAAACATTTGATTTTAGTGGAACACCAATTAGAACTATGAAGAGAAGCCGAAAAGAAGATAAGAAGTAAATATTAATTTAGAGGAGAAAAGAAGATGATAATATTATTATATGTCCTTAGCACTGTAATAGCATATTTCATTGGCGGAATATCTATCGCCAATATGCTGAGCAGAAAAATAATCGGAAAGAACATCAGTGATGTTGGAAGCGGAAACACAGGAGCATCTAACATGATACGAAATTGCGGATGGGCAGCAGGACTTGGGACATTGTTTTTTGACGCAGCAAAAGCAGTAATCGCAATATTAATCGGTAAATTGATTGCCGGGGAAATTGGGATGTATCTTGCAGCTATTTTTGTTATAGTCGGGCATATCTGGCCTGTGCTTTCTGGTTTTAAAGGCGGGAAGGGCGTTGCATCTACATTGGGAGCTATGCTTTTTTTAATGCCGATACCGACTCTAATTATTTTTGCTGTAAGCGGGCTTACAACGCTAATATTTAAAACAATGTCAATCACATCTATCGTCGGGCTTGGTTTGATGTTAATTTTAGGCCTTACAGTAGGCCCTCCAGCTATTGGATTTAAAATTACCGTAGGTATTATATTCTTAATAACTGTTTTAAATCACTGGAAAAATATCGGCAGACTTTTCCGAGGCGAAGAAGTAAAAGTTAAAATTGAGTCGAAGGATAAACAAGATAAAGAAGAAAAATAATTTTAAAATAAATTGTTCAACTAAAAAAGAGCAAAGCATATAACAAAATGCTTTGCTCTTTTATTATATAAATTATTCGGATAATATTTCTTTCCCTGGGGCTTTAAAAGTTTCGATTGCGGCCATAACGGTTGAGAATTCTTCTTGGCTGTTACCATAATATTTAAAGTCAATGCAATAAAAGTCGTTTTCATATTCTATTAGCCATTGTACAAGAGTAAATGGGGTAGGATAAGCACAAAATGCTCTCCCGTTTTTACCGGTATACATTTCTATATCAGCCATTGCTTCCATATCAATAAATCCTGCGTTAATAGATTCAGTTACCATAACCATATAAAAATCTAACGCATTGCTAATATCGCTACTTTCTTTATTAAATTTTCTAACAGAAATTGAACCAATGTTACCTTCGGACGTCATACCTAATATAGAGTTGCTAAAATTAAAGACAGTTGATTCGGTGGGATTCCAATTTGGGGGGATTTCCATTGATACACCTTTTGCTCTCCAACTGTTATAAATATTATTTTTTATATTAAGTTTAAAGCCTTTGACCATATCCTTCTCAATATCCGTGTTAATACTTACTGAATTAAAAATATCTAAAGCGAGTTCATTATTAATTAGACCGTTTGGTGAAATGATATTGATATTATAGTAAATTCCTTCACTTTGAATATTAAAAAGATATCTGGAATATGTAGACATTCCTGATGGATATTTAACATAAGAACAATATCCTTTTGAAGAATCACTAAGCGTGATATCTTTAATCCTTTCAATCTTCATATTTTGTCCATGAAAAAGAATCAAGGTGAATTCCACCAATTTATCCATCATTTCATAATCTAACTGCGGCTCTTCAACTTGATAAAGCTGGGTAATATAAATTCTGCAATATTGCTCATCACCTTCAGCATCTTTTAAATATCCATAGGCTGTGTAGATTGTGCCGTCAAATTCTTCATGGACATCCAGCCCAATAGGTATTTTAATACTGATAAGTCCATTATCAGTCGATACTTCCCTTAATTCTACATCAACAACCGGAGGCACATCTGCAAACGGATCTCTTTCTTCGGTTTGCGCTTGCTCAATTGGGTTTGGGATTGGAGTTTCTTTTTCTGATGACTCAACTCTATTAAGTAGTAATTCATTTGAAATGCCGTCATTAGATTCGATAGGTGTTGCAGGTATACAAGCTGTAAACAGACAAGCTATTAGTAAGATTAAAATAACAAACTTTTTCATATAATTCGCCTTTTAAATGGATTTGTAAAATAATTCTAACATAGTAAATATAATAAAACAACTCCGCAAATTCTGCGGAGTTGCTTAAAATTCAATTAAGTTAAGTTTATTCGGTTGGGTCACCAATCGGCAGGCTGTTCATATCAACAATAACGCCGCCACTATCTCCGCTGCCAGTCATAAACCTTGGCAAAACACCATCCCATTTCTTAATCCATTCAAGTTCTAAGATTTCTGGGCTGGATGCGATTGCAGCAGCAAGGATTTCTTTTTCTTTAGCTTCTGCTTCAGCTTCGATAATTCTTGTTCTAGCTTCAACTTCTGCTTTTGTTCTTTTTTGTTCGGCAGTCTCAACTTCTTTTTTTGCTACAGCTTCTGCACGGATTGCGTTCTCTACATCATCACCAGCATCTGTATCGATAAAGGTAATTGAATGAAGAGTAATTCCGTCTTTGTTAAATCGTTCTTGTAAGTCGACTTCAATCTTTTTATAAACCTCGCCTCTTTTAGAGCCTAAGATTTCAATGATGTTATAATCTACACATGCATTTTCAATCGCTCTTTGAGCAGCAGGTGATACAAGAGAATTGTTAACATTTTGAAGGGTTTTAAATTTCTTAAAAACATCAAAAGCCTTGTCTCTGTCTACAAAGTATTTTACGTCAACAGCAATAACTAAATATTGACTGTCTTTTGTTTGTCCCGAAAGATTTTCAATTCTTTTAGATTGAACTTCTGTAGAAACCATATACATTTGATCAAAAGGTCCTTTTACATTAAACCCTTCTTGATATACTGCATTTTGAACACCACCGCTAAAAGGTGAATATAGAATTCCTACATTATTCGCAGGTACTATTGCGAAAAAAGAAAACAGCATAATTACTACGCCTATAATAGCAAACAATTGCTTTTTATTTGACTTCCATTCTCTGGTTGATTTAAACCCAAGAACAATAAATGCTATTATTGCTAATACCAAACCTATAATAAATAGACTCATTTTTAGTTGTTCCTCCTTAGTTGTTTTTTTAACTATAACACAAATTATAGTAAATAACATATGAATAAATTTAAAATATTTGATAAGAATATGGTGAATAATCGCATTAATTCTTGCATTATTAGTTTAAACGCTCATAATTGATATTGAACTACCTTTATGATAGAGTATAGAAAGATAAATGACGGCAAAGTCTTATTAAAATATTACGAAATCTGGTAAATGAAATGGACAAAACACTGCTCGCAATCGATGGAAACAGCTTAATGCACAGAGCATTTTATGCCTTACCGCTTATGCAAAATTCAAAGGGAGACTATACAAATTCGGTCTATGGTTTTTTTACGATGCTTTTTTCTGCAATAGAAAAGGTGAAGCCAGATCACATAGTTGTTGCTTTTGATAAAAAAGGCAAGGTGTTTCGTCATGAAAAATTTAAGGAATATAAAGCAGGAAGAAAAGCAACACCGCCCGAACTTATTCCACAGTTTCCGCTTTTAAAATATGCTTTAGGCGAGATTGGAATAAAATATTTAGATTGTGACGGCTATGAAGCCGATGATATATTAGGGAGTTTTGCAAAGCAAGGTGAAGAAAACAGCGATAATATCTTTATCTTAACTGGTGATAGAGATGCGTTTCAGCTTATTAGTGAAAAAACAAAAGTATTTTTAACAAAAAAAGGTGTATCAGAAAGTTTGATCGTTGATGAGAAACAACTTTTTGATATGTACTCTATGACCCCTGATCAAATGATAGACATGAAAGGATTGATGGGGGATGCTTCGGATAACATACCTGGAGTTAAGGGCGTAGGCGAAAAAACTGCAATTAAACTTTTATCCGAATATAAAACGCTCGAAGGAGTTTATGAAAATATAGAAAAGACAAAAGGCGCCTTAAAAGAAAAGTTGGTTAGAGATAAAGAGAATGCTTTTTTAAGTAAAGAAATAGGAAGAGTCTATACAAAGCTTGATTGTATTGGGCAAATAGATGATTATATTATGCCAATTATTGATGGTGAAAACTTAAAACCTGCTTTCGAAGTTCTAGAGTTTAAATCATTACTTCGAAGGTTTGGAGTAAACGGGCAAGAACCGCCAAAATCACCAAAAGTAGAAGCAAAAACAATTGAAAATATTGATGGGCTTAAAAAGCTTATTAGTCAAGTAGAAAACAAAAAGATTATGGGGTTAGTATTAGAAAACAACCTTTTTGTTGCGTTAGATAATAAAAATGAATACGAGATAATTTGTGAGCATTCTTTGTTAAATTCGGATTTTACTTTTGATTTTGTATTAAACGAACTTAAGCCGCTTTTTGAAAGCAAAAATATAAAAAAGATTGTTTATAACGCAAAAGATTTAAAACACTTGTTGGCTGATTATGAAATTAGTTTAAATAACCTTGATTTTGATATAAAACTTGCTGCTTATGTTTTAGACCCAACTGCAAAAAGTTTCAGTTTAGAAGCTATTTCTGAAAATTTTGATTTAGAAACAAAAGCTGCTTTAGTTATTAAAGCTGCTGATATTCAAAAAGTAAAATTAAGAGAAGATAATTTAGTGAATATCTATTATGATATCGAAATGCCGTTGATGAAGGTTCTGTTTGAAATGGAATGCAGCGGATTTAAAGTGGATAAAGAAATTTTATATCTTCTTCAAAATGAATATGATGAAAAAATTTCAAAGCTGATAGAAAAAATATACGAACTTTCAGGATATGATGATTTTAACATTAACTCAACAAAACAGCTCGGTGATGTTTTATTCGAAAGGCTTAAATTACCGGTACAAAAAAAGACTAAAACAGGTTATTCTACTGATGTAGAGGTTTTAGAAAAACTGATTGATAAACACCTGGTAATTAAAGAGATTATCGAATATAGAAAACTGACTAAGTTAAAAAGCACATATATAGATGGTTTATTGAACTTAGTAGACAGTGAAGGAAAAATACATTCTACGTTTAATCAGATTTCAACAGCCACAGGAAGAATATCGAGCACAGACCCGAATCTTCAAAACATACCAATTAGGACACAGCAGGGCAGAGAGATTAGAAAAGTCTTTATTCCTTCTTTAGATGACGGTGTGTTAGTAGCAGCAGATTATTCTCAGATTGAGCTTAGAGTTTTAGCGGATATTGCTGATGATGAAAACATGAAAGATGCATTTATCAAAAATCAAGATATTCATGCAAGAACTGCATCACAGGTTTTTGATGTACCGATAGACCAAGTTACATCAAGATTAAGAGGTGATGCAAAAGCAGTTAACTTCGGAATAGTATATGGGATAAGCGGCTTTGGGCTTGCTAGGAATCTATCGATTTCTGTAAACAGAGCAACTGCATATATAGATAAATATCTCGAGGAATTCAGTGGAATAGCTGGATATATGAAAAGAATAAAAAAAGAGGCTAAAGAAAAAGGATATGTCAGGACTAACCTTGGCAGAATCAGATATATTAAAGAGCTTTCTTCTCCGAATTATAATATGAGATCTTTTGGTGAAAGAGCAGCACTTAATACGCCGATACAAGGAACGGCGGCAGATATTATTAAACTCGCTATGATTAAAGTTTATGAGGAGTTAGAAAAAAGAGGCTTAAAGTCTAAACTTATTTTACAAGTACACGATGAACTTATTGTAGATACTGTAAAAGGTGAGGAAAATCAAGTTGAGACGATTTTAAAAGATAC
>Ga0233437_1007402_pt1 | contig 10639 bp, 6 predicted proteins | sample SI_122_August201_FD_182714 | JGI IMG/M metagenome (GOLD analysis project Ga0233437, IMG submission 182714) | Seawater microbial communities from Saanich Inlet, British Columbia, Canada - SI_122_August2016_200_MG | ecosystem: Environmental > Aquatic > Marine > Inlet | place: Canada: British... | reverse complement strand
ACGCTTGATAAAACCCCGTCTCCTATTCTGTCTTTCCTCGGCTTTTCGGCCAAAGGCAATGCCTTGATGGCGGCAGAACAATTTGACACCGCCCGGGTGGTTTACGAAAAAGCGCTGCAGGCCATTAAAGGCACGACTCACCGAAGATTCTTGGAGACAGTTTATTATAACCTGGTACAGGTCGCTTTGGCCTTGGGAGACTGGGCAGGGGCCGAGGGGTACTATCAGACAGGGCTCCCATGTGCTCAGTTAAACCCAAAGAAAGACGCTCCCCGGTTTGATTTCTTGAAAGGGCGACTACTGGCATCCAGTAGTCCACCTAATTTTGAGCAAGCACAGGTCTATTTCGAGCAAAGCATAAAGGCGGATGAGATATCCGGAGCGGTGGTGTTAGCTGCCCATACGCGTTTTTATCTGGCACAAATGCTCGCCCAAGAGAAGAAGACCGATGGGAGTCGGTCTTTGTTGAATGAACTCCGAAGCCAGTTCCACAACTGGCGAATTCCATTCTGGCAGCAAAAATGTGAGCAAGCTTTGGAGGCCGTAGATTCGCTGAAATAGGCGGAACATTGCCGCAATGTCGTTAGATAGTCTCTGACCGAAAACTGATTTTTCTTGACACAAAGAGTTTTTTGTCATTCCATGAGTTTCATTAGGAATTCCCACAAACCATTCAACCTCTATTTAGGAGGTCCTCCCATGAAGAACAATCTCAAACTGCATATACCCTGCTCCTGACAGGCGATTCTTGCCTGTTGGGAGCTTAAAGCCCTTTCCAGAGAAAACCAAACCTTCTGAAAAATGTGAAACAGGAGGGGATGAGAGCAATTAAAACTCTATCTCTTTAATCTCAATAATACTCTTTCAAAAGGAGGCAAGAAATGAACAAACAAGATTTAGTGAAATTGGTTTCTGAAAAAACAGGCATTAGCAAGAAAGCCGCAGGGCAGGCACAGAAAGCAGTCATCGAAGCATTTTCCTCAGCCCTTGAAAAAGGAGATTCCATTTCTCTCGTCGGATTTGGGAGTTTCAAAGTGATGGAACGCGCAGCCCGGGAAGGTCGAAACCCGAGTACAGGGGAAAAAATGCAGATCCCGGCGTCCAAAGTTGTTAAATTCACACCGAGCAAGGTGTTAAAGGAACGAGTTCAGTAAGTTGAAGAAGGCAATCTTATTGCCGAGGCCCTGGTAGAGAAAAATACAACAAGAAAACAAAGGGGGAGAAAGATGAGCAAGACTTTGACAGAAATGGCAGCGGAAATATTAGCCGCCCGGGTGACCCATGAAGCTATGACATCAAAACAGATTGAAAGCTGTCTCGATGACACGTTCGAAGCGTTACAAAAGCTCAAAGAAAGGGAGGATGCTATCCTGGGAAATGCCGTTCAACCCATCATCAAATCAAAAAAATCTCCCCAGGCAAAACCGGAAAAACCCTCAAAACCCGCCGTTCAAGCAAAAAGGGGCACCATCGTCAGCACGATCCTGAATCTCATCAAGTCAAATCCAAAAGGCGTTGATACAAATTATATCATGAAACAAACAGGTTTTGACAAAAAACAGGTCTGGGCTACCGTCAACAGAGCAAAGAAGAAGGGGCAGGTAAAAACAACCAAAAGAGGTATCTATGTCAGTGTCAAATCACGCAAGAGAAAATAGGCGATTGAATTTGATGGGATAGTTGGTCTTTTGTTTATAAGCGACGTGGGTGTACTGTTTGAGCCGGCAGCGGTTTTTCGGGCATGGGGTATGCCAAAACAAAAGAGGTGGATAGGGCACAGGATTTAGGGGCGGGAAAGTACATAAAGAAGCCCTATACCCTGGGAAAGGTCGGGGTAGCTGTTAAGGAAGAATTGGAAAAATAGGCAGTTTCAGGCCATTGTCCTGGTTGAATGCAGGTTTTAGGGCCTCGGCAAAAAGTAATTACACAAGATTGCGCCGGATTTTGGTTCGGATATAAGGCACATCCACCGGTGCATATTATTGATATGTGCCTGTGGATGTAACGCAGTAGACGGACCAAAAGACAAGCCAGATGTTTAATTATTTTTTGCCGAGGCCCTTAGGTCACACCACCCGAAAATTCCGTGGAGGAAGCTGAAATGAAGAAACCACTTCTGATACTATCGGCTATTATTCTGTTGTCAACTTCTGTTCAAGCTGAAGAATTAGTATATTCAACATCAAAGATACTGCTTGCGTATGTGGGTGCTGACATTGTGATGGAAGCCCATGAACGTATCGGCCTCAAACTCACAGTCAAACATTATCCCGCAAAAAGGGCTTTAGAACTATCTAATGAAGGAATTACAGACGGGGAGATAGGCAGAATTAGAACTATAAATGAACAGTATCCTAATTTAGTTCGGGTGGAACCGCCCATCTATTCACATGAAAGCTATATCTTTACTAAAGATATCGAATTCCGGGTGGATGGTTGGTCTAGTTTGAAACCATATAGAATTGGAATACACAGGGGTCATCAATATGCAGTTGATGGAACAGCAGGTATGAACGTGAAGCAGATAGATTCTGATAAACAGTTATTGAAGATGGTCGATATGGGGAGATTGGATGTGGCTGTAGTTAATTTGCTGGATGCTCAAAAAATAATCCGTGATGAAAATCTTCAGGGGAAGCTTAAAATGTTAGAACCGGCAATATCTGTCCTCCCACTATATCTTTACTTACACAAGTCAAAAGCACACTTGATCCCTGAAATTAGCAAGTCGTTGCAGGAAATGGTCGATAGCGGCAGACTTAAAGAAATCACCCAGGAATCATTAGCAAAACATTCTTCAAAATAAACAGTCCCATATCCAAATATGGGAAAATCTTATATAATGTACAAAACGAATTCAAAAAATCTCAACCAAATTTAAGAATAATGAAACAATCTCAAGTCACTTTTAAAGATTCGATTGCGGCAAAATTATTAAAAGTCGTATTTGGATATTATATTATATTTGCGTTGATAGTGACTCTTATCCAACTTGGCGTCGAATATTATAATGTTAAAGATAATGTCATGAAAGAAGTTGAAAATCTTCAAACTTCCTTTGAAGGGTCATTAAGCGAAGCGATTTGGACACTTAATGATGCTCAACTAAAATCTTTACTGAAAGGAATATGGGGGAATCAGGTAATTGTAGCATTGAGAATCGACAATTATCAAAAAGAAAAAGGGGATACGCAAGCTCTTGAAGGATGGTTTATCGATCGCAAGGGAAATTATCATATCATCGATCAGGAAAAAGAAAAATCACTTCCCCCCATGAAAGAGGGAGCCTTTTCTGAATTAATTCTATACGAATTCCCTCTCAAATATATTGATGAGTATAAAGATGCGCACGATATAGGAAAGGCAATCTTTTATTCAAGCAGCCAGGTTGTCATTGATCGAGTTAAACATGGATTCATTCTCATTGTTATTAATTCAGTGATTAAAACGCTGGCCTTATGGCTCATCTTTCTATTTGTAGCAAGAAGGTTATTGATACGCCCGCTGGTTGTCTTAACCCAAAATGTGACTCAAATTGATCTGGAGCATTTAGAACAACTGGATTCTTCTGTGAAAACCATAGGGGATAATGAGCTAAAGGTTTTGGAATTAACTTTCAAGGCACTGATACGTAAACTATTGATAACCACTGATGAGCTGAAGGAGCTTAATTTAAATTTAGAAAAAGAAGTAGAAACACGAACTGCCAAACTTATAACAACCAATGAGCAACTAAAACGTGAAATCACCGACCGCAAAAAGGCGGTAGAAGCCTTAACAAAGAGTGAGGAGCGGTTCAGAGAAATGTTTGAACAATCTCCATTTGGCATTGCGTTAATTGGCTCATTGACAGGACGTATATATGAACTCAATCCAAGGTTTGCGGAAATTTCCGGTAGAACCGTTGAAGAAATGGTAGACACAGATTGGATGAGCATTACGCATCCTGATGATGTGCAGGAAGACTTGGATAATATGGCTTTGTTGAATACCGGAAAGATAACAGGCTTCAATATGGACAAACGATATATCCGTCCAGATGGTTCTCATGTTTGGATCAATATGACAATTGCTCCAGTTACAGCAGAGGATAAGACCCATCCGCGTCATCTATGTATGATTGAAGATATCACCACACAAAAAGAGGCTGCGGAAGAAAAAAAACAACTCCAAGACAAACTCCAACGCGCTCAAAAGATGGAAGCCATGGGTCTTATGGCAGGAGGCATTGCCCATGACCTGAATAACATCCTCTCAGGCATTGTAAGCTACCCCGAATTGCTCCTGTTGGATCTACCTGAAGACAGCCCTCTCAGAGAGCCCATAAAGACAATACAGGAGTCCGGGATGCGGGCTGCCGATGTTGTGGAAGACCTGTTGACCATAGCCAGGGGGGTAGCAACCGGTAAGGAAGTCCTGAACCTCAATACAGTGGTGGAAGAATATCTGGATTCTGCCGAACATCGAAAGCTCGAAAGAATCCATCCCCTGACTACTTTCAAAGCTGAACTTGATTCCGAATTGTTGAATATCACTGGTTCAGCTTCTCATGTTAAGAAGGTCTTGATGAATCTGATTGTAAACGCATCAGAGGCCATTGAGGGTAAGGGCACGGTCACTGTATCGACCATGAACCGATATCTGGACGAACCTCTAAAGGGGTATGAAGATGTCCGCATAGGTGAATATGTCTTACTGAGCATCTCAGATGATGGTTCCGGGATATCGCCTCAGGACCTCGACAGGGTCTTTGAGCCTTTCTATACCAAGAAGGTGATGGGTAGAAGCGGTACAGGTCTGGGCCTGGCTGTTGTATGGAATAGTATGCTGGATCATAACGGATACATAAATGTCAAAAGCAGTGAGAAAGGGACAGTTTTTGAGCTCTATTTCCCGACTACCAGGGAGGAAGTGGCTGCTGAAGAGGAAGAAATTCCGGTAGCGGAATATCAGGGGCATGGAGAAAAGATCCTGGTGGTTGATGATGAGGAGAGGCAAAGGGAGATTGCAAACGGGATATTGACCAGGCTGGGTTATAACGCTGAAACTGTTTCAAGCGGGGAAGAGGCCATTGAATATGTGAAGGAACACCCCGTGGATCTAATTCTGCTTGACATGGTCATGCCAAAAGGGATCAACGGTCGAAAGACCTATGAAGAGATAATAAAAATCCGTCCCGGACAGAAGGCCATCATAGCCAGCGGGTATGCCAAAACAAAAGAGGTGGATAGGGCACAGGATTTAGGGGCGGGAAAGTACATAAAGAAGCCCTATACCCTCGGAAAGGTCGGCCTTGCTGTTAAGGAAGAACTGGAGAAATAGGCAGTTTTGACCTAATTCTCAATGCAGGACTTCCTTATGTTAACCATCTATTTGAAACTCCAAGTAAAAAGTGAATGATTGATCTGGCAGCCTTGCATGGATCTGGCCTGTGTGGCGTGCAAGGATCATGCACGCATCATGCACTCAAAAGACTCTATGAATTTTCAAATTCTGAATGAAAAACAATTGCAAACTGATGTCCAATTTTTTTGGTCAAGACACATCCTTATGAACATGATCCAAACCGGGAGATACCCTAATGGGCTGAAAAAGCTCAAACAGAATACCAAATTAGACGGTATGTATGGGCCTAACTTGTTCCTGTGGCACATGGAGGTTTTATAATGGTCAAGAAATTTGACCCGGAAATTCGGGCCAAGAATATTGATGAAAGCGAAAAAAGAAACCAGCCACCAACCCTTGTATTAGTTGTGATATTGACTTTCTTAGGGATGTTGTTTTTCATGAGTATTTATGAGTGGTTAAAGGATGCCCTTTTTCCGAATATGAGCATATGGGGATCACACATTATCACAATTGTTTTTACAACGTCATTGGCTACGGTTATGGCCTATTTTGTAACGAGAAAGCTATATCTACAGTATGAACTTGTTCAAAAGGCTGTGGAACGCAAGCGGGCGGAAGAAGCAATTCTGAAAAGCGAAGAGAAATACCGTTCCCTGGTGGAATCTACCGAAGATTCCATATGCCTCGTAGATAGGGATGCCACCTACCTGTTCGTGAATAAAAAACACCTATCAAGACTCGGATCACCAATGGACAAAGTCATAGGAAAAACATACGGCGAGTTCCATCCCATCGATGACACTGAGGAGTTTGAGGGAAGAATTGAAGAACTATTCGAAATTGGCCAAACAGTCCAATATGAACACATAAACCTCAAGGACGACAGATATTTTCTGCGCTCCTTGAGCCCTGTTAAAGACGCAGATGGGAACACAACATCTGTAACGGTAGTTTCAAAAGACATCACTGACTTCAAGTCGGTAGAGAAGTCACTGAAAGAAAGTGAAAAACGGTTCCGCACTGTTGCGGATTTTACCTATGACTGGGAATCCTGGGTCGGCCCCGATGGGCAATATATCTATGTTTCACCATCATGTGAACGTATTACCGGATATTCATCCGAGGAATTTATGAAAGATCCGGAGTTGCTTACGAAGATTGTTCATCCTGATGACCGGGAGCGTATCTCCATGCATCTGGGAGGTCAATTGAAGGATGCAGGGGCAGAGGACGAGCATATTGATTTTCGCATTATGGCCAGGGGAGGTGATGTACGCTGGATCTCCCATTCCTGCCAACCAGTTAATGACGAGGATGGAAACTGGCTCGGCATACGTTCCAGTAACCGCGACATCACCAACCGGATGAAATTAAGGGACAAGCTTGTCCAGTCACAGAAAATGGAGGCTATTGGCACCCTGGCAGGTGGTATCGCCCATGACTTCAACAATATCCTTTCAGCTGTGATAGGCTACACTCAAATATCCATGGATCTGGTAGAAAAAGAAACCATTTTACAAAGCAATTTGAATGCGATCCTTAATGCGGGATTTCGCGCCAAGAGCTTGATACAGCAGATTCTCACCTTCAGCCGGCAGGGTGATCAAGAGCAGAAACCGGTTTATGTCAAACTCCTTGCAAAGGAGGCTCTCAAGCTGCTCAGGGCGTCCTTACCTTCAACCGTAGAAATACGCCAGGAAATCCTGAGTGATTCGGCAATGCTGGCAGATCCCACCCAGATCCATCAGGTGTTGATGAATCTCGGCACCAATGCAGGCCATGCCATGAGCGAAAACGGGGGGGTGTTGGAGGTGAGTTTGACCGATGAAGAGCTTGACGTCGATTTTACTGCGCCACAGGACGGAATGGCCCCCGGATCGTACATAAAGCTCACAGTAAGTGATACAGGCCGGGGCATGTCCTCTCAGGTTCTTGAAAAGATCTTTGACCCCTATTTTACCACAAAGGAAGAGGGCGAGGGGACCGGCATGGGTCTGTCAGTGGTTCACGGAATCGTCAAGAATTGCGGTGGAACCGTCACGGTCTATAGCGACCCGGGGAAAGGGACAACCTTTAATGTCTTTCTGCCTATCATCGATACCAAGGGAGAGCCGCAGGCCGCCACTGACAAGCCCCTCCCCACGGGAACAGAGCGAATTCTTTTTGTTGATGATGAGGAAACTCTTGTTGACTTGGGCAAACTGATTCTTGGGCGTCTGGGTTACAAAGTAGTGACCAGGACGAACAGCATCGAGGCACTGGAGCTTTTCAAAGCCCAACCTGACTATTTTGATCTGATAATCACTGATATGAGCATGCCCAATATGACGGGAGTTGACCTTGCCAGAGAGGTCATGAAAATACGGACCGATATCCCGATTATCCTTTGCACCGGATACAGCACTCTTATATCAGAAGAAAGGGCGGAAGAAATGGGTTTCAAAGCCTTTATTATGAAGCCGCTTCTGAGGCAAGATCTCGCTGAAACCATCCGGAGAGTGTTACCCAATAGAAAATAGGCATTTTTTGACCCTTCAGCTTGACTGAAGTTTTTCTATATTAACCATCTGTTTGATTTTACACAAGAAAAATGAAGGTTAAATTTGCAAGTCTTGCATAATCCTGATGGATGTGCGATGCTACCCCAATAGCAAGCAGTCACGGTCTTCGACAGAGAGAAATGTCTGAAGATGTTGTTGCCTACCTTTGCCCCGGCCGGCTGTCAACCTGCCATGACCAAAATAGATCTGTCCCCTTTTCCTCATGTAGATTGACTCCTCTGGGCCTGAAACCCGGCAATCAGAAATGTTTGTCCAGGCCGTCCGTACAAAACTGATCAGTGTTATCTGCAAAGTCTGTAAAATCAATGGAAAAAGCTAATTCGAATTTATTACCTGAGGTCTCGTATTGGTAAAGCTTTCCGGCAAACTTGGATTCTTGACTAGTAGTGTCTCCAGAGAGGCAGGCAATTGTGCAGTGTACCACAAGCGACGGGAAATTGCCGGACGGGGAATCGGTAGACGTTTTATATACCTGGTTGTCGTCGCCAAATCCGCTCTGCGAGGCCCACCAATTGTTGCTGCCATGAAGGAATATATCTTCTATTGCACCGCCCAAACCCTTAATAACGCCTAGCCAGTCCTGTTGCGCGAGAGAGTAGCCAGCCTTCCCAAGCTCCTCCGCAACCAAATCATATGGTGTACCGTTTGGCTCATGCGTTTGCGCGAAGATGAGGGACGGGCAGCTAATGGTAATAGTATATTCCGGTTTCGGATCTGCAGTATTATCTTTGATATACATTACGAAGTCGTAACCAAATGCAATATTCGTTTTATCCGTCGGGAAATAGGTCTTTCCGCTCTGATCCTGTTTGATATTGAGACCCAGGGCATGTGAGGTAGGTTGATCAGGGAGAGGTGTTTCTTCGCTCCCTGACATGTCCCCTAGAGCCCTGTACTTGAACCAATCGGCAGTATCAGACGATCCATGGCGAGACGCATCCGCTTTAAACTCGATAGGGTCACAGTAGAGATCTTCATTGGTGCCGGCAATTCCCTTCGGAACCCTACTCTCTTTAGCGTAGGTATCAAAGCAATGGTTATGGTCACCCTCATGGCTCATGAAGCCTTGACAGCCGAATTTCCAACCGGCCGGCCTATCCACTTTGTCATCATATATATTACTCAGATTAAACGTTGCCTGACTAAATAAAAGTGGGCGATTTCCATTCGTGTCCACGACATAGAGATTCATGTATTGGTGACTCGTGCTTGAGGTTGGCTCGCTTGTATTGGTTGATGTGCCACTGTCACTACAGCCTGCAATAACTAAAATACTAGCAGTCACTACCGCCAAGATGTTTGTTTTTAAAGCGTTCATAAGGTCTCCTTTCTAACTGAAAAAAGTTAAGGGAGTGGTTTCGAAGAAAAAAACCAGAAAAACGATCGAGTTTTAATTTGTCCAAGTATAAATTAAGATCGGGCAAGATCACTGAACATTCGTACCTAATTGTTGGTAATTGACCAAACACTAATGTCCTTTGTCACTCTGAACCGGAAGAAATTAGCTGGCGATCGGATTCTTTAAAGGCAAAACCCATCCACAGATTACCCCGGTACGGTTTTCCGAACCTACGGGGGAAGCACAGATTGATGCAGATTATCCCACGGAAAGCCCAAACATCCCAACCGACCAGTGTCAATTGGTGTCAATTGAATGACACCTAATGACAATCGAATAACGGCGAAGCCCAATAACCAATGCCCAAATACTTAATAAACACCCCCTTCCCACAATCTTTTGCCATGAGAAATATCTTGAATCTGTTGAAGCAATTATCGCGCCGTAAGGTGATAAGAACTTGCTTTTTCAAAGAGGAACTATACCGAAATGCTAGCTTTGTGTCAAAAAAAATGACCACAGCATCTGGAAATGAGACAGAATTGCGGTTGGGAGGCTTTTCAGGAAAGTGACTTGAGGAGCGACCGCGACTTCAAGTGTTGGACATTCTTTGAAATTAACGGGATTTGGGCATAAACCGGACAAGCCACACCATTAAGTCCCATGTCTGGTTCTAAAATAATCATGAGGCATATGTCTCAATGGGATAATCCGGATCGTAGTAGAGATGATCCTCGCAGGGAGAGATCTGAAAATCTCACTTAGCTGGGTGAGTGGTTAAGGGAGAATAACCACAATGTATAGGGGTTGGGACTTTTCAGATTGTTAACGCAAAAGTTAACAATCCCTATATTTGTATTGAATTTCAAAGCCTTCTAAGAAAGTCAGGGTTACATCTCCCAGCCTTGCATAAAGCCAGGGGATGTGCGATGCTTGGATCATGCACGTATCTCAGCATCTGAACAAATCACAATTAACCCGTTAATTCGGAGTACACTAGCAACCGCTGTGACAATAAAATAGTGTTGAACATAACCAAAGCTGGGGAGCATACCTCATAGATTTGCTAAAGGCTCATACATATTATCAAGACAAATGTATGAGCTTTTTTCTTTTTGAAACAACTGGAGGATTTCCTGATGACCACAGGACCAACCTATGAAAAATTGGAGCTTGGGCCTAAAAAGGTAGCAACCCGGATTGTTGAACCTAATCGGGCTGAAAGCGGAGAAGGGGAATCAAAAGAATCTTTTCTTGCCAAGAAATCCGTAGCGTTCATAGCCGGAATTCTGATTCTGTTTGGGCTATACCTCTCCAGCTTTTACAATTATCTCCTCTTTCACAGTCTCGCCGAGATTTTCAGTATTGTGGTGGCTTGGGCCATTTTTAT